>OHHP01000906.1_pt1 | contig 13747 bp, 7 predicted proteins | sample 1568121 | NCBI WGS metagenome assembly OHHP01 (sample SAMEA3879500, study PRJEB24766) | human gut metagenome | biome: human-associated habitat; feature: feces | place: USA | collected 1985/1987
ACGGAATGCGACCGTTTTGCTCCGCAAATCCGGCCGTTTAGCTTCGCAATATGCATATATGTCCGGACAGACGAGAAAATGGGGACATAATATAAAAATTTTCCTCTATATGTCTAAATTTTTCACGGAATTCGTATTCCAGAAGCCAGAGAAGGGATTATGGGTAGAAAATATCAGAGCACAGTAATGATACATAATATTTGCTTCTGGATGAAAAAGAATTTCGTATTGACATATCTTTTCGGGGGGGTAGAATCAATATGTAAAAAATATTATTTAAAATAAGGAGGAAATGATTATGAACAAGCTGAAAAAAGCATTGGTAATGGTTTTAGCATTGGCGATGGTTTTAACATGTGCTATGGTAACACCGGTGCAGGCTGCGGGAAAACTTAACAAGAAATCGGTTTCTATTTATGAAACAGAGACGGTTTCACTGACTGTGAAAGGAGTAAAATCCGTAACTTGGAAAACTTCCAATAAGAAGATTGCCGCCGTTGATAAAAAGGGGCTGGTAAAGGGTGTAAAGAAAGGCACCTGTACTGTTACTGCAACGGATACAAAGACAAAAACTGCATATTCATGTAAAGTTACCGTAAAAGCTGCAAAATCACTTGGAATTGCAGCAAAGGACATTAGTGTATTCACTGGTGGAGAAACTATTTCTTATCCGGGAGAGGAAATCAAGGGCGCAACTTATGTACTGGATGGAAAGAAACTCGGGAAAAAGGATTACAGTACATGGACAGATAAGGATGGAGAGCGTGTAGTTTCTTATGTTACACTTACAAAGAAGCTTACAGATGGAAAACATACCTTTGCTATCCAGAAAAAAGGGTATAAGACCGTGACAAAATCCTTTAAATTTACTGCATTAAAGATTGATGGAATGTTTCCAGAGGGTGAAGATGGGGAACCTTGGGTATCCGATGGTATATTGTATGTATTCTGTACACCAAAGCTGGATGGAAAAGATTTTGTGATTAAAGTAGATGGTACAGAAGTAAAACCTAAGGATGCTTTCTTAAGTGGAGATGGTTTTTTTGTTATCTGGGTGGATGCTACAGGACTTTCCGCAGGAGAGCATAAGGTGAGCGTTACCGCAGAAGGAATTCCGGATGGAGAAGCTTCATTTACAGTAAAATAATATATCTGAATTTCAAAGGATATGAATCATTGTCAGGAGGATGACTATGAAACAAATGAAAAAACTGCTTGCATTTGTACTGGCATTTGCGATGATCATCACGATCTATCAGCCATCAGCGGCATATGCAGCAACCAAAAAAATAAGATTAAATGCAAAGACAATGACGCTTCAGGTGGGACAGAAAAAGACCCTGAAAGTAAAGAATGCAGGGAAAAAGGCCAAATTGAAGTGGTCCAGCAATAAGAAATCCGTTGCAACCGTTTCCAAAAAGGGAGTAGTAAAGGCAGTAAAAGCCGGAAATACTGTCGTTACCTGTAAGGTAACAACAAAAAATGGCAAGACAACCAAACTCACTTGCAAGGTTGCGGTTAAGAAAACAGCAAAAGTTACTAGTCTGACCGTTGGTTCGCAGAAAGAACTGGAAAAAGCTCTGAAAAATAAAAACGTCAGAAAGATCACGGTTGCAACGCAGGGAGCCGTTACATTTACGGTACCACAGGGCAATTACAGCAAAGTGGATCTGGTGATCAATGCACCGAATGCGGATGTTGTGAACAATGGAAAATTCAAGTCCATTGATATTCAGGCAATTAAGCCGAATACTTACCGCGAGAATGCGAAGGGAAATTCAATTAAAATTACTGCCGTAGATGCAAGAATTATTGTTGAAGCGGGTGCATCTTTGGCAAAAGTTTCCGTAACACAGGAAGGTGGAAAAATTAAAATTGAAGCATCAGGAACAATTGATGCAGTAGAAATTTCTGCACCGGTTATTGTTGATCTTGCTGTAGATGGAAAAATTGGAGAAGTAAATGTTAAAGCGGCTGCAGTACTTTCTGTAGAAGGAAAAACCACAACTGCAGTACCAATTAAGGTTAGTGAAAAGGCTGCAGGAGCAAGTGTTGCGTCCAGTACACCGGTAGATGTAAAAGCTGCCGCAGATATTTCTCTTACGCTTTCAAAGGGAGCAGAAGGAAGTAAAGTTGCAGCAACTGGAGAAAAGACAGAAGTTGCAGTAAAAAATGATACAGCTACGGCAGTTAAAGTAGAAACACCATCTGGGACACAGGAAGTGGCTACAGGTACATCGTCCAAGGTAAATTCAGATGGAAAGAATACCGAAACGACAACTACCAATCCTGGATACACCTATACTTCGCCAGATCCGTTGAAACTAACTAATATTATGGTTCGTTCTTCACAAAAGATTGCAGCATATTTTAATCAGACAGTTCCGGCAGAAATTGCGTCAGAGGCAGTGACGGTTACAGATGCAGCCGGGAATAAGGTGAACATAGATAAGATATACAGACATCAGCAGGACACACAGGCATATTATATGGAATTTTCAGAAAAATTGCAGACAGGGGAATATACAATAACAATAAGTATATCCGGCATAAAGTTTGTAAAGAAATTCACATATGATGGTTCTGTCTGGGCATCTTTGGATGCAGCAAAGAAAATTGTGCAGGCAGAAATGGAAAAGACACATATAGCTTCGGTATCGGGACTAAAGAGTGCGGAAATTTGCAGACATGCATTCGAAGAAGATTTAAAACAGGAACTGAGTAAAGATACAGAGGCTTGTAAGATTGAAAGATGGAGTGTGCAGACCCGTCCTTTCAAGTATGAGGAAGAATATCCAGATGAAACAGTAGAAAAAGACCATGCGATGGTAAGCATCTGGGTAGGAATTTATAAGGGCGATGCAAATTATATGATGAATGATTTTGTAGATTTTGCCTGTACAGGAGATGCAATTACAGTATCAGAGCCTACTATAGTAAAACAGTTAAAGGAGTCAATTGTTGTTTCTTATGAAACGGGATATGAATATGCTTGTGTCACAAGTGGTACAGCAATTTCTGATGTTCCGGAAGAAAAATGGGACGGTTACGCAGACAGACTTGGAAATTATGAAATCAAAAATCTTACAAATAATACAGAGTATGTTTTATACAAACGTCTCAAAGGCTGCTCTGAAATGTATGCGCAGACAACGTTTTCTTTAGATAAAAATGCCGATGAATTTGAAATAATATTGAAAGAACCGGATCAGACAACAATTAATTTGGAAACTGTAACATCCGGAAGTGCAATTGCGGTAGATTTTGGAAAAGGAATGTTGAAATATACGTATGGAACAGTGCCGGACGAGTTACAGGAAATTGGTTCTATTTCCTTTGAAAATCTGAAAATTCAACAAAATGGTTACGATTGGAACAGAGTAAGTCAGGAAACCGGCTGGGGCATTGTAGATATTCATTGGAATGATGAACTGTTTCATGAAGGAAGTAATACAGTAAAATTTGAAATATCGTTTGGTTATGCAAAAAATGATGGAACTATCGTAAAACAATCAAAGTCGGTTGAAATTACGGTGAATTTTACAGTACAATAAAAAGAATTTAGCATTAAATGAAGAGGGGCTGTCGTATGAACTTTAGTTTGTATGACAGCTTCATTTAGTTTATCAAGATCGACCATAAATATGGAAATATGGATTTATAAAAATTTAATTTGCTATCAGAATCAATATCTTTTACAATAAAATCACATACGTTCTTTTGGGGAGATTTTTTGACGGGGATTTTTATGTAAGAGGAGGTTTTATTTGAATACAGAGATAAAGAATGCCATACAGGCAGCTGATAGTGAGGCACAGTATGATGAAAGCGCAAAGCGTCTGTTAGCACAAAAGTATGTATTGGCTCACATTTTAGTTAGAACAGTGGAAGAATTTCAAGGGATGGAAATCGAAAAAGTAGTTTCCCTGATAGAAGGAGATCCATATATCAGCAAAATACCAGTTGCGTCCGGACTGACCAATAAGGACAGGAATGAGGAAGGGAAAAGGATTGTAGGACTAAATACAGAAGCCGGAGAAAGAAATGAAGGACTGGTTCGATTTGATATTATTTTTTATGTGCGAGTGAGAAACGGGTTGGCGCAGATGATTATCAATGTGGAAGCTCAAAAAGATGAACCCGGCTCGTATCAGATTTTAAATCGGGCAATTTTTTATGTAAGCAGACTGATTTCGTCACAGAAGGAACGGGATTTTGTAAAATCGAATTATAATGATATAAAGACAGTCTATAGTATATGGGTTTGTATGAACATGCCGGAAAACAGTATGTGTCATATTCATTTAACAAGAGAAGATTTACTCGGAAAACATAATTGGAAAGGAAATTTGAATCTGGTAAATATTGTGATGATCGGCTTGACGAATGCGCTTCCGGAGAGTCATAATGAATATGTGCTGCATAGACTGTTATGTGCCATGTTTTCTAATGAATTATCACAACAGCAAAAAATGAAAATTATGGAACAGGAATATCATATTCCAATGGAAGAAAGTTTTAAGGAGGAAGTGAGTATTATGTGTAATTTGAGTCAGGGCATTAAAGAAGCTGGAATTGCCGAGGGGCGAGAAGCCGGAATTGCCGAGGGGCGAGAAGCTGGAATTGCCGAGGGCAAGCAAAGAGAAATTGAAAAAGTAATTTTAAATATGCATAAGAAAGGGTACTCGTTAGAACAGATTATGGATGCAACAGAATTGGAAGCAGCTGAATTAGAAACCATAATTGAAAAATTAAAATAAAGCATCGCAAAGACATTGGTAAAAGTGTTTACGGTAGTTGAAAGAATTATAAGCAAATACCTTATAAAAAAACGCATAAAACAGAATAAAGAATAAAAATGCAGGTATAATTGCATAAAATATCAAAAAAGGCGCAGTGAGTTACAACATTGCACCTTTTTTGTTTTGTGCAAAATCTTTTTCATACAACGGAAATGTATGTGAAAAGTGTATAAAATGCATAAGAAAAACTTGGGATTCCCGTCAATTGAATAAACGGTTGCGCAAGTGGTATAGTGGACATATCAACAAAACAAACGGTTGCGCAACACGATAGGTCTGGTGATAAGGGAGAGGATATCAGAACTATCGTGTTTGTGTCCAAAGAGGGAGGATCGTGTATGAAAGAGAAAAAACATTGGAACAGGAGAGTGCTCAGTTTTTTTCTGGCACTTGCTATGGTGATTACACAGCTTGGGGTGTGGAATGCCGGAAAGGAGAGCGTACAGGCAGCGGAGAATAGCAGTTTCACATTGTATTATTACAATGAAAGCAAGGAGCCGTTGTATGTGAATATATGGAGTTGGGCTGGAATTTCATTTGCAGAAGATGTAGAAGTGACTTCTGAATTTGGATGGAATCATGATCTTGCCGTTATGAAAGCCGTTGATGGAAATGAAAACTGGTATAGTGTAACTATTAAAATTTTGGATGCAGAGGCAGATGATGGATTTACCATTTATCAGAATGGAACAGGAGATGACAATATACTGGTACAATATGACAGTCAGTATAATAACCAAAGCGATTATGCGAATTTTGTTTCTGGAACGGAGAGCGCTTATGCAGTAAAAGATGAAACCGTATATACAAATCTGTCAGAAGCTGGATTGAATATGGAAGATCAGGCAGATGATGATGACAATTCCACTGAATACAATCTGCAGATCACAGCAGATAACACTACAGTAGAAGCAGGTGATACAGTTAGTCTGACAGCCGTACTGAAAAAGGGACAGACCGAAATCACCGATTTAGAAGCAGCAGGGCTGCATCTGTACTGGTGGAATAATACAACAAACAGTTCCGGTGAATTTATAAATTATGATGAAAGTAATGGTTATTCACTCACCTTGCAGACAACTTTAGGAACGCTTGGAACCAACGAAATTCAGGCAAAACTTCAGGACGCAGAGTGGAAGGATATTGTGATAAAGAAAATAGAAATTACAGTGAACGAGGCATCCAACAGTGTAAAAGATGCACCGATCGATGTAACAAAAGTAAACAATTTGTCTTCTGATTTTATCATGGGAATGGATATCTCCTCCATGATCTCTGAATTACAGAGTGGTGTGGTATACCGTGACTATGACGGAAACGAACTGACAACGCTTGATGATATCTGCAGGTTTATCAAAGAGCAGGGCATCAATCACATTCGTGTCCGTGTATGGAATAACCCGTATGATGCCAATGGCAACGGCTATGGCGGAGGAAACAATGATGTGGCAAAAGCAAAGGAATTTGCAGATGCATGCCGCAATGCCGGATTGAAAATGTTAGTTGACTTCCACTGCTCCGATCTGTGGACAGATCCGGGCAAGCAGCAGGAACCGAAAGCATGGAAAGGTTACACCCTTGAACAGAAAAAAGAGGCATTAAATACTTATATCACAGAATCCTTAAATACCATTGATCCGTCAAAAGATGTTGTGGATATGGTGCAGGTTGGTAATGAGACAACGGGCGGATTTATCGGTGAGACAAATGTCAGCAATATGTGTGTATTATTTTCAGCGGGCGCAGCCGGTGTAGAAATGTACAATCCGGATGTCAAAGTCGTCATCCATGTGGAAAGCCCACATAAAGGAACCATGGTAACATGGGCAGGAAATCTGCAGGACAACAATGTTGATTATGATATTCTTGCCACCAGTTATTATCCATACTGGCACGGAACATTAGATAACTTAAAACAGCAGTTTGAAACAGTAAAGAATACATATCATAAAGATGTGATGGTAGCGGAAACCAGTTATGCTTATACGTTAGAAGACAGTGACGGACATGACAATACAGTGCGTGTTGGAAATAATGATAACGGAGCTGACACAACGGAGCCGTTTACCGAGCAGGGACAGGCAACTGCAATCCGCAATCTGATTAATACGGTAAACGAAGCAGGAGGACTTGGGGTATATTACTGGGAGCCGGCATGGCTGACCGTCGGAAATACCCAGGGACTTACCGGAGATGCATACAATGCACAGGTAAAGGAAAATCAGGAAAAGTGGGAAAAATACGGAAGCGGATGGGCTTCAAGTTATGCCAACGAATATGATTCGAAAGATGCAGGCAAATGGTATGGCGGTTCTGCAGTTGACAATGAAGCCATGTTTTATCCGGATGGCACGGCAACCCCTGCACTTCATGTATGGAATTATGTAAAAACGGGTGCTGTCTCGAATCTGGTAAGTGTAGAAGGATTTGATTCTGCACTGACACAGACGATTACAGCAGGCAGTGATTTTACACTCCCGGATTCCGTGGAAGTTACGTATTCCGATAGCAAAACACCGGTAGCAGAGGCGGTTACCTGGGATGAAGCATCTGTAAAAAAGGCGGATATGTCAAAGCCCGGAACTTATCAGATTTCCGGTACAGTTTCTTTGAGCAAAGAAATTACAAGAGGTGCTTATAAAGGAAAAACCAGTGTAGATGTTACACTCACCTTACAGGTAAAATATGCAAATCTGATTACAAATAAAGAAGCGGTTGAATTTGACAGTGGAGAATACTTTACCGTAGACGGAACCACGTTCAAGGGAATTCCTTCCGCAGAGAATGCAAAGAGCGGAAAAAACAGTATGGGCTGGTACGGAGCATCCGCAGCAAATGGTTCTGTTACATATAAGGAAGCAATTACGCTGGAAAAAGGAACCTATACATTGGAAGCATATGCCCAGGGGGCACAGTCAAATGTAACCATGCAGATATTAAACGCAGAAGATGACAGTGTATTATTTACCAGCGAAGCCACAGCAATGACCGCATGGGGAGACTGGCATACACCGAAGGTAACTTTTACACTGGATAAGACAAAGAGCGTAAAACTTCGTGTATGCGTAGAACATGAAGATGGCGGATGGGGTGCAGTGGATGTGCTGTATCTGCATAAGGATGCATTATCTTCGGAAGGAAAGGATGATACAAATACTTCCGGCAGCTCATCCTCCGGTGGCTCATCCTCCGGCAGCGCTGCAACCGTCACTCCATCTGATGATACAAGGAAGGATGACAAGCCAGAGCAGACAACCGAATCAAAGAACGTAACGGCAACGACTGCTTCCGGGGAGAAAGCAGAAGTAACGGTTACCGTGACAAAAGATACGGCTGGAAAAGTAACGGAAGCAAGTGCAGAAGTGACAGGTACCAAGGCAGAGATTTCTGCAGATATGGTGAGCAGGATCGTGGAAGCTGCCGGAACAGACCATGTGGCAATTACTGCAAATGTTACCGATAAAGAAGGAAATATCAGATATACAGTAACCGCAGATGCAAAAGACTTAACCGCAGGAAACAAACTGAGTGTCGTTGTTGTGGATAAGAAAACCGGAGCGTATAAGCTGGTAAATGCAAAGACGTATATGGTCGGAAAAGATGGCACATTACATGTGAATCTTGCCGCAGGTTCGGATTATCGGATGCTTTCTGCAGCAGAAATAAAAAATGTGGAAAAAGCGGTTTTAAAAACGGTCGCCGTAAAAAAGACGACAGCTTCCATCAAAGCGGGAAAGAATACAAAGATACAGTTAAGCAGTAAGCTTGATCTAGATAATGTAAAAAAGATTACATATACATCTGGTAAAAAGTCTGTTGCAGTAGTAGATAAAAACGGAAAGATTATAGCAAAGAAGAAGGGAACCGTCACGATCAAAGCAAAAGTAACACTGAAGAACGGAAAGACAAAGACAGTTTCCATGAAAATTAAAGTAAAATAACATTGTGAGGACAGTGGTTCTGTGATAAAATAAAAAAAGAAATTGTATTCTTTGAGACTTATCCGGGTATCTTAAAGGATAAGACAGGTGAAAAGGATTTGGGGATCAATTACAAAAGGAGATGGAATCATGTCAGCAACGGGGTTATTTATTTTTCTGATTGCGATTATCGGGATTGCGGTACTTGGGGCATTGATCGCAGTGATTGCAGCAGTATCCGGGGCATCCGCAGCTATTTCGGATGAAGAGGATGGACTGGAGGAGAACGCATAAAGCTGTCAGAAAATAACGGACAGAGTACAGGAAAGAAAGACGTTCGGAAACGGATGTCTTTTTTTTGTTTCTAAAAAGAAAATAAAGCTTTCGGAAATCCTCTTGTAAAAAAGAACCGATTATCGGTATAATGAAAAAAAACAGGCGCTGGGAACTGTGTTCCACTTCCAATGCGTCTGCTTTATTCAGCAGAAGAAAAATTTACAGGAGGAAAACATGATTTCAAAGTACAGTGTGAAACGTCCTTATACCGTGCTTGTGGCAGTTGTGCTGGTCATCGTGCTCGGTGCGGTCTCGTTGTCAAAAATGACGACAGATCTGCTTCCGGATATGAGTTTTCAGTATGCGCTGGTTGTCACAACCGATATGGGAGCAAGTCCGGAACAGGTGGAAAGTGATGTGACAGCGCCGATTGAATCAGCGATGGCAACAACGTCCAACATTAAAAATATCAGTTCTGTTTCCTATAACAGTTATTCCGTCGTAACACTGGAATATGAGCAGAATGCAAATATGGATTCGGTGGTGATCGAAATCCAGCAGAGTCTTGACCAGGTATCCGGGCAATGGGATGATTCCATCGGAACACCTATGATTATGAAAGTCAATCCGGACATGATGCCGGTGCTGGCTGCAGCGGTGGATAAGGATGGCATGGATGCGAACGCACTTTCCGATTATGTGAAGAATGATCTTGCGCCGGCACTTGAAAGTCTGGAAGGAGTGGCTTCTGTCACTACGACCGGGCAGCTGGAAGAAAGCGTAGATGTAACACTCGATCAGGACAAGATAGACGCATTAAATAAAAAGATTCAGAAGAAGATCGATGAACAGTTTGAAAAGTCCCAGAAAAAAATTGATGCGGGGAAAAAGAAAGTAGAGAGTGGAAAGTCTTCCATCAGTCAGGGATCGGAGCAGTTAAACAGCGCGATTAATCAGACGATGGATCAGCAGAAGAAGCTCTACAAGACGGAACAGGATCTGAAAAAACAACTCGCAGAGTTAAAAAAACAGAAAGCTTCTTTGGAACAGATCCAGACCGGTATTCAGACCTTTATGAAGTCGGATGCCTATACCGGAATCGTGACGGTATTAAAAGATAACCCGCAGCTTGCAGAGAGCAGTGAGATGCAGGCACAGATCAAACAGGTTAATGCGGTTGTGAAAAAGCAGTTTTCGGCGTTGTCCTCGCTTGGAATCACAGTAAATACCTATGAGGATCTCCCGGCGGCATCCGCAGAAGTGGGAAAACTCCTGACCAAAGTCAATACAGGAATGAAAACCATTGAACGTGCACAGCAGAAGGTAGAGAGCGGAAAAGTCAGCCTGGCCTCGGCTTTAGATACGCTGAATGCCAATGCATCCATGACGGCACTTCAGGTCAGTGCTTCTTCTACCGAACTGGCCAATGCAGCCTCCTCCTTAGAGAGCGCACAGAGTAAACTGGATGAAGCCAAAGATACGGCACATGATTCCGCAGATCTGAATAAAGTGCTGAGCAAAGATACCATCACAAGCCTGCTTGCCGCGCAGAATTTTGATATGCCGGCTGGATATGCCATGGATGGGGATACTGAGTATCTGGTACGTGTGGGAGATGCCGTGCAGGATGTCGATGAATTAAAAGATCTGCCACTTATGGATATGGGAATCGATGGAATCGATACGATCCGTCTTTCGGATGTGGCAGAAGTCAAAGTGACGGATAATTCCGATGAGACGTATGCCGTGATTAATGGCAATCCTGGCATTATGCTTTCGATGGAAAAACAGACCGGATATTCTACCGGAGAAGTTACGAATCGTATCCTGGATAAATTTAAAGCGTTAGAAAAAGAAGATTCCAAGCTCCACCTGAATGTATTGATGAATCAGGGCGTATACATTGACATGATTGTAAACTCTGTAATGCAGAATATGATCTGGGGGGCAATCCTTGCTATTTTGGTATTGCTGCTGTTCCTGAAAGATATCAAACCGACAATCGTGATTGCATGTTCCATACCGCTTTCCGTTGTCGCTGCAATCGTGCTGATGTACTTTACCGGAATTACCTTAAATATTATTTCCATGTCCGGACTGATGCTTGGCATTGGTATGCTTGTGGACAACTCAATTGTTGTCATTGAAAATATTTATCGTCTGCGCGCAGAAGGCTATTCCATCCGGAAAGCAGCGGTAGAAGGATCAAAACAGGTGACGGGTGCGATCATTGCGTCAACGCTTACCACGATCAGCGTCTATGCGCCGATTATTTTTACAGAGGGAATTACCCGGCAGCTGTTTGTGGATCTTGCCCTGACGATTGCATATACCCTGGTAGCGAGTCTGGTCGTGGCATTGACGTTTGTCCCGGCGATGGCTTCTGTTACACTCAGAAAAACAAAAGATATCCGTCATCCGTGGTTCGATGCCGTCCGGGAATGGTATGGCAGAGTGCTGGAGTGGTGTCTGCGTTTCAAACCACTGGTACTGATTATTGCGGTGGTTCTTCTGATCGGAAGTGCAGCACTGTCACTTTCAAAAGGCTTAAACTTTATGGATATGGATATGGAGACAAATCAGCTTTCCGTCACGATTTCTGCAAAAGAGGGTGAGAAACTGACCTTTGAGGAATTAACACAGGCATCGGATGATGTGATTCAGAGAATCTCAAAAATCAAAGGAATCAAGATGGTCGGAGCGATGGCTGGTGGAGATTCCACGATGAATCTGATGGGTGGAGGAAATGACAGCGTCAGCATGTATATCCTGCTGGATGAGGACTCCAAAGTCAAAGCATCGGATGTGGAAGAAAAAATTGTCAGCAGGACGAAAGATCTGGACTGCAAAGTAGAAACCAACAGTTCTTCCATGGATTACAGCAGTTATTTCGGCAGCGGTCTTTCCGTCAGAATTAAAGGAAATGATATTGATACGCTGCAGAAGCTTGCCAAAGAAGTGGCAGATGTGATGAAGCAGACAAAGGGAACCGTGGATGTGGACGACGGTCTGGAAGATACAAAGCCACAGCTTACCATTTCCGTGGATAAAGAAAAAGCTGCGGAATACGGATACACGGTTGCACAGGTATATCAGCTTGTCAGTGCGAAGATGGCAGACAGCAAGAGCGCAACCACGATTTCCACAGACATCAAAGATTATAAAGTCTATGTGCAGACACAGGAACAGACGGATACGAAACTGGACGATATCAGACAGATGACATTTACCCACACAGGAACAGACGGAAAAGAAAAAGAGATTCCTCTTACGAAAATTTGTGAGATGAAAGATACGACAACACTCAGCACCATGAAACGGGATGCACAGACACGTTATATTACGGTATCCTGTGGTGTGGATGAAGATCACAATGTCACACTGCTTGGCAATAAAATTCAAAAGAGTATGGATAAGCTGAATATGCCGGAAGGCTATCATATCGAAATGACCGGAGAGGATGAGACAATCAGTGATTCCATGAGCCAGCTGGTTCTGATGATGATACTGGCAGTTATCTTTATTTATCTGATCATGGTGGTACAGTTCCAGTCACTCGTTTCTCCGTTTATCATTATGTTCTCGATTCCGCTTGCCTTCACCGGAGGATTTATTGCTCTGCTTCTGACAGGGCAGGAAGTCAATGTCCTTGCAATGCTTGGATTTATCATGCTGGCAGGTCTTATTGTAAACAACGGTATTGTACTGATTGATTATATCAATCAGGAAAGAAAAGCGGGTGTTTCTAAGCATGAGGCGATTATTTCATCCGGAAAGACCCGGGTGCGTCCGATTCTGATGACGGTACTGACTACGGTTCTTGCAATGCTGACTACGGCTCTTGGAATCGGTGACGGTTCCGACATGATGCGTCCGATGGCAATCACACTGATTGGAGGACTGGTTTATGGTACCGTTCTGACGCTGATTGTCATTCCATGTATCTACGATATGTTCCATCGGGAAAAGAACATGGTAGAAGAGGAATTATAGTGAATTTCACAGAAATCTTCTTGACAAAAAAGAGAGCCGCAAGTAAGATTAAATTATGTATAAAAAAGTGATGATGGAGAGGAGTACACATGGAATTCCTGAAAGAGAAGGATATTCATTGAAGTGGAGCATTGGCAGAGTCTTTGTGCAGAATGTTCCTGCAATGGCTGTAAGATATCCACAGGATGCAGTGTGGAAGGTAGCTCTGGAACTGGAATGTTGAATGTGGTACATTGCCCTGTAGGCATTCCCGGATCGTCCCCGTTAAAGGACATGATGAGTATTACAAAGGTGGTACCGCGAGAGTTTTCGCCCTTTGTGCAGAAAAAGAAAAGGCTTTCTGTACAGAGGGCGTTTCATTTATATGAAGGAGGAACACATGAGCAAAGAATTAAGTAAAACATACGATCCGAAAGATATAGAGGATCGTCTCTATAAGAAGTGGGAGGACAATGGGTATTTTCATGCAGAAGTAGACCGCAGCAAGAAACCGTTTACCATTGTGATGCCACCGCCAAATATTACCGGTCAGCTTCACATGGGACATGCACTGGATAATACCATGCAGGATATCCTGATCCGTTACAAGAGAATGCAGGGATACAATGCACTGTGGCAGCCGGGTACGGATCACGCATCCATCGCTACAGAGGTAAAGGTGATTCAGAGTTTAAAAGAGCAGGGCATCAATAAGGCGGACCTGACCCGTGAAGAGTTCCTGGATAAGTGCTGGGAGTGGAGAAAAGAATACGGCGG
>OHHP01000924.1_pt1 | contig 13449 bp, 10 predicted proteins | sample 1568121 | NCBI WGS metagenome assembly OHHP01 (sample SAMEA3879500, study PRJEB24766) | human gut metagenome | biome: human-associated habitat; feature: feces | place: USA | collected 1985/1987
CAGAAGTCAATCTTTCCACCGATACACTCTCTTCCGCCCCGCCGCGTCCACCGTCGATACGGCGATGTCCCCGCACCCTTCCGGCAGGACGCAGAACCACGGCAGTTCCGGCTGTTTCCGGCTTCGGCGGAAGCGCTGCATCACTTGCAGGCCCTCCGGCGTGATTTTGCCCACGCTCCAGCTTTCCAGCGTGTCCAGCTGCTGCTCGGTCTTCGGGAAGGATGGGTGCGCGGCGTGGAAGCCCGTCAGCAGCAGCATCCCGCCGTGGCCGTTGTACTCCCCTTCCAGCGGCGTTTCGTCCATCGTGCAGGGGCAGTCAATCGTCAGGTCGCTGCACTCCAAGCGGCTCGCTGTCGTCAGAATCGCCTCCGGGCTCTTGTCCACGCCGACAAAGCGGCAGCCCAGCGACTGCGCGGCTTCCATCGCCGTGCCGCTTCCGCAGCATAAATCCGCCACCATGTCCCCTTCGCGCACGACGGGCAGCAGCAGGCGTTCCAGCAGTTTCAGCGGCTTCTGCGTCGGATAGCCCGTGCGCTCCGGGTCTTTCTGCTGCAAGTGGCTGATGTCGCTCCACACGTCGCCCGGATATACCGGCGCATCGTCGTAGTAGCGGTAGACCTTGCCGCCGGTGGTGATTTGGCTGTAACTCCGCCCGTTCTCGTCCACGCAGCGGCGCATGTGGTTCTTGCGGTGCTCCGCGCGCGCCAGCGGGACGCGCCGCAAGTCGAAGTGGTAGTCCTTCGAGCGCGCGTAAAGCAGGATGGTATCGTGCTTGCGGCTGAAGTATTTCTTCGCGCGCCCGCCGCTCTCGTAGCTCCAGACGATTTCGTTCAGGAACATATCCTCCCCGAAAATCTCGTCGCACAGCAAGCGGGCATACGCGCTCGTCCGCCAGTCCAGATGCAGATACAGCACGCCCGTGGGCAGCAAGAGGTCTTTCGCGCACTCAATTAGCGAACGCAGCAGTTCCAGATATTCCCTCGTGTCGGCAAAGCGGTCGATATACGCCGGATATTCAGGCATCGGGCGGCCCGTTTTCCAGCCGGACGTGCCGAAGCGTCGGCGGCGCGTGAACGTCTCCCCCGTCATGAACGGCGGATCAATATACACCGCCTGCACCTGCCCCGCCAGCGCTGACAGCGCGGGCTGCTGCTGGTAAGCATCCCCGCACAGGAGCAGATTTTGCCCCGACCCGGTGATTTCCCGCGAGATTTCTACCGCCTCAAACATGTTCCTTCCTCCCGCGATACTGCGCCCGAAGCGCCTTTAATTCGTCCTGCATGTCCGTCAAACGCCGCAAATGCGCCGCCTGTTGATTGTCCTGCGCAAGCAGATTCGCCGCCTGACGCACTGCCGCGACAAAATCCTGCGAAAGGGCGCTTTTCCCCTGCCGTGCCAGCGGACAGACCGATTGCGCAGCCGCATCCGTCGCGATTTTCACGCCGTCAGGGCGCAGGAGCATCACCAGCGGAAACATTCGGCACGCCAGCGGACGATTCGCGCGGTCGCAGTGCCCCTCGCAGACGAGAATCGTCCCGTGCGGCGAATCCACGAGCGTAAAGCCTTTTTCGCCGCGATACATTTCCGCCTCGCCCGGAAACAGCAGCATCCCCGTTTCCTCGCCGGGATGCGTTTGGCAGCACGCGCCGCCGCATACCAGCCCACAGTCCGTTTGCAGCGGGGTAATTTCTTCCAGCAGCTTTCGCGCCGCCACGAGCGATTCGGGAAGCATTCTCTCATCCTCCTGATGATTCTTGTTCTTATTTTACAACATTCTGCCCATTCTGCATAGCCCCTTGCAAACTTTTATCCCCCAAAAAGACAAAATGCCCGCTGATTTTCACCAGCGGACACCGTGGATTTTGCAATTATGCTTCCGGCGTCGCCACAAGGAAGCAGTAGTCATTCAGTTCCCCAGACTCTTCGGAGAAGAAGTTGTAGAACGTGAAGTTGTACAGGAAGCGCTCGGCGCCATACACGCCATAGCCATCCTGATTGTGGTCGGTGGTGTCGTAGGGGTCGGCGACGATAATCACGTCATCCTGCGTGGTTTCCGTGCCCATCGTGTCGTAGCCGATGATGACCTGCCAGTGGCCGCCCCAGTCGTTCCAGCCAATCATGATGGGGTTGCCCGCCGCCAGCTGCTGCTGGATGTACTCGAAGGTGAAGATATCCGCAACGTCCTCGCCCGCGTCGATGGCGGAGTAGCAGTTGAAGCCGCCCACGCCGTTAAAGATATCCACCATTTGGCTCATGCTGGTCGCGCCGGGCTTGTCGCCAATCGTGCCACGCAGCTGCGCCAAGGTCTGCTCGTTGTAGTCGCCGAGCTTGCCGTACCAGTTCATCACCATCAGGGCACTGACAACGCCGCAAGACCATTCGCTCGTCTGCTGCATGGTCTGGAAATGCGGCAGGATGGTCAGCGTGTCGGTCGAGGTCATGTTGTAGAAGTCCAGACGGCTGAAGTACGGGCTGTCCACATGGTCGCCCGCGCGTTCAACGCTGTCCGCGCCGTCTTCCGGGCTGAGATCCACCGCGTAGGGAATCTTCATCTCGTCGGAGTAGTTGCCGTGCGTTTCGTCCGCCAGGGCCGCGACGCTCAGGAGCATCGCCAGAGACAGGAGCAGGGAAAGGAACTTCTTCATGGGGGGTCGTCCTCCTAAAAAGTATTTCGTCGCAGGCTGGCTGGGTAAAATGGGTACGAAAAAAGGTGATGTTTGCACAGCACACACCACCCCGAAAGCATCTTTTCAGAAAGCGTTCGGAGATAAGGATAGGTTGTCAGAGTCAGCAGCAATTCCTTGCGGGACTGCCTCAAGTAAAGACTTACTTTTACTACTCTTATTGACCATTTCACAAGTTGCTGCGCGTCGTGACGCACAAGGGAAACCCGGTGAAACTGAGCTTTGAACTCATACGGCTTCCAAATGGAGCGAACCCGCATGGGGAAACCGTATAATCAATGAGATACAGCGAAAGCTGCGTGCGAGTTTATACCCCGCATCGGCATTTGACCCGGCTGTCCGTTCGGCCTTGCGCCCCTTGCGGGACGGGTCAGTGTCTTTTACCCGGAATGACTCTAACTCATTCCTTATCTGCGACGGGGTTGATTATACCGAAAGTTACCCCGCTTGTCAATACTTCCCGAAATGTTTTTGTCGTTATTTGAACGTAATCGTCGCGGTGAGGATTTCCTTCTGCCACTGCGTCGCCTTGCCATCCTTGCCGAACGCGCCGACGCGGCATTCCAGCTGCACTTCGCAGGATTTCAGATGGCTCGTGTCCGCCTCGGTCAAATCCACCTGAATCCCCAGCGACACCGTGCCGTCCGGATTCTGCGTCAGGAAGGCACCGATAAGCGGTGTGTCCGTTGTCTGACCGTTGACTTTCAGGAATTGCAGGGTTGGCGTAGCTTCCATGCCAATAGGCACGAGCGTCTTGCCGTTCTGTTCCGCCCATTCCGCCCACGAAATGCCGCTGGGGTCGAGCTTTGCGTCGACTGGGGTCGTTAAACGCACTTCATGCTCCATGTCAGCTTCCACCGCGACCAGCTGCACACTTTCATCCGCGGAAATGACGGCAGACGCGAACAGCTGCCCATTCTCCGGGGAGTAGACACCATCCTGCACCGTGAAGGTCACGCCGCCGATGGTCAGGCTGTCGCCCGAAGTACCAGCCTTGCCCGTCAGCAGCCCCAAGCGGTCATCCGCTTCGTTCTCGATGGGATGCCCCGCGTTCCAGACCAGTTCCGTGTGCGTGACGACCGCTGCATACGCCGTCGTCAGCACCAGCACAAGCGCCGCCGCCAGCACCGCCGCGCGCCGCGGGAACGCCACATGCCGGCTCTCCTCGCCCTTGGGAAGCGACGCCGCAACCCGCTGCCGGAAGCTATCCGGCGTGTCGCCATAGGCGCGCTGCCATTTTTCCTGCTTCGTTTTATTCATCTTCCAACAGCTCCTTCAACTCGTCGGACTGCCGCAGCTTCTCTCTGCCGCGGTGCAGTCGGCTCTTGACTGCGCTCTCCCGTATGCGCAGCGTGCGGGCAATGGTGCGAATGTCCATGCCCTCCATGTAGTGCAGGACAATCGGCAGGCGCAGTGTGTCCGGCAGCGCGGTCAGGGCGCGGCACAGCATTTCGTCCGCATTCTGTGCTTCCCATTGCGCCGGCTGATTTTCCCCGACTTCCGCCATCGGGATGATTCGGCGGCTTCGGCGCATGATGGCATAGCACTCATTGATGAGGATGCGTGTCAGCCACGTCTCCATGTACTGCTCCTGCCGCAGCAGGAAACGCCCGCGCCACGCTTTTTCCAGCGCGGACTGCACGGCATCTTCGCGGTCAGCCTCGCAGCGCAGCAGTGTGCAGGAGACACGGTAGAGCCTGTCCTGCATCGCCAGCACGCGCTGGGTGAATTCCGTCTGCGTCACTGCGCTTTCCCTCCTTTCCGCCTGTTAGATGGGGAAGAATGCAAAAGGTTGCGGGGGAAGATGAATTTTTTTCTTGCTGATGGGCAGCGCCCCTTGGGTTCCCCTATAAACACGCGGGCACTGTATGAATGTGTCACCAACCCAATCGCGCGGAAGGGTCAAGGGAGGAACTCCCTTGCAGCGCCCCTTGGGTTCCCCAAAAAACAAAACAGGGCGGAGGATTGCTCCTTCCGCCTGTCCGCGTTTAGCGCGGGAAGTCAAGATGGAAAATGTGAATTACGCCTCAAAAAACGGCAGCACTGCCGCCGATGCCGCTTCTTCATCCGCGCCATCGCAGACGAGGAACATCTCATTCTGCTCGTCCGCATCCAGCGACAGCAGCCCCAGCATCGACTTGGCATTGACAACCTTCTGATGGCGGCGGATCATCACGCGCGCGTCAAAGCGGCTGGCGGTTTGCACCACCTGCGCGGCAAGGGTACGGTTCAGCGGCTGATGATTCGGAAAGGTAATCGGCTTGACAATCATGAATATAGCCTCCTTGATTCGGCTTTTGCTTCGCCTTTAGTGTATCACAACATGGCGAATAATGCAAGAATCGCACATAAAAAGTACATTCCCGTTATTTGTCCGGCTTCTGTTCGGCGGCTTCCTTGCGGTCGGCTTCCTCCGCCTGCTGAATCAGCAGCATCAGGCGGCGCATCCGGTGGTTGACGGCGGATTTGGACAGCGGCGGATCAAGCTGCGCGCCAAGTTCGGTCAGCGACAAATCGACATTCTCCAGCCGAAGCCGCGCGATTTCCTGCAAGGCGGGCGGAAGCTCCCGCAAGCCGTGCGCAATCGTATACCAGCGAATCGCGCTGACCTGCTGCTGCGCGGCGTTAAGCATCTTCTCCGAATTATGCTCGTCGCAATTGATGGCACGGTTTGCCGCCCCGCGCGCCTGCTTGCGGATGCGCACATCCTCCAGCGCAAACACGCTGCCCGACGCGCCCATCAGCGCCAGACAATCCGAAATCTGCTGCGCACCCTTCAAATACAGCACGGTCTGCCCCTTGCGCTGGAACGTGTGCACAGGCAGCTCCGCCTTCTCCAGTACACGCGTCAGCTCACGCACAAGCCCCGGTTCACTCGCGGTAATCTCAAAGTGATAGTCCTTGTCGGGCGATGTCATTGTCCCCGCGCCAAGGAATGCCGCCCGCAGGTACGCCCTGCGGCAGCACTGGCGCGTCAGGTGATGGCGCACAATCGTCCGCCGATACGACACCACGCCGTTTTCGTCCTTATCAATCAGGTGGAGTGCCAGCATCAGCCGCTGTGAGTCTTCATCGCCGATGGTCAGCACGCAGGTGCGCCGTCCGCCCAATCGCGCGTGCTGGACGTAGTGCAGGCGCGGCGTAATCGCCATGCGCGCGGTCAGCAGGCGGAAAATCCGCCGCGCCAGCGCCGTGTTCTCCACGCGATACTGCACCTGCACGCGCCCGCCGCCGTGGAACGTCAGTGACCCGCTGGTGCGGTAGAGCGCCGCCAGTTCGCTGAGCATACAGCAGTTTTTCCCCAGTTCCAGTCGGCAGAGTTCATCCTTGACCGTGGCAGAAAACGACATTTACTGCACCTCCGGCCTTTCCTTCCAGTGCGCCTGCTCCAGCTCCAAGTCGCGATGGGTAACGCTGATGGCATAGCCCTGCTCACGCAAAAACGCCGCAAGCGCCTCGCAGATGGCAACGCTGCGGTGTGCGCCGCCCGTACAGCCAATGGCAATCGACAAGCGGTGCTTGCCCTCCTCCTGATAGTGTGGAATCAGGAACGTCAGCAGGCTTTGCATTTTCGTCATGAACTCCTGCGTCACGGGGTGATTCAGCACGAAGTCGCGCACATCCGCATCCAACCCGGTATGCCGCCCCAGCCCCGGAATGTAGAACGGGTTCGGCAAGAAGCGCACATCAAACACAAGATCCGCCTGCATGGGCAGCCCGCGCTTATAGCCGAAGGAGTTCATCTCAATGTGCATGGCGTCAGGCTGACTGTCACCGCTGAGAATCATTTCGAGCTTCTGGCGCAATTGCCGCGGCTTCAAGACAGAGGTGTCAATGATGTAATTCGCCGTTTCACGCAGGGGCTGCATGATAGCACGTTCCTTGCCAATCGCCTGAATCAGCGACACGTTCTCCCCCGCCAGCGGATGGTCACGGCGCGTCTCCTTATAGCGGCTGACGAGCACGTCATCCGACGCTTCAAGGTAGAGCGTTTCGATTTGATAGCCGAGCTGCCGGCTCTCGGCAATCAGGTCGCTGACCGATTTTGCATCGAAGAATTCGCCGCTGCGCACGTCCACCGCCATCGCAACGAGGGGGCGGTGGAGCGCCGATTTCTCGATGGCTTCCATCATGCGGAACATCATATTCGGCGGCAGATTATCCACGCAGAATGCGCCCATATCTTCCAAATAGCGGTTGACGGACGTTTTGCCCGCGCCGCTTAGACCTGTCACCACGAGAAAACGCATGATAAAACTCCTCCTTTGTTGCGATCGGCGCGGAATGCACGCATAGCTGCTGTGCTTTCAGCAGGATAACGATGATTTTCCTGATTTTTTCCGTTGCAGGAAACATCCTTGTTCCCCTTACACCTGCTCCACAGGTGCATCTTCGCCAAGAATCTTGATTTCAGGCTCCAGCTTGACGCCCTTCTGCCGGTAGACGACGCGCTGGACGTGCGCCATCAAGGCAAGGAAATCTTCGGCAGTGCCGCCGCGGTTGATAAGGAAACCGGCGTGCTTTTCGCTCACCTGTGCGCCGCCGATGCGCGCGCCCTTCAGGCCGCACTCATCAATCAGCTGCGCGGCAAATGCGCCTTCCGGGCGCTTGAACGTGCTGCCCGCGCTGAAGAAGGTCAGGGGCTGCTTTTCGGCGCGGCGGCGGTTGAAGTCCACCATTTCCGCGAGCAGGTCTTCGCGCTGACCCGGCGGCAGCTGGACGGTGACGTGCGTAATAATCTTGTTTTCCTTCATCAGGCGCGAAAAACGGTAGCCGAAATGCAGGTCAGGGCGGCTGTAACGGAACGGTTCGCCCGCCATGTTGTAGCCCTCAACCAGCGTCACCACTTGACTCATTTCGCCGCCGTACGCGCCCGCGTTCATGTACACGCCGCCGCCAATCGTCCCCGGAATGCCGCTGGCGAAGGTCAATCCGCCAAGGTTGCAGTCCGCCGCCGCCATCGACAGGCTCGACATCATCGTGCCCGCCTGTGCGCGAATGCGGTCGCCGTTCACTTCCACACCGCGCAAATTGCGGCAAATGCGAATCACCAGTCCGCGGATACCGCCGCTGCGCACGAGCAGATTGCTGCCATTGCCGATGACCGTAACAGGCACGTCCAGTTCCTTCGCGGTCTCAATCAGCAGCGGAATCTGCGCTGGGTCGTCCGGATTTGCCATCAAATCCGCCGGGCCGCCCAAATGCAGCGTCGTATAGCGCGCCATATCCGCGTTTTCTTCCAACTGGAGGGTGGGCGCGGCGTTTTTCAGCCGGAGCGTCAATTCACGCAGAGTGCTTTCACGCATGTGCATTCCTCCCCTTTCCTATTTTACACGATATTTTCTCTCTTCACAAGATGGAACGTCACTTTCTCCTGTGATTTCTATGCGATTTCGCCGGTGAATATGCTCATCCGCAAAAAAGGCTGCGTCCACGTTCCTGTGGAACACAGCCGGAAAATCTTAGATTTCCATCGCCTCAAAGCGCCGACACCATGTGTATTTGCTGATAGCGCTCGACAGCGCGTTCGGGCAGTAGTAATTCAGCAAATCGCGGATGTAGGGCGGCATCACCTGATTATACTTGACCTCCAGAATGATGTCGTTGTTATCAAACGGCGGCACGGTCGCCACGGCTGGGTTGAACAGATCGATGCTGTTCATGCCGGAGCGAAGCTGCTTATCAAACGTGATGCGCACCTCTTCCGCCGGATGCAGATACGCCTCGCGCACATAGTCAACAATGACGACCGGGCGCAGGAGGTGGCACGTCATTTCACGGTAGAGGTCGGACAGCAGGCCGTAGCGTGTCTGTTCCAGCCCAGTCGGATCGCAGGCGATAATTTGCTCCGCCAAATCGCGCGGAATGCCCAGACTGCGCTTGGAAATCAGGCTGCCGACTTTCGTCTTGCACTCCAGCTTGATGTTCGTATCGCGCATGTTATAGATGCGGATGCGATACTTGTCGCGGTTCTGGTCGCCGTCCATCTTGTCGAAGTAGGCGTCATTGAAGATGGTATCGAAGTACAGCGAACGAATGTGATATTCGTTGTTGACATCACCGTTCGGGTCGCGCCACAGCACACGGTCAAGCTGGCGCGACAGTACCTGATACTGCATCTCGTTGATGAAAAATTTCAGCTCATGCCGAAGAGGGATATTGCGAGCCATGGCTTTCGCCCCCTTCTGATGGTTAAGTCCCTGCTTCCGTCTGGCACGCCACGAGCGTCGCGTCATGCACGCCCTCGATGCCCAGCATCAGCGCCACCAAATCCTGCTTGTTGTCCAGCCGAACCTCCCACGTCATTTCCGCACCGGAGCGGGTCATCGTCTTGGAGCGCAGGCGGCGGTTCTTCACGCTGCGGCGCATCATCTGGTCAACGTCGTATTCCGCCTCTTCATCATAGTGAACAACGAGCAGGTAGGAGTTCGGCGTCGTGAAATGCACGAAAGTGAGCAGGAAGATAATCGCGGCAATCGCCGCCGCGACGACGAGCGCAATCGCATAGAGCTTTGCGCCGAGGAGGATGCCCATCGTCAGCGCCCAGAACATGTAGGCGGTGTCCATCGGGTCTTTGACCGCCGTGCGGAAGCGGACAATCGACAGCGCGCCCACCATGCCCATCGACAGCGCGACGTTGGACGAAATGCACATGACGACCGGGGTCGTAATGAGCGTCAGCATCGCCAGCGTCATGGCGAACGACGGGCTGTACAGCACACCGCGGAAGCACCGCTTGTACACAAACGCAATCAGCAGACCGACGAGCAGACCCAGCACCAGACCCAGCACAATTTCAAACGGCGCAATCGCGCTGAACTGATCCGACAATGCACTCCTAAGCTGCTCCATAATGCCATTGGACGTAGATGTCACGTTGAGGGTTCCCATCCGTTTTTTCCTCCTATCAATACCGTTTTTTCATTATATCATGTTTTTAAGGGAGACGCAAGGGGGAGACTTCGTCTCGTCCCATCGCCCCTTAGACCCCCACCAGAGGCTCTGCCTCTGGACTCCGCAAGGGACTTCGTCCCTTGACCCTTTCGCGCGATTCAGCTGGTGACACTTTCATACAGCATGCGCGTGTTTATCCGGGAATGGATTAGCGTAACTATGGATAACCCCAAAAGTTGCGGTGCCGAAGGGGTGGAGGGGGCGATCGGAAAGCCCCCTCCTCGCGCCCTCAGGCGCGAAACCCCTGCGGATTAGAGCACCGCATCATCCGGATAATCCGGCTGCGGGCCGAACAGCTCCTCCATCTCCGTCTTTGTCAGCTTGAACTCATCCTTGATGAAATCCCACAGGCGATGCGGGCGCACCTTCAAGGTGTTGTACAGTCGATTCACGCGGCTCTCCCAGTAGGTGTACGCACCGTCAATCGTCGTCGGCACTTCGCTGGTCACCGCCTTGTCGTTCAGCTCACCCCAGCGTTCCCAGTGGTTCTTCATCTCCGGCTGAATTTCCGCCACCACGCCGTCCAGCACCTGCGTCATGTACTCCGTCGTGAAGGTCTTGTACACATCCGCCAGCTTTTCGAGGAACTTGCGCTTGTAGTCGGGATGCTCCAGCAATTTCAGGAAAATCGTGTTGTCGATTTTCTGTTCACCCATGCCCTTGACCTTTAGGTAGCTCCACGGGCTGTTGAACTTGGAGCTGTACAGCCCGTAGTCCGCATCGTACCAAATCCACTTCCACTTGCTGCCTTCCTGATGCAGACGGTAGTAGCGGATGTTGCCGATGTCGGAGTTGCCCACGAACATTTCCAGCGCCATGTATTCAAACAGGTTGTCCACATCCACGTTGTCAAGGATGTACTGCAAATCATCCGGATTTGTCGCTGGGCTGCCCGCCTTGATTTTCTTCAGCATCGCGCGGTATGCCTTGTTCGAGCCGAAGTTGACCGAGCCGTTTGCTTCGAGGATGTCCATTTCATCCGCCTGATCAAGCGGAAGCCCTTCAAACTGCGCAATGAAGAAGCGGTCAACACGTTCGCGCAGGTTCATATGACCCCAGTACTTCCCGTTGAGGAAAACCGTTACGGGCTTCCACGCCTGATGAATCACTTGCGTTCCATACGCGTCAAGCAGGCGCGACTGGAAACCGTCCAGCAGGCGCGTGGACATGGCGTCATTGCCGGAATTGCGCAGGACGAGTGACTTATACTCCGTGTAGGGGCGGTCATCAAAGAGTGCAGCGGCGAACGTCTTGCTGCCATAGAGGGACTTGGCGCGCAGCTTCATGGATTTCTGCGGCATATCCAGCGAGTAGTTGCCAATGAGACCGATGGCGACGCCTTGGCTGATCAGCTGCGTGCCGTCTACGTCGTAATACTCCATGTAGCCTTCGCGCGGCGTTTTGCCATACTTCCGATAGATGGTGTTCTTGAATGGAATGCCGCCGGACTTGTCGATGTTCGGGCCTGCCGCGAGCATACCGTTCTCTTCATTCCAGAGTTCATCCGGGTCAACGGTGATGCAGACAATCGGCGTTGTGTAGTACGTTTCCATCAGATACGTCCCGGTCGTCACGGTACTCGCCTTATACAGCGGGTTCGCCGGGAACGCGCGGGCACGGAGCGTCGTGGTGTGGGTAAAGGTAATATCCTGCCCCGTGTACAGGTAGCCCTTGTCCTGCGTGGGGGTAGAACCATCGGTGGTATAATAAACAGTTGTGTTCGCGGGAATCGTGAAGCCCGCCGTGACCGTTCCGTAGTGCTTGCCGGGCTGGAGGGTCAGTTCCGGCGCATCGGCATAGCCCAGGAACGTGTCATTGCCGTTCTGCGCGCCCGCAGTTGCCATGTCGTAATAAAAAAAGCCCTCGCGCCCGATGCTCCGGCCGTAGGACACATTTGTTGGAATCTCCGGCAGCACCACTTTGTCCAGTATTTTTCCCGTCGGATCCGCCAGCACCAGCACCTCGCCGCCGCTCTTTCTCAGCTTGAAGGAGGTGTGCAGTTCGCCAGCGTTGCTCAGGGACGTATCGCTGTCGCACCAGATGACCTTGTACTCACCCGGATTGATGGTCGTTCCCTGTGGAAACTGCCATTTTCGTGCGCGTCCAATATTGTCGGACAGGCCGTAGCCGGACAAATCGACCGCCTGATTGGAGGAATTGTAGATTTCCACCCAGTCGGTATAGCCGCCGGAGGGAGCCTTGACCGCCGTATCATTGGACGCCATAACTTCGGTCACATACACGCCTGTTGGGTTGAGGGAGCGGAGGATGGAATCCATCCTGCTCGCTCCCTCCTGCGTATTCGGCAGACCGGGCGTCGGGTTCTGCGTGATGATGAACACGCCGTTTTCGTTGCGCGCGTAGGACGCATCCTTCGGCACGTTATCCAGCGTCACGCGGTCAACAAGCCGTCCGCGGCTGTCCGACAGCACCACATTATCATGCTCCGCGCTGAGGCGGAAGTTCGCGTGCGGCACGGCATTCGGGTCGGTGTTGGGCGTTTCATCGCCGTTGCAGTAGACCAGATAGTACCCGTGCGGCTGAATCGTCGCGCCTTCCGGGAAGCGCCACTGAAGCGGCTTGCTCTCGTTGTCGCTCAGCGCGTAATTATCCAGCGAAATCACCTGATCGGTCGTGTTGTACAATTCCACCCAGTCGCAGACGTTGCCGCTTGCATCGGTGTAGCCGGTCAGCGGATCCGGGCAGACCTCGTTGATGATGACCGCGCCGTCGGTTACCAGCGTCGCCGCGCGGTATTCCTGATGTCCGCTCGTTGTGTTCTCGTAGCCGGGGCTGTACTCGTTTGTTGTGCCCCAGCTGCCATCCGGCAGGCGCGCATAGCTCTCGTCCACCCCCAGAATCGGGGTTTTCACCGAGTCGATGAGGTAAGCGTTCGGGTCATAGATGTACAGTTCCTCGCCATTGGAGGAAATGGAGAACTTTGCGTGCATCGGCTTTCCCGCAATCGCCTGATTTTTCTTGTCGCACAGCACAATCACGCGTTCGCCTGCCGCCAGCTCCATATCCGGGAACAGGAACTTAATCGACGTGCCCTTGTTGGAAAGACCGACGTCCTTGAGGTTGATGGCGTGGTCGGAGCTGTTCCAGATTTCCAGCCAGTCGGGGTAATTTCCGTTCTCATCCGGCATCGCGGTTCTATTCGCCGCCATAACCTCGCTGAAAACCAGTCCCTCATAATCACTCAGCGCGCCGCCTGTGGAATGCACCAGATTATCCTGCGACCCTGCGGAATAATACGCCTTCTGCACGGGCTTTTTGGGGCTGACGATGACCACAATTGCCACCAGCGCAATCAGCACGGCGCAGACGAGGACATTCAGCACACGGCGTTTCTTCTTACGATATTTCACAGCGGGCGGCATCTGCTTCGGCTCTGCGCGACGCTGCCGTTTTTCGGGCTGATAAGACTGCATGGTAATCCTTTCTGCGGTCAGGAGGATATTCATCCCCGCCGCGGCGCAGGACGGTCAGGCGGATTTTCGCCATCCGTTTCCCTTTCGACAAATAGAACGATGCAGCACCGTCCTATCCTGCATTGTATCACAGAAACCTATTCCCGCGCAAGCATTATGACCATTTTGCGCGGATTTTTCATCTTTTGGTCACAATTCGGGTGATTTTTGCATCCATCGGCGGGGGTTTCCGTCCCATAGCAAGGCAATGATGGCAGGATTCACACGCCCGCAAGCGCGATTTCCCCCTGCCACGACAAAAGTCAACTCCGGTAGTGGCGACCCGAAGGTTTCCAAAGGGCGATCGCAGACTTCGTCTGTTTTCATTGCCCTTTGGT
>OHHP01000954.1_pt1 | contig 13146 bp, 8 predicted proteins | sample 1568121 | NCBI WGS metagenome assembly OHHP01 (sample SAMEA3879500, study PRJEB24766) | human gut metagenome | biome: human-associated habitat; feature: feces | place: USA | collected 1985/1987
TTCTTCCGATACTTCTCCGCTTCCATTTTCATTTATCTTAGTAACATCACTGTCCTCATTTCCTACCGAAAACATTGCATCAAGCCGGTTAATCTCCTGAACTGCTTTACTTACTGCTTCCTCTGAATTGCTGCCATATGCAGTAAGCGACATATATGTATCCATTGCAAATATTTCCTGTGTACTCTGGACTGTATCGTCCTTCTCTGGCTTGCTGCCACCACATGCTGTCAGAACAGCCGCCGCAAGAATTGCTGTAATTCCTGCCAATATATATTTTCTGATATTATATTTCATGCTTTTAAGTTTTATCCTCCATCTTATACTGGTTAGTTCTATAAAACTTTATAGCATAATAATTAAAATGTCAATCACATACGGTCACACATTCACCACGCAAAAACACCCACAATATAATTGCGGGTGCTCCTGTAAAGAAAATTCTTATGAAATTAGATATCTTTTCTTCTTCTCATGTATACTGCTGCCATTCCAAGCAATGCACAAAGGCTTGCTGTAGTTAATGCGGCATACATTCCTGCATGGCTCATATCGCCTGTCTTAACTGTTGTATCTGCTCCTGTTGAAGTTCCTGTTGAATCATCTGGTTTCTCTGCCGGATTCTCGTTATCTGATGGATTTCCTTCAACATATTCAGGGTTCTGGTTGTTCTCACCTTCCCATGTAATATCTAAGTTATGAAGCATTGTTGTATTCTGCCATCCACCAGCTCCTGTTGTTCCTGTATGCTGTATTGCAACACCGCCAAAGCTGTTAGCTGCAATATCTGCTGTAAGGTCAACCACATGTGGATATCCCTTAGCTGCCTGATCTGCCAGCTGTTCTGTTGGTGTCTCAACATGAGCAGTGAGCTTATTACCTTCAACCTTTAAGCTGATTGTACAACCTGTTGCATAGCAACTTGCGATAACCTCATCAGAGATTTCTGTTACTGTTCCGTTGTCATATTTTACAAGTACAAATGTTACGGCATTAGATGATGCTTTAGTTCTTACTATTCTTAATCCGTATCCTGTAAGTGTAGATGTATCGAACTTAAGAAGTACATCCATATACTGTCCTGCACTACCAAATCCCTGACCTGCTGTCTTGGCTGGGTCAACTACAAGCTTAAGTGACATATCACCATATGTTCCTTCTACTGGTGTATACATAAGTCTTGCGCCCTGTGTACCTTCATATAATCCAGCGCCTACACAGCCGTTACCTGTTGTTCCATATTTCCAAGGTTCTTCTGTATCAGCTCCCTGCCAGCTTCCAAAACTTTCTGTATCTGCCGGACGGTTATAATCTACTGTCCAGAAGCCAGCTTTGATTTCAGACTGCTTTACATTAGGGAAGTTAGAGAAATCTGTAGCAAAGTTCTTGCTTCTTACATCTTTCACTCCGATTGCCTTGTCATATACTGTATTTACCGGTGTTCCATAATCACTTCTGATGTTCTTAGATTCTACCTTAGCCATGATGTAATATCCTACATCACCTGCTGTTAACTTATATGTATACTCTGGTGAATCATTTCTTGTTACTGCTACAAGTATAGGATTGCTGCCCTCTGCATCTGTACATCTGTACCATGAGATTGCAGACATGTCTTCTCTGCTTCCTAAATCAAGTGAGTAATCTACTTTAAGACTGCCCTGTCCGTCATTAGTAATAACTGGTGCCTTTGTAAATGCTGGTGCTTCAATCTTGCTTGGCTTTACAGTAATTCCAACTGCTGCTTCAAGACCTGACTCTGTAGATGCATTTATAATGACCTTCCTAGCTGCATCATCATTATTAGTACCTTCTACTTTGCATGTTCCGTCACCATTATCTGTTAACTTCACATATGCCTTATCTTCGTCTGATACGCTGTATGTTATCTTCTGTGTTGTATCATTAGTTCCATAGAAATAGTTAACTGTTCCTCCTATTGAAGCTGTTTCCTTTCCAGATTCAATCTCTGTGACATCTGATGTTATTGAAAGCTGTGTTGCAACTGTGTCCTGTCCGGCTGCTTTAATTACATCCTTAACTCCTAATGGATCCCAGTCGTCACTGCCCTTTAAAAGATTGTATGTGTTGTAATATGTCTTACCACCTGACACAACCTTGTAGGCATCAAGTACTGACTTGCCTGTCATATCAACGGTTTCTTTAGCACCCTCACCACCGATTGTGATGCTCTGTCCATTATGAATTATGTTGCTCTGATAACACTTTAATGAAGTTGATGGTGTTTTAGTCCATCCAATTGATATAGGTACACTTAAATTACTGTTATATACACAGTCTACTGCGGTAATTGTGCCGCCTTCCTTAGTAAAGAACTGTGTAGGTTCAGCTTCAACATTTAATATCTTACAATTAAATGTACAACCTAAAAATGTTGAACCTGTACCATATGATGAATATAATGGTCTGTTTCCGTAGAAATCAAAATCGCATCCTACATATACAGCATTTGCATTAAGGGCATCATCTGTACTTTCAAAATGACAGTTGTTATAAAGACTTCTTGATGCTCCATTTATTGGGTCAAGATTAAGTCTGCTTATGAAGTTACAGTTATCTGCAAACATCTTGTCTCCTGAAACATCAGCAAGCTGTGCCTGTGTGATTGTCTCTGTTCTCTTTGCCTGATTAAGCTCACTCATAAGCGGATAATCAAGGTCAACGCTACAATAGTTACCTATTGTTATGTTCTTAACTGTAAGTGCACCGCTGCAGTTGAATCTGAACATTGTGTAGTTACCGTTAGAGGCATGTGACTGTCCTCTGTTTCCTGCTAATACAACATTATCAGGATTTCCTGTAAGACCTTTGATAGTAAGATATTCTGAATTAACAACCATTCCATAAGGTACTGAATATCCCTCGGTCTTCTGTACTGTATCTGTTGCTGCCGGATCATCAATCCAGTATACATATGGTGCAACATACACTGTCATTGGATTATCTGCTGTTCCATTCTTTAATGCATCTGCTGACAATGCCTTAGTAATATCGTTATATACATATGGGTACTGGGCAGCAAGCTCATCTGATAACGATCCATCAAGATATATGGCTGTCTCCGACAACTGGATTGTCTCACCCTGATACTTAATGTAAGTTCCACCGAATTCAACCGGATCAGAACTGTCCATTGGTGTGTAACCTTCTAATGTTTTGTTAATGTCTTTTACTGCTGAATACCTTGCAGTTTTTACTCCTGTTTCCTGTGCAAATGCATAGTATCCCTGTAATGGAGCTAAGTTGCCTGCAACAAGAACGCCTGTCATGACACTTACGGCAACAGAAGCAATAATTTTGTTTCTTCGTATCATATTATTCCTCCTTAATATTAAATTGTTTCTGCTTCTTAAGATGCTTTTATTATATTCACATTGTTTTTTTATAGATACAAAAAAACAGCACGAAATCTTTCAAAATCAAAAAAATATGTAAAAAATCAGTAACAGTTTCTCTATAAACGACCTATAATCAGTATATGATTTTGCTTCGTAAGATATTATTCATATACCAAGGAGACGGCAATGTACCATTTTATTAATGACAATTTCCACACGGATATTGCTACTGTGCCTCCATCTTATAAGATGAAACATTTTCATGAACATAACAGATGGGAGCTGATGTTTATATATTCTGGTTCCTGCACCCTTTATGTAGGTGATGAAATATATATGTTAAATCCGGGCGGACTTGCTCTTATCCCACCAGACATGGCGCACATGACTACTTACCTCGTCGGAAGTGACCATACAAGATATGTGTTATATTTTAATAATGATGATTTAAAGTTGATTGCTGATGATTCCTCTCTGGATATAGAAAGCATTTTCCATAAACATCCTGTTGTCCATATACCAGAAAGACGACTTGATTATATATCATCAATTATCCAGAAGATTTCTTATGAACACAATGGTGTAGATAGTCTGTCTTTATCTTTCATACATTCTTATTTTCATGAACTTATACTTTTTATTCTGCGCTGTCAGATGTATGAAGATAATGTTATTACGAAAATGGATACAGGTAATGAACTTATCCAGAAGGTTATTGAATATATTATCGAGAATTATCACAATGACATAACTATGGCTGCTACTGCAGAACTTTTTAATATGAGTGAATCGAGCCTTTCCAAGAAATTTAAGGCTTTTACAGGCTTCAGATTCAGAGAGTATCTTATTTATGTAAGAACGCACGCAGCAGCAGACCTTTTAGTCAACACCAGCCTCTCTATTACTGAGATTGCTGACAAATGTGGTTTCGCCGACAGTAATACTATGGGCGGCACATTTAAAAAAATCATGGGCGAAGCGCCCGGAAGCTACAGAAAGAACCATTAATTATATTTTTTATTTTGGAACGGAGGTTATTATGGCAGATTTTATTTTACTTAATGAAGATTTCTCTGATTTTCCTATTGGTGAATTTCCTTATGATAAGAATCATTCGGCAATGGGTGAGTATCATTTTATCCATTATCCTGGATATTATGGTAAATGGTATGACCCGGTATGCAACCACACTTATAACGGTCAGGGGGCTTCCTGGATTATTTCTGAATATAATGGAAAACATTTTATGGAGCAGATGCGTATCCGCAATGACAAGCCACACCGCACATTTCCTATGCTCACAAGCGGTGACAGATTCTGGCGCGATTATACTATAACTGCAAGTGTGCGTATGTTTACTACCAAATGGGGCAATGCCGGCATTGGTTTTTGTTGTCAGAACTCTGCTAATCTTCTTGTCCTTGTTTTTGAAGAGCATGAGTTAAGACTTGAGTATCGTCATAAGGAGGAGGTTACTGTACTCGATTCTGTACCTTTTGATTACAACTGTGATGATACTTATGTACTTAAGGCTGAGATTAAAGGCAGCCATGTTATATGCAGTGTTGATGATAAGGTTTATTTTGACCTTGACACTGAATATGCAAGGCAGGGTGGCAAGGTTGCCATTACTGCAACTATCCCTACACAGTTTGGTTTTGTAAATGTTACTACTTCTGAAAGTACTGCTGCTTCTATTGATGCTGCAAGAAATGCTTATAAAGCTGAATGTGAAGATGCACAGGCACATTATCCTAAGATGAAGCTTCTTAAGAAAATTGACCTCAAAGGCTGCGGCACCGGAAGACAGCTTCGTTTCGGTCATCTTCTTGGCAATGGCGAGTATCAGATGGTTATGGCTCAGTGCCAGAAAAGAGTAAACCGTGATGCTTATGGAACAATCAGCTGTCTCACCGCATTTGACCTTGATGGCAATATATTATGGCAGCATGGTGAACCTACTGATAATCACGACATTGGAACTATATCAGCAGATATGCCTATGCAGATATATGATATTGACGGTGATGGCTTTGATGAGGTTATTACAGCCAAGAATTTTGAAGTGCTGATTCTTGATGGCAAAACAGGTGAAGTGAAGAAACGTGCCAAAACACCTTTCTCTACACCAGAAGAGGACGGAACTATTATCGGTGTTCCTGATAAAATCTACGCATTTGACAGAATTAATCCTGATGGTATGCGTATATGTAATTTCCGTGGTCTTGACAAGCCACGCGATATTCTCATTAAGGACCGTTATTGCAGAGTATATGCACTTAACGATGACCTTGAGGTTATGTGGCATTTCCAGAGTGATAAGAATACCGGACATTTTCCTTTTGCAATTGATATTAACGGAGATGGACATGATGAACTTTTAGTTGGTTATAACATGCTTGACTGCCACGGTAATAAAATGTGGACTATGCCTGTTAATGAAGACCATATTGATGAGATTGTTCCAGGCAGATTTGAGTCAGGACCACACAAAGGTACTAAATTCTTTGCCTGTGTTGCCGGAAAGGAAGGCTTCCTGATATCTGATTTTAACGGAAAGCTTCTTAAGAAGGACGGCATAGGTCATGCACAGCGTGTAAGCCTTGCTAATTATCTTCCTAACCGCCCGGGCTATGAAATGGTTGTTGTTAATTTCTGGGGACACCAGGGAATTATATATTTCTATGACAGCGAGGGTAATCAGTTATGGGAAATGGAGAACGAGCTTAATGGTAATCTCTTAACTCCTGTAAACTGGACTGGTGACGGTCAGGACTTCATCCTTCTTAATGCTGATATAGAGCGCGGCGGAATGATTGATGGCAATGGTATCCAGGTTGTTAAATTCCCTGACGATGGTCATCCTACCATGTGTGCTGAAGCTGTAAACCTCTACGGCGATGCCCGTGATGAAATTGTCACATGGGATTATGATTCTATGTACATATATACACAGGATGATGCACCTAAGGATGATGTATATGCACCTTTCAAGTATCCTGATTATAATGCTTCTAATTACCGCGGTGAATACTCTTACCGTGAGAAATGGTGGTAAAATTAAGACTATAAATGACTAGCAGGGGTGCAGAGTATATAACACTCTGCACCCCTGCTGTATAATAAGTCCATCAACATTTAATGAGTTTTTTCTCCAGACAGTAATGATACACTCCGTCTTCTTCAACGGATTTACATATGACATCTGCTCTTGCTTTGACTTCATCAATGGCATTCCCCATGGCCACTCCTGTACCAACAGCTTCTAGCATTTCAATATCATTTCTACCATCACCAAAAGCAATCGCCTCATCTTTCGATAATCCATAATAACTAAGCACTGCATTTACCGCATTTCCCTTACCACAATTCAATGGAATAATATCTGCTGCTTTATCCCACCATGCAGTTATCTGGGTATCTTCTGTTCCCTGCAGTATCTGGGCATATTCTTCTTTTCTGCACGCACACATAATCTGGTAAATATCTTCTTTACATAACTCATCGAAATTATCTGCAATTGTCAATGTTTCATTTCCAAATTTAAAGTACTCTTCCAGATGCTCATCTGTGCCATTCGTAACAATAAAATGCTCATTACTGATTGCAGCTGCTCTGTTCATTTTATTAAGATTTTGAATTATTTGATGTTTATCATTATTATTCAAGGGGTTCCTGAAAATAATCTTTTCTCCAGCCATTACATATGAACCATTAAATGTTAGAAGCACATCAAATGTAATATCTTTGAATTTAGGAATTGAAAGATAGCCTCTGCCAGTTGCCATACAAAGCAATATTCCATTCTGGCGAAGAGAATTTAACGCCTTAACTGTTTTATCTGTCGGTTCTTTATTTCCCATTTTCAACAATGTTCCATCTATATCGAAAAATGCTATTTTAATCATATATGGCTCTCCTGTACTGTATAATATAATACATTATTAAAACGTTCTCTTATCAAATCTCATATTTCTCGCTTTACCTTTTGAAAAATCATTATATCATAATAATACCATAGTTCACAAACTAAAAAAACACCCTAGAACCGAAATTCCGAGGTGTAATATACTTTTCTGGTAAACGCCATAAGACGCTTTGGATTGTAAATATTATCTCTTTGAGAGCGTTTGTAGAGCGTGAAAAGCCTATAAATTGGGAGTTTGTGTCCGGTAGTGTTACATATCTGTTGTATACGTAATACTACCCACACATTCCCAGAACTGCCATTCTTATCTACTATGTATTTTCATCTCCATTTAACAGCAAAATTATTTTATTCATATAATAATAATTACTAATTATTGACTTGGTCATATCATCCATCAAATCTGTATCATAATTAGTCAAAAATTCAAATTGAGCATCTCGAATCTTTTCTTTTGATAATAATTCTATGATATCCTTGTCCTTAAATGAACATTCGTATATTTCATGAGCCAATGTATTTCTCATATTAATAAGCTTAATAATACAACTTTGTAAATCAAAAATCGTTGATTCTCTTTGTACTGAATTTATACAATCATTATATTTTTTTATAAGATTTGTTGATTTATTTATTTTTAAGATTTGATTAATCGTTAGTAATCCAAACTCTTCTTCTCTTTTATACCTATGCTCAGTTAATTTTAATGCCTCAATATCATTATCTATATATGTACCAATCAAACCTCCATAATAAAAATATAATTTATTCAGAATATCTTTATCAACACATTTTAGACTCTCTTTAAAATCACTTTTCACTATTTTTTCAAGTTTATTAAATGTATCTAAAAACTGATACACAACTAATGATTTCAGCTGTAAAATCAACATTTCTTTACTCTGTTTAATCATCAGTATTCTACTCCTGCATAATTTTTATCACTCGTTCTAACCTTTTATTTACATTACTCGTAGTTGGTGCCGATTTAATAAATGTTTTATTAATTTCATCATCTGACACTATTCTATGCAGTCTATTATAGAGTTTCTCTTTCTCCGTAACTACAAAAGGAATACATGCATCAATCAAATAATCTTTATTAGAATTATCATATAATTTATCTAACAATTCAATTGTAGCTTCCAGAATAGATTTCACTTTCTCTTGATCAATTTTTTCTTCTCCTTTTTGTATTTTTTGTAATACCATATTGATCATATCTCTAGGTCTAGAATTATATGACTTCACAATACTTTTAGATATATCTGATTGCATATAAAACGCTAAACTTCTATAAAATCTACCATAATCTTCAAATCTTTTTATGTCATTCTCTGTAAAATGCTTTTCATATTGCTTTTTCAGTTCAGGATCCGCTCCTTCTGCAACTCTCGCATTAATAAATTCTTGTATTGAATTTGTGACATCAGAACGATATATAGCTCTTCTTATTTCATTTACCTTTAGTTTTTCAGCCCCTTTATTTAATCTTGCAAAAATATCATATTTTGTAAACTCTGGTGAATTGGCAGTTATTACATATATATCCAACACAGATGATAACATTTGCGTTGTTCTCTCACTATCAATTTCTTTTATTTCAGAAAAAGTTTTTCCACCAAAAATATCTTTGTAATATTCTAATGATTTTTCTGCCAATACCAACTTACCATTAATAAAATCTAAAATAGCAGTTAATCGTTGTTTCCCATCAACCACTTCATACTTATTTTCAGATAATAAATCTTCTCCAGGAATCTCTACGACGTAAATAGGTGGAATCATAATCTCCATATACAATGATTCTATAAATGCTGTTTTTTTATCATCTTTCCATATTTCTCTACGTTGATAGTTTGGCTCCAATATTAATTTCTTATCTTTTATTTTTTGAAATATCTCTAATATTGACCATGTCTGTTTTACAATTTTTGTTTTTTTCAAAAGGGTACGCTTATTTTCAAATTCATTTGGCTCATTTTTTTCTTCTTCAACATATTCATTCTCAGCCAATTGAAGATTCTCTTCTTCTCCCACAATTTCTATTTTATTTTCCATCATTTTATACCCCCTATATTTTGTCACTATATGGCAATGACATCATATATTTTCTCATATATTCCAAATCAATTTTTCCGCTTTTATTTACTGGCAACTTTATTATCTCTGAATTCAATCTGCTTTTTGTCAATTTTCTGCCATATATGTATTTATACGAAAACTGTTTCATTACAGTTGCAATGAATAAACCTGCATATATATCCAATTTAAACTTTGGAATTAAAACGCCACAATCTGCATTTGCATTAAACCCATATCCATGAAATGTAACATAGCCAGTCTTACTACCATTCATCGAAGCTGTCAAACAGTTCGAATATTTAGGATCTTCATCTGCAAAAAAAGCAATCCCCTGATTTTCTCCATATGCAGAAACAATTGGGCAATCGCCCTTTGCTAAACTTGTAATATTACTAATTTTTCCTCTTTCAACAATAAACAAATCTTCCACTTTAAATTCTTTCCACTTTTTTATATTCAATTCTACTGGCACACAATTATATTCAAACTTTTTATCAAGCGCAGTAAGTCCATGTTTAATTTCAAAAGCCAAATAATCACGAATCGTTTGTTCAAAATCCTGATGTGTCATCTTAGAAAAATCCACCTTCATATATGCCTCACATAACCATTCGTCATTATATGAAACGCATTTTCTAGCACTTAATCCATCTTTTATATCTCTATTTCTATACAATGTCAACCATTCATTTTTTATACTATTCCACTTATTGTTTACATCAATCCTACCAACATATTTTCTTTTTTCGAAGCCATCGTCTTTACAATATCCAAAAAAAGTTTCCACCATTTCATTGTGCGGATTGTGAGCTTCCCACACCATTACGCAAACATTCGTCGCTGTTGGATAAAAAATCTCATCTGGCATAGAAAATACAGCTTTTAAAGTATGTTTTTTCAATAACCTCTCTCTAACTTCTTTAAATTTAGTACCTATTGCACAACTCATAGGTACCACTACAACACCTATACCTCCTATCGTCAATATATCCAACAGATGCTCGACAAACTCTAATTCAACTACATCTTTTTGAGAATATGGTGGATTAATAAGTCCAATATTAATATTTTTCTCTTTTAATTCTTTTACAATCTGACTATTAAAGCAGTCTCCTTTGTAAATATTTGATTTACCATCTTTTCTTATAATCATATTGGCAATAGCTAATGTATATAAGCCATCATCAAATTCAACACCATATAATCCGTTTTTCCTTATATTTTCTACTTCATCCGGATTTGCATCTTTAAACATATGGCTCATAGCAGTTACCAAAAAAGATCCTGAACCACAACATATATCAACCACTCTACTATTTTTATTTACATTTGCTAATTCACACATGAATTCTGTTAAATGTTGAGGTGTCAGAACAATTCCTAGTCCGCTACCATCTCCACCAGAATATTTTATAAACTCATGATAAAACACTCCTAATGCATCTACTGTACTATCCGCATAATCCATCATAGGTTTAATTTTTAATTCTAGTTGTTCTATATACCAAGTTATTGATTTAAAATGTCCTAAAGGGATATCTGCAAATTTTGTATTATCTTGTAACGTATTAAATACTTGCTTAATATAATTAATTCTACTGCTTTTAATATCACTTTCTTTTAGAACATTTTCAATTGCATTTTGTATATTTTGCATTACTAACTTATAAGAAGTCAATGCTGCATATGTTTTTGAAAAATCAGAATCATTTAATGCAATTAAAATCCCAGCAATAAATATTGGCTTATGAGCTTCCGTTATTTTTATTTCGCGCAGATAATTATGCATGTCAATTGCTGTAGTTCTAATTTCATCAAGAGAGTATGCCTTTTGTAATTTATTACCTTTTACTAATTCCAGGTAGTTCTTTGGTTCTAAAATAATGTCCTTAGCCTTAATCATTTTAGAATACATTTCCATTCTATATTGCCAATAAAATGCATCAACTTTCACATTACTAGCCGAAGTTCCGCTTATAGCAACTGCAATCACATTATATTCCTGTTTCAAAAATTTTGCATAATAAAGCACCCCATCAACAGCATAACCATTTGGTCTATTTAAATCTTCACTTTGATGTTTTTTTACAGAATTTTTACATTCAACAACTATAATCGTATTTATATCATCGTTAAATGTGATAACAAATTCAGGCTTTGCTTTGCCACTCCCGCCTTTAGAATAATCATCTAAGTCACACTCTTTGGGCTTGCCTCCTGCTTGTTTTAATAACTTTTCTATTTTGTCAACTTTCGAAACATCTCCCTGCGGAAAAACATATCCAAAATCATTTTTCCCAATTGAACACTTCATTTCTTTCATTGTTAAATTTTCTGTATATTGTTCAATAGCCATATATGCTCCTCCTAAATTTTATTTTCTATATAAATACTTTTCTATGTCATATTTTTCTAAATATTACCAATTACGGTTAATACATGTTCTCTATACATAATAGTTTTATGAATCGCTTTTATAAACATTCAGCAAATATCGACCCTTGAAATTTTTATAGTATAATTTTATCACATCCTCATTTATTTTACTATTAATTTTTGCTCCATAACTTATAATCATAACTTCAACATCAATATAAAAACCACCTTCTCAGACTATATGAAGTTTACTCACACATTAATTTTTGAACTAACATTAAGCAATATATATGTTCACTATTACTTCATAACTATCTTATTATATCATTTGGTTCAATCGAACACAAGTTCTATTTTGTGTCATAATACGCTTACAATCAATTATTATCTATTCTATAAATTAAAATTACATGTAGGTTTTTTACCTTCCCTCATACACCTTCCACAATCTCCTCTGTTCCGCTCCAATCCTCAATATCGCCTGCAAATCTCTTGCCATTGCCTCAACATTAGCATCCATCTGTTCAACAGTACCAGTACGATTACCTGCTGTAATCTCCCATTGAACGCTCTCTTTAGAGTAATATTCCTTAGTCTCCACATTCATATATCCATACAACGAATATGAATATCCATTGCTTTTCTCTATGAATACCGGAGCTACTTCACCCTTAGAAGTTTTCCACCTCATAAGCCTTGGAAACCAGCATAATCCTTCTTTTATCAGTTCCTTGAATGTCTCCAGCAACTTTCCTATCTCATAAAATATTCCTCTGAATAAGTTTCCTGCTTCTATCACCTTATCTGTTTCAACCTGATTAGCATATTCTTCTATTGTCGGAGCGAATAATCTGAATGATGATACAAAAGCATTGATCTTATCAAGCAATTCTGCTGCTTCATTTGCTTTGACCGTCACGCTTGCAATCTCTTGTCTTACCGATTGAAGTTCTGAACGCTTTTCATTTAATTCCTTAGTCTGTCTACGGTCCAATTCCTTATAAGCAATTTGTAAAGCAAGCATCATCGTGGTCTATTTACTGTCTGTTGCACCGCTTGTAGAAACGCGCAAAAAAGGACATTTCCCAGTATCACTACTGAAAAATGTCCTATACATATTAATATATTTGTTGCATATTTGTTGCATTCGATGTAAATTCCAGCACATCTGACAACTTTCCACAACCTCTGTAACCCTTGAAATATGGGCTTTTCTTGATATATGCGTTCCTGAAATCCTATCTCCTTGAGAGCGTTTGTAGAGCGTGAAAAGCCCATAAATAGGGGATTTGTATCTGGTAGTGTTACATATCTGTTGTATGCGTAGCACTACCCACACATTCCCAGAACTGCTCATTACTTTATTGAAGAAAGAATATTATTCCATCTCAATGCCAA
>OHHP01000965.1_pt1 | contig 12993 bp, 7 predicted proteins | sample 1568121 | NCBI WGS metagenome assembly OHHP01 (sample SAMEA3879500, study PRJEB24766) | human gut metagenome | biome: human-associated habitat; feature: feces | place: USA | collected 1985/1987
TCAGTCCCAGACGGGAAAATAAATACCCGAGCGGCACAAACAGCACAACGGTCCTTACAACGGTCAGAAGTGAACTTTTAACCGCTGCACCAACTGCCTGAAAGAACACCGGAAAAATCAGTGAAGTGACCATCGGGATAAAACTGATTCCGACAAAATGAAATCCGACTGTGCCGATTGCAATCACCTGCGGATCACTCGTAAATACACGGAGCATCTGTCCGGGAATCAGATTAAAAACCAGCGTTCCGATAAACATCAGCCCCATTCCTCCCACAAGTGAAGTGGACAGTGTTTTCTTACAGCGATCCATCCGTCCCGATGCATAATTATAACTGATCACCGGCACAATACAGGTCTGCAGTGCCCCCAGCGGAATAAAGAAAAATGACTGCCACTTGTAATAAAGTCCCAGTGCCGTAACTGCCTGATCGGAAAAGGTTGCAAGAATCAGATTCAATCCGAGAATATAAAAGGTATATGCCGACTGCATAAGGATATTCGGAATTCCAAGTTTATAAATAAAACAGATATCCCGCGGATACATCGAAAGCGGTGGAGACTTGCGAAACCCTTTTTTCATTACAATAAGAGCCGCTACAATCTGTCCCACAACAGTTGCGATGGCAGCTCCGGCAATCCCAAGTTTCGGAAGCCCGAACAGTCCAAAAATAAATAACGGGTCCAGCGCGATATTAACCAGTGCCCCCACGATCTGTGCGATCATCGGTGTCTTCATGTCCCCATTTGCCTGTAAAATCTTTGTCCAGATACTTTCAGTAAACAATCCGATGCTGAATACGCAGACGATCCGGCCGTATACAATCACATCCTTTATGACTTCCGCGGAATCCGTAGACATCCTTGCATATGCCGGCATAAAAAAGAAACAGACTGCCGCAAAAAGCACCCACAATGCCAGCGTAAGCGGTGTTCCGATCCCGCCATATTCATTTGCTTTTTTCTCATCATGCACACCAAGATAATGTGCCATTGCCGTATTGATCCCGACTCCCGTTCCTACAGCAATGGCAATCATAAGAAGCTGCAATGGATAAATAATGGAAAGTGCCGTCAGTCCACTCTCCGAATATTTTCCGACAAATAAACTGTCTACAATGTTATAAAGTGCCTGGATCAGCTGGGCGAGCATGACCGGAGGCGCAATCTTGAGCAGAATCCTGCTGACTTTTTCTGTTCCAAAAAAGTTGCTGTCTGATGTATTCATAAAACAAAATCCCCTGTGAAAATTCGTATTTCCACAGGGGATTTTACGCCCGAAAATCATACAAGTCAATCTGTTTTTCCCATCCATTTACACCAGCCTGGGATGCTTTTTCTTTTCTAAAATTTATAAATGATAAGCATACACCCGTGCTTCATATGCCTGCAGCATTTCTTCTTTCTGTTTGGAATAATTTCCGATCAAAAGCTTGGCATCTGCAGGAATCTGTTCCGTTACTTCTTGCGGAATGGCAACTTCTTTTTCCGTAAAATTACAAAGCACCATCAGCCGCTGCGTCCCGAGCATTCTGGTATAGATAAATAATGCCTCATCCTCCGGTGCTAACAGTTTGTAATCACCATAAACGATAATCTCGTTCTCATGACGCAGGCGAATCAGTTTTTTGTAGTAGGAAAAGACAGAATCCGGATCACTGATCTCCTGTTTTGCATTGACCTTTGGATAATTACTGTTTACCTTAATCCACGGAGTTCCTGTGGTAAAACCAGCATTTGCACTGTCATCCCACTGCATCGGCGTGCGCGCATTGTCGCGGCTGATCCGCTTTAAATATCCCATCATTTCTTCATGAGATACCCCACAGGTTTCTGTCAGTTCTTTGTAAGCATTCAGGCTTTCAATATCCCGGTAATCCTCTAACTGATCAAAATAAGCATTACACATGCCAAGTTCTTCCCCCTGATAAACATATGGCGTTCCCTGCATCATATGCAGACAGGTTCCCAGCATTTTTGCTGAAATTTTCCGATACTGTTCACTGTCATTTCCAAACCAGGAAACCGAGCGCGGCTGATCATGATTGGATAAAAACAAACTGTTCCAGGCTTTCCCTTCCAGTCCGGTCTGCCATCTGGATAAAATCTTCTTCCATACCGGAAGCGGCATCTTATGGCTGTCCCATTTACCGTAATGGTTGTCTGCCTCCGGTCCTCCTCCGGTATGTTCGAACTGGAAAACCATGTTCAGTTCGCTGCCATCTGCATTGGCATATTTTTTGGCCTCTTCCAGCGTCACTCCGGCAGCCTCCCCTACCGTGATCAGATCATAATGGGAAAGCACTTTCCGGTTCATTTCTTTTAAATACTCATGCACATGCGGACCGTTCGCACAACCACTGTCTGCGTATCCGGTTTCTCCCGGAATTCCATCCGGCAGTCCTTCCGGTTTGGAAATCAGGCTGATCACGTCCATACGGAATCCATCAATGCCTTTTTTACACCACCAGTTCATCATATCAAATACCTGATCCCGCACTTTTGGATTGTCCCAGTTGAGATCCGGCTGTTTTTTCGAAAACAGATGCAGGAAATACATATCTGTCTGTGGGTCATATTTCCATGCCGAACCACTGAAACAGGACCCCCAGTTATTCGGCTCTTTTCCGTCTTTTCCTTTTCTCCAAATATAAAAATCGCGGTATGGATTATCCACGCTCTTTCTGCTTTCCACAAACCATGCATGCTCATCGGATGTATGATTGACAACCAGATCCATCATAATCTTAATTCCCAGCTCATGCGCCCGTGCAAGCATCCTGTCATAATCTTCCATGGTTCCGAATTCTTCCATGATTGCCTGATAATCGCTGATGTCGTATCCATTGTCATCGTTCGGTGACTGATAAACCGGGGACAGCCAGATCACATCAATTCCAAGTTCTTTGAGGTACTCTAATTTTTCTGTAATACCATTGAGATCCCCGATGCCGTCTCCATTTGAATCCATAAAACTCCGTGGATAAATCTGATATACAACCGCTTCTTTCCACCATGCCTTATTCAATACCGTATCCTCCTTGCCTCTCTCATATTTGAATACCTGCATTATACGGCATTTTCGCGGAATTTTCTTTCACATTACTGCGCAAAAATAAAACAATTCTGCCCTCATTTCTACGCTTAGATTATTTTTGTTTCCTCCAGCTGCTCGGTAAACGCTTCGTTCATCCGAATGATCGGTTTGCGAAGTACAAGTCCCATAAAAAGTGCAATCACCAGGAAGATGCCCAGTTTTGCCAGATCTATCCAGTAATCGTTCCCATAACAGCCTCCAACCGATTCCCTCAGGGCTGCCATACTGTGCGTAAACGGCAGAAGCGGATACACAGCCCGGAAAAATTTCGGAGCACATTCAATCGGGAAAGTTCCACCGGTTCCCGCAACCTGCATAACAAGTAAAACCACACTGCCTGCTTTTCCGATATCTCCAAATGAAACCGTCAGCGTATAACTGATCGTGACATAGACTATGCTTGAAAACCAGCACCCAAATAAAAACAGAAACGTATGCTCACACTGAATCCCAAGATAATACAGATCTCCCAGTGCAATCAGCGTACTCTGCAACAGACCAAGGATCAGAAATATGATCCAGCGTCCAAGATAAATTTCATGAATTTTGACATTTTTCAGTCCCATCTTTTTTATGCTTTCCTCGGAAACGGTCACTTTTAACATCGCAACCAGCACGATTCCGCCGATCCAGATAGAAAGTGTCGAATAAAACGGTGCCATGGAAGAACCATAATTATCAATTGGATAAATTTTCTTCGTATTCAGTTCCACCGGTGCCGACAGAAAGGCACTGACCCCGGACTTATTATCATAGATCATATGTTCCAGATCCGCATAATCCCCGTTGTCTTTTGCTTTCGTGAGCTTATCCGTAATCTTTTTTATTTTATTTGCAGATTTACGTAAAAGTTTACCGGAATCATTCAGACAGGTCTGTATTTCTGACAGATCCGATCCTGCAGTGTCCGTTAACGTATAAACACCCTTTGCACTTGCATTGATCTGTTTCGTCAGACCGGTAATGTCTTTTGATGTTTCACCGATCGAATCTGCAAGGTTCTGCAAAGTTCCTTTTACATCCTTTTCATATTCTTTGCTGATCTGCTGCAGACGTTTCTGATTTTCTTTTACAAGGGCATCCAAAGCTTTCTTGTCAGAGATCAGGCTGGTTGTGGACTTCTTCATGGAAGCCGCAGTATCGGTCAGATCATCCCGCAGTTCTTCCTGTTTTTCAATAGAACGGTTGATCTTTTCAATCATAGGCCCTATTGAGGAACCGGTTTCCGGATGTTTTTCCGAAAGCCTGATCAGATGATCCCGGAGTGTTGTAAATGACTTGATGTTTTTATCCACCGTCTTTGCTGCTTTTACAAGGGTATCTGCTGTATCCTCACTGCCATTTATTCCATCTTCCACCGTCTGATCCAAAAGCAGGCTCATTTCAGAATATACCTTTTGGCCTGCTTTCAGTGCTTTGCCCACGCTCTCGGTCGCACTGCTTATTGTCGTTTTCATATCGGTAAACGTCTTTTTGGAATTTTCCAGAACCTGTTTTCCATCCGCAGACTCTGTTTTCAGTTCTTTTAAAAAATCAGAAGACGCAGTCAGCAGGGACTGGGCAGAAGACGTAATCCCCGAAAAAGTTTCCAGCGTGGACGCAATCATATCCATGTCATCCGATGCATCCCCAAGATTGTGGATCAGATTATCCACCAGCCGGTCTGCTCCGTTTGCCTCAGCCATATTAGAGACCGACTGAAACACCGTCATTGCCGTGTCGGATATTGTCTGTATAAATACCTGATTCACCTGTTTCTGGATCGCGGTTGCACCCTTGTCGGTCACTTTTGGTGCAATCGCATTTTCCTTGGCGTTGGAATAGTAAATAATTTCCGGCTTTTGAATCTGATCGGAAAACAGACTCATCATCTGGGTACTGAATTTCTCCGGAACAACAATCGCCGCATAATATTGTCCGGATTTTACCCCCTCCATTGCCTTTTCTTTGCTGGTAAATACCCAGTCCATCTGTGTATTTTCCCTTAGTGCGGAAATCACCTGTTCCCCTACATTAATCTCAAGGGGAATCAGACTTCCGGTATATCCCTCATCCACACTTGCCACCGCGACCTTTAAATTTCCCGTATTGTTATACGGGTCCCAGCTTGCCGCAATATTAAACCATGCATACAGACACGGAACGACAAGGACACCGATGACAACAATCATTGCGATTACATTTTTGCGAATCCGTTTCACGTCGTCGATGAAAATTTTCAGAATGTTTTTCATTTGCTGTTCTCCTCCTTCAAAATTTTCATCAGTTCCTCAGAACTCATCTCTCCCAAAACAGATTTCTTTTTCATCTCTTCATGCAGATATTCCACAATCAGCAGATACAGAATCAGTGCAAGTAAAGAAACGATCCACAAAATCAGATAGACCAGTTTGGATTCCAGGCTAAACATCAAAATCAGAAATACGAGTGGTATAACCATCATACAGATAAATCCGGAGCGTACCATAACCGGATAATATTTTTCAAACGCGAGTGTTTTCTCTGTTAATTTCTTTCTCCACGCATCATCTTTCATAATCACCTGCATAATCCGCTGCAGCTGTGGATTATCCCTGCCTTTGGAATCCGTCTCACAGATCATCAGATCGGTTTCTGCAAGTCTGACATCAAACAGATGATTCAGATTCATCAGAAGCGGACGGAGTACAAGCCCGATAAACAATGCAACCAGTAAAAATACCAGCAGTTTTCCCAGGCTGCTTCTATAAGTATGATGATAGTATCCGGCAATACATTCCCGCATTGCGCTGATCGAATAAGAAAACGGAAGCAGCGGATGCAGTTTCTGGAAAAATTCCGGCATCATTTCAATCGGATACGTTCCGGAAGAACCCGGAATCTGTAAAATTACCAGAAGAACCGCCAGTGCTTTTCCCATGTGTTTAAACGTCGATGCCAGTGCAAAGATCAGATTCACATAAACAAAGGAAGTTAACATTCCGGCAAGAATAAATTTTACCGGATGCAGACACTGTACTTTCAGCAGAATAATATCTCCCGCACATACGATAGCTCCCTGAATCAGTCCTATGATAAGAAACAGCAGAATACGCCCGAAATACGCACTTGTCGGTGTAAAATCCGGCACTTCTTTGTCCCGGTCTACTTCCTGTTTTAAAATAGAAACCAGTATCAGTCCACCTACCCAGAGTGCCAGGTTTGTATAAAACGGGGTCATTCCTGTTCCGTAATTTTCCACTTCATACAGGACATCCGTCTTTATGTTTACCGGAGAAGACATATCTTTGGCATCAATCTTTTCCAGTGACAGGATATTCTGATACATATCCGAATTCTGCAGTGTCTGCAGATCCGTGACCGTTTTCTGCAGTTTCTGATCCACCTGTCCCATGACATTGCCCGTCTGTGTAAATACTTTGGAGCTGCTGTGCAATGCAGATTTTAACTGATCCAGCAGATCTCTCATCTGTTTTGTCATGGATGTTATGCTATGTAAGGTTGTTGACAGATCTCCGCTTATATCTGCCAGACCTTCCAGTGACTGATCCAGCTGCGGGTAAATATTTTTGCTGAAATCAATCCGGCTGTCCTGAAAACTCTCACGGTTATCCTCTGCAAGCGTTTCCAGTGAACTTCTCGTATCTTTGGAATTCTTTAACACTTTCCGCATACTGGTATTTGCACTTTTCAATGAATTTACCAGTTTCTGCGCAGAAATGCTCTGCGTCTGCAGCTGTGAAATTTTCTGTCCGACAGATGCTGATAACTGTGTATCTTTTCCAAGATTCTGATTTAACTTTTCCAGATCTTTGAGAAGCTGGGCATTTTTCTCATTGATCCGGGTGATCGTATCGAGACTGTCCCCAACCGCAAGATTTGCCTTATCTGCCTTCATCTCAAACTTATTCAGACTCTTAGAAGCCGAGGACGAAACTTCATCCAGAAAAACTTCCCCGCCGGTCAGCCCATTGGAGAACTGTTTATAAAATTTTCCAAGTGCCGTCTGACTTTTTTCCAGCAATGCAGAAGTTTCTTTTAAAGAAGAAGAGCTGTCCTTTGCTGCCTCATCCACCTGATCTAAAGACTCCTTGATTTCTTTGATCTGTGCATCGGATTTATCTACTTTTTTCTGAAATTCTTTTACCAGCTTCTGATAATCCGTTAAATTATTCTGAACTTCGGTAATGGCAGATGTCAGTTCCGACTGTGTATCGTCCAGTCCTCTGGTAATACTGTCTGCGGAAGACTTTACAATTTCTGATACTGCCGAAGATGCCGTGGCGGAAAATGTGTCGTTGATCTGCTGTTGCACCGTTGTCGCACCGGTATCCGTAATCTTCGGTGCAATGGCATTTTTCTTTTCATTGACATAATAGTCCAGCTTCGGGCGTTTCAGGTCTCCGGAGAGAATACTTACCAGAGAACTACTGAAATTCTCCGGAATGACGATTGCCGCATAGTAATCTCCTGCCTGAACACCTTCTTTTGCTTTCTCTTCACTGACAAACTGCCAGCCCAGCGACTTGTTTTCTTTCAGTTTTTCAACAATCGAATCGCCTGCATTCATCGTGATTACATCGGTTTTGGCCCCTGTATCGCAATTGGCAATTGCCACCCTGATTCCCGAAGTATTTGCATACGGGTCCATGTTTGCGGCAATATTAAACCATGCATACAAAGACGGCAGGAGACATACGCCGATCATAACCAGTGTCGCGGCACGGTTTTTTAACAGACGTCGCACATCCCTGCGGAAAATCTGAAATGCTGTCTTCATTCATTACCTCTTTCTATTCTCAGTTTCTTCATGAAAAAAGGAAAATGGCTTTTTCAGCCATTCCCCTTTTTTATTATAAAGAGTTCTATATGAATGTTCAACCGAAACTTGAAAATTATTAGAACGTATTATTTGGATGCAGATATTAGAATTTTCTCTGTTCACAGAAAACCTATCTTCCTAAAATCATGTCCTTATTTTTCATCATTGCATACCTTATCATGCCGGCAAACAACAACAAGAGTCCAACCATAATCACTACAGTTGCCGCAACACAAAACCATAACGCGCCCTGCACACCAGAGGCAAAGATCCTGTAATACAATGCAGACGCACAGCCTCCAATGACAAGCCCTATAGCAATGCCATTCCTTCCATATCCGAAAAACTCTTTTGCAAGCATCTGTTTCTCCTGCTTCGGTGTCATGCCGACCGAGCGCAGAATGACAAATTCCCGTCTCCGCTGCCACAGATCGGTCAGCACCGTATTACAGATGTTCGTCACACCGATTAAAAGCACTGCAAGCAAAAATCCATAGAGTGCAATTCCATCTACAAACAACAGCATATTGTTTTCCCGGTTCTGCAGATCGCGGTTTCGGATTTCCTCCGGATAAAAATCATAGGTTTTTTCCAGTGCCTGTGTGAGCGTTCCCGGATCGGTACTGGCGTATTTTACGGTAATTTTTGCACCGCCCTGCGGATCGTGGGCATCAAGCCATGCATCACTGACAATGATGGTTCCGGAGTCTGTATAGCTCTGCGACGTATCGACACCAAACGGCCGCCTGGTTGTGACTGCTGCGATCTGCATCTGATCGGTCATGTCCGGTGTTTTCTCCATCTGTTCTTCGCGGCAGAACTGTCCCCTGATCCAGTCGCCTGGTTTGTAATCTGTCACCTTCCATGTGGTTTCCTTTCCATCCCAGTACCCGGCATACGCATTGTAAAATATCGCACAATCTTTTGCCGTTTCATAGGAAAGTCCCAGTTCTTTCAGGTAATTGCGGTACGCTGTTTCTCCGACTGCCAGTACCTGGATCACTGCGGTCGTCTCATGTTTGAGATCCGGTGCTCCATTTCGTCGGATATGCGTCTGTGTATACGGTACCTCTTTCGTATTCACCATATATGCCGCCGTCCGCAGGACTGCCGCTTCCGTGACGCTTTTTTCCTTTGTGCTCTGCAAAACCGCAGACCGTTTTACCTCCCAGCTTCCCTGCACATCCACCGAAACATTGGCATGATCGTCAAACATATGGTTGCTTTGTCCTACCGAAATCGTCTGTACTCCCATAAAATAGGATACCAGAATAAAAAGTGCCGTACATCCTGCGATTGCAGCCGTGATCGTCCGCTTTTTTGCCCGGCGGCTTTTCTTTGCCTGCCCGCGCATTGCCGCAACCGGAGAACTTTTTGCCGCCTGTTTTGCCGGACGGCGCGCGGAAAGAACAAGAGTGACAGCCGAAAGTAAGATACCGGCGATAAGCATCTGCCATGCCACATGAACATGCAGATACTGTACGGTATTCTGCCCGTACAACAACGCTTTGATAGCAAAAATTCCGCCTGTCGAAAGCAACAGTCCCAGCACAGTTCCCAGGGGAATTGCGGTGCGCCCTGTCAGAAATGCCTCGTAATACACACTTTGCCGAATCTGCCGCGGTGTGGCACCGACCGAGGCAAGCATGCCGTAACTCTTTCGCTTTTCCTCCATGGAAATAGCAAAGCTACTACCGATGCAGCTTACCGCCGCTGCCAGAATGATAACATTTGTGACCGCAACTGCAAGATAGAGCATGTGATACGCCGACTGGCCGATATCCATGCGCTCAAATCTTATCAGCCCCCAGTTTTCATAAAACCGGTACGGAGACCGCTCCATCAGATCATTAATCTGGCGGTTTGTGATGCGTTCATCTTTGATAAACGGAAATTTCTGTACGCCTGGGGTAAGTGTAACACCCACAATATCCGCTGTCGTCTGTGCCCGGTCACGCAACCCTGCTTTCGTGTACTTGCAATAAATATCCGTGCGCTGCATGTACTTTTCCGGGATATTATCTCCCTTTGGATTCAGATATGTAATTACACTGTAGCCCGGTGCTGTCCACTCCTCAAATCCAAAGTTCGGACGCTGCACAATGCCAACCACCTGAAAAGATGCCGTTAATTTCTTTTTCAGTTTTTCTCCCGTTCGGTAACCACTCGACTGTGTCAGTACATTCCCGTTCTTATCCTCACGTTCGGAAATGTCCAGTGTGATCGTATCCCCCACACGATATTCCACACCACCGTTCGTCATCATATGCCGAGAAAGCAAAATCTCATGATCGTTTTTGGGCATACGTCCCTTGATCAGATGCAGGGCATTTTTCTGCATGGCCCGATTGTCCATTGCGGTCAGATACACATACGGTTTATCGGGATTTTTACTGCCGGAAAGCTTTGCATACCCCAGCCCGACACTCTGGTATGCGGTCGCAACCTTGCGGTTATTTACAATGTGATCCGCCTCCTCACGCGGCACATCGTAAAATACATAGTCATAATCTCCGCTTAAATCCTTTGCATATTCGATCAGTCCCGCCTGGCAGGACGAAGCAAAGGAAAAAACTGCGGCAAACAACGCCGTGGCAATGCAGGTTGTGATCCACACGGCAATGGTCTGCCGTCTGTTTTTCTTTCGCTCACGGATTATCCGTTTTTTCATAATGGAAGTAACCATGCCTATCCCTCCCTTATGATTTTTCCATCTTCAATGACAATCACACGGTCGGCGGTCTTTGCGATCTCGAGATTATGCGTGATCATGATGATGGTCTGTCTGTATTCCTGATTCGCTCTGCGCAGCAGCTCAACGATCTCGTCACTGTTCTTTTTATCCAGATTTCCGGTCGGTTCATCTGCCAGAACAATTGCCGGACGGTTGATCAGTGCCCGCCCGATGGATACGCGCTGCTGCTGTCCGCCGGAGAGTTCTTCCGGAAGATGCGTTTTTCTTCCGTTAAGTCCCAACTCATCGATCAGTTTATCCAGACGCTTTTTATCCACCGTCTGTCCGTCAAGTTCACACGGCAGTGTAATGTTTTCCTCCACATTTAATGTCGGGATCAGGTTGAAAAACTGATAGATCAGACCGATCTGCCTGCGCCGGAAAATTGCCAGTTTTTCCGTGCTCAGCGTGTAGATGTCTTCTCCCTGTATCCAGACTTTCCCCTCCGTTGGCTGATCCACGCCGCCTAACATATGAAGCAGTGTCGATTTTCCGCTTCCGGAACTGCCAACAACTGCCACAAATTCGCCCTGTGCGACGGAAAGAGACAGATCATTGACTGCGGTCACACTTGTATTGCCTTTGCCATAGATCTTCGTAAGATGTTCTGCTCTTAAAATTTCCATTGTGTTCTTTCCTCCTCTACAGGTTTCATCTTACGCATGGCAGGTGACATCTCCGTGACATTTTTCAAATTTGTCAGGTTATTTTAAATATTTTATGAGAAAAACATTGTATCCATTTTCGGATTCAACACTCAGATAAGCATTTTGTTTTTCAAGAATGGCTTTTGCAAGGGGCAGTCCGATTCCAATATTGCTGCTTCCATCGTTTGCGGCACTGTAATAGCGTTCAAAAATTTTCTTTATCTTTTCTTTTGTGATCGGTGCCCCCGGATTTGCTATGGAGACAGACGTATAAACTGCATTATCCGAAAGCGTTACCGTCACGGTTTCGCCCTTTTTGCTGTGCTCAATGGCATTTTTCAGAATGTTTTGTACCGCTTCGCGGTTCCAGTCCAAATCGCCCACCCGCAGCACCTGTGCTTCCATGCCGCAAACGCGGATTTTTACGCCTTTCAGTTCCGCAAAAATTTCCAGATGATCGATTGCCTCCGTAAGCATCCGGTTGACGGAAAACGGCTCTTTTTTCAGTGCAACCATTCCCGCATCCAGCCGGGACAGTTTTAACATAGCTACGATCATCCAGTTCATGGAATAAATCTGCCGGGAGACTTCGCGCAGAAAACGCCTGCGGGTTTCCGGCGGCATCTGCTCATTTTCATTGAGGTTATCCAGCAGAATGGATACTGAAGTAAGCGGTGTTTTCAACTGGTGGGAAATGTCCGCAACCGATTCTGCAAGCGCGGTCTTTTTCTCTTTTGCGTGGTCGGATTCTTCTTTTAGAAACAGCGTGATCTTGTAAAGCTGGTTTTTCAGATGGCTTAGTTCATCCTCCGTGTTGTCCGCCAGTGCCAGATCATAATGACCACGGACGATTTCTTCCATGTAATCCGACAGTTCTGCAAGTTTACGGCTCCGCCGTTTCTGATAAATGAAAAACAGACCTCCGGCTGCAAGTTCCGCCAGCAGCACACCGCCAAGCGTCCTCAAAAGAATCCTGCGTTCCATGGTTTTTGTTCCGGCAATCACCGGTTCCGCCTCTGATATGCCATAACTTTGCAGGATTTTTTCTGCTTCTTTTATCTCTTTCTGATGGGATTTCTGATATGCATGCGGGTGCTCTAACATGCGCATGCACTCTGAGAGTTTTTCCTGTCTGGATTCCTCTGTGTCACTGCCATCGTTTTTCAGTACGATGCCAAGCATTGCAGTTACTGCCTCATTTTCCCGCGCCCTGTAGTTGCGAACCACCAACGTGGTCACAGTTCCTGTAAGAAGTAAAATTATAACACTGCACAACAGAAACCATTGAACAAATTTCTTTGCTTCTTTATTTTCGTATTCCATTATTTATCACAGAGTTCTTCCATCGTTTTTACCACAACCTTCCCCTCTTTGATCTGGCGATCGGATTCCCGAATGTGTTCCAGATTGGTTTTCGAATAGAATGGATCCTGTGGTGCTTCAATTTCAAACGGAATTTTCCGTTCTCTCAATGCCTTTTTCGTATACACCATATAAAATGTGGAAATATTCATTCCCATTGCTTCACACATTTCATCCAGTTCCTTTTTCATCTCATCATCCATACGCAAACTAATTGTTGTCATATTCTCACACCTTTCTGCAATATTTAATACATATGCTTTCATTTTACATATATTATATTCTTTTTATGAAAATTATCAATATTTTGTCACAGATTCAGCCGATACCCGATCCCACGCACCGTGACAAT
>OHHP01000977.1_pt1 | contig 12880 bp, 8 predicted proteins | sample 1568121 | NCBI WGS metagenome assembly OHHP01 (sample SAMEA3879500, study PRJEB24766) | human gut metagenome | biome: human-associated habitat; feature: feces | place: USA | collected 1985/1987
GCACCACCCTCGTCCGTATATCCGAAGAAGTCTGCCAAAGGAACTGTCAATACCATCGCCAGAGTTGTCCCAATACGTGCCGTAGCCATTTCAAGTCCCATAGCCAATGCCATTTCCTTGCCCTTGAACCATTTCACTATAATCTTGGAAACAGTGATACCAGCAATCTCCACACCTACACCAAAGATAGCATATCCCAATGCAGCCAACGTCACCTGTGTTTTGAATCCGAAGAGCATGGCACCTTCCGGAAAAGTAGTAGAAATCGCATAGTATTTCAATCCACAACCAAACACCATCAATAAGCAAGCCCCCATTCCGGTGAAACGAACTCCCATCTTATCCAAAATGATACCACCGAAGATCAGCATCAATAGGAATACATTAAACCACCCGTAAGCACTTGTGAAGAAACCATAATCAAGACTGTCCCATAGTAGTTCTTTCTCAAGCATGGGTTTTAGAGGAGACATTACGTCGGTGAGGAAATAGCCGCATAGCATAGTAAATGCGACCAATGCTAGAACACTCCATCGGAGTACGGCGGAGTCATTCAATTTCTGTTTCAAATGTTCTGTCATTGTTATATTTAAAAAAGTAGTTAATAATCTTATACAGCCAACAAAGGTAGTTAAATCTCGTTTGTTTCTATCACAAAGAGATTGTTTTTACAAGAAAAAGTTAAGTGCGGATTACACTGACCACGCGGAACATTGAAAATCCGTGTAATCTGCGTAATCCGCACTTAAATATCAAAGAAATGCAGCATCCGTCTGCACCTTCCCATTAATGGTTTTACCCCAAAGTCTTACTTGACGACGGAGTGAATTACTCTGCTGCAGGAGCAGGAGTTTCAGTAGCCGGTGCCGGAGTTTCTGTAGCAGGTGCATTGGTAGCAGGAGCTTCAGTTTGCGGCGCAGCCGTACCTGCGGGTAAGTTATACGGGTTAGTCTGTTGTTCTTTCTGTGCCTGTTCCAACACTGCGTCTTTAGCAACAGCAGAGCGAGGAACTACATAAGCAGTAGCAATGCTCATTACAACCATAAAGATGGCCAGGCCCCATGTTGCTTTTTCCAGAAAGTCTGTAGTCTTGCGCACGCCCATGATGGCGTTAGATGAAGAGAAACCAGAAGCAAGTCCGCCTCCTTTTGAGTTCTGAATCAGCACGATGAAACACATCAACAAGGCTGCAATAACCATTAAGATAACGAATAATAAGTACATTTTTAGTTATTTTGAATTAGCGTTAATAATCAATTTCTCCAAAAATCTGATTTGGTCTGCAAAGTAAGCATTTTTTTTTGGATATTTCAAGCTTAATTTTTTAATTATTTCAAGAGCTTTTGAATATCGTTGCTGTTTAACATAGATTTTTGCCAAAGTTTCCGTAAAACAGCTGTCATCTTCCTCTTCTTCCTTTATCGTTTCTTCTTCGGTAAGTTCGTCCGAAGAGGTTGGCGAAGATGGCATTTCTTCTCTTAAAGGTTTCATGCAGAGGGGAGAGTCGCTCTCGCTCTTTTCTATAAAATCGTCAATCAGTTCGAAGCCTTTGAGTTTGGGCGTTTCTTCAGCCGGCTGTTCCGTGGCCGGAGTCTCCTCCAAAAGGAAAGAGGTGTAATCCATCGAATAGTCGAAACTGGTCCGGGCAGTCACCTCTTCGGGTACTGTGGACAAGAAAGCGTCGATCAATGCTAATGTGCGGTCTACGGACGGTTCGTCTTTCAGCACCTCCGTGAGAGGTACTCCCTTTTTCCGTGCCTGCACATCATAGCGGTCACCTTCAATCAACCGGAACAACTGCCGTCTGTCTGCAATGTAAAGAACTGCTTTCCGCAGTTCTCCACCGAAACTAATATCATGGAGAATATACAGATTCTTCAGATACAACAGACGAAGTGACTGAAAATACGGATACCTCGCAAGAAGATTGCGCAGTTCGTACAAAGTATCCCTATTCAGCGTCTCGGGATGCTGAATCCATTGTTGAAAGTTAACAGAAGTCATTTATATTACCAGTTTGCTACAGTTGCATTAAAAATTTGATCGGTGATCTCTTTAGACATTTCAGCAATCAATCCGTCCTGTACGGCAGTCAACAACTGGGTAGAGTCGTAGGTACGGAACGCAGAAAACTGTTGTTCAAAGTCTTCGGCATGATTGGTGTTGTTGACAAAACGCACATTGACGGTGATAGTCAACTTCGTCTCCGAAGAATAACCGTCGGCAGATACTGCCTGGTTGTACTGATTGTACCCTGTGATTTCTCCGTCAATCTGCAAGTCGGCATTCTGATTCGGCTTGAGCAGTTGCAGACGGGTCTGCCGAATGAAGATATCTTTCAGGTCCTCATTGAATTTGGTTGCCAACGGAGCATATACATACTCCGACTTGATCGGGAAGTCGGCTATCGAAATGGTCTTTACCTTATCATAATTGATAGACGATCCGTTAAACTTATAGGAAACAGTGCACGCAATGACTACCAACGGCAAGCCGAACAGTAGCAAAGGGCGTATTATTTTCTTAATCCAATTCATATTCTTTTATTTTTCTATAAAGTGTACGCTCGGAAATATTCAAGTCCTTGGCCGCACTCTTCCGCTTTCCGTGATGCCTCTCAAGTGCCTTGCGTATCATTTCTTTCTCCACTTCGTCCAGTGACAAAGGAGATTCTTCTACATATTCTTCCGTGTCTTGTATGTCATCGTCATCCTTGCAAACCGTAGGCTGCATGGTGTGAATGATAGCAGGTACCGAAGGTTGATGCGCCGTCACTACCGGAGTAGTAACCACCGTTCCCACTTGTCCTACCTGCCCCACCTGTCCGGCACGTTCCGCCATCAGGTTGTGCACCATCTTCTTCAGCTCCGCCACTTCCTGGCGCATATCGAACAGAACAGAATAAAGAATCTCCCGTTCGCTCTCAAAGCTTTTACTCTCACGCGTTCCCATCAGCGCGGGAAGACGTTGCGTATTTTGTGCAGGAAGATAATTCTGCAAGATAGCAGCAGAGATCTCCCTGTTGGTTTCAATGATAGATATTTGCTCGGTGATGTTCTTCAACTGGCGCACGTTTCCGGGCCACGGATAAGCAAGAAGTTCTTTCTTCGCATCCTCCGTCAACTGGATAGCAGGCATCCGGTATTTCTCTGCAAAGTCTGCGGAAAACTTACGGAACAACAAGAGTACATCGTCACCACGTTCACGCAAAGGCGGTATCTGGATAGGCACCGTATTCAACCGGTAATATAAATCTTCACGGAAACGTCCTTCTGCAATCGCTTGTGTCAGATTGACGTTGGTAGCTGCCACCACACGCACATCCGTTTTTTGTACTTTGGACGAACCTACTTTCATAAACTCACCACTCTCCAGTACACGGAGCAAACGTGCCTGGGTAGACATCGGCAACTCCCCTACTTCATCAAGAAAAATAGTACCGCCGTCGGCTTCGCCAAAGTACCCTTTCCGTTCGCCAATCGCACCGGTAAACGCACCCTTCTCATGCCCGAACAGTTCGGAATCAATCGTGCCCTCCGGAATAGCACCACAGTTGACAGCAATATACTGTCCGTGCTTCCTCCGGCTATATTGATGAATAATCTGCGGAAAACTTTCTTTTCCGACTCCACTTTCTCCGGTAATCAGCACAGACAAATCGGTAGGAGCTACCTGAATGGCAACATCTATGGCGCGCGACAATGCTTCAGTATTTCCAATAATACCGAAACGCTGTTTCACTTGTTGTATCTCTGCTCTCGTCATCACTCGTTTTTAATCTTCGTCTACTGTATCCAGCTTCAGTTTATCACTATCGTCACGTTTCTCGTAATACTGTTTACGCAACGGATTGGCACGAGCCACTTTTTCCCGCTGACGATTACGGAACACATCGATGGCAACATAGATTGCCTGACGGAAAGAATCTTCACAAGCCAATCCCTTGCCTGCAATATCGTATGCCGTTCCATGAGCCGGAGAAGTACGTACTACCGGCAGGCCTGCCGTATAGTTCACCCCGTCTTCCATAGCCAAGGCCTTGAACGGAGCCAGCCCCTGATCGTGATACATCGCCAGGATACCGTCAAAATGAGTATAATTGCCCGAACCCATAAAGCCGTCGGCCGCATAAGGACCGTAGCAAAGGATTCCTTTCTCTTCCATTTCTTTCATGGCAGGGATAATCACTTCCTGCTCTTCCATTCCCAACAAACCACCGTCTCCGGCATGAGGATTGAGAGAGAGCACCGCAATACGCGGAGCGCCGATACCGAAATCCTGTTTCAGACAACGATGGAATATCATCAGTTTCTCCTGAATCAGTTCTTTGGTAATCGTAGTCGCGATCTCTCTGACAGGGATATGTGTCGTCACCAAAGCCACCCGGAAGTCATTCTTCATCAAAATCATCAATGACTTATCACCATTGCCCAGACGTTCTTCGATATATTCCGTATGTCCGGGGAAGGAGAACTCTTCCGACTGAATCGTATGTTTGTTGATCGGAGCTGTTACGATAACATCTATCAACCCTTCGCGATATTCTTCGATGGCACGTTCCAAAGCCCCCAGCGCAGCTTTACCGGCTTCGGGATCGGGTTTGGAAAATTCCACTTTCACCTCATCATCCGTACAGTTCACCACGCTCAAACGGTTGTACCCCGCTTCGGTAGCAGAGTTGACAATGCTGAAATTGGTCTGTATATCCAGCGCTTTGCGATGATAAGCCGCTACTTTCGGTGAGCCATAAATAATCGGAGTACATAGTTCCAACATCGTAGGGTCGGAAAATGTCTTAAGAATCACCTCATAGCCCACCCCGTTAATATCTCCTTGGGTGATACCTATCCTTATCTTGTTATCTTCCATGTTTTTATTTATTAGTTTGTTCCGCTTCCTTAGATGCTTCTCCCAATGGAATCTGCTTCTGCTGAACTTCATTCGGAAGTTTCAGTGTATACAGAGATGCTTCCATCTGGCGTACCAGGTTGCGTTTCATTTTATCAGGTGAATAAACAAATATTTCTGCTGTAATAATTCGTTGGTTTTTCTCGTCCAGACGAGTATGAGACACATACGGACCACCCATAAAGTCGCCCTTCATACGCCACAGGCCACGTGCTTCCATTGTGTAGCTGTTCTGTACATTGATCGGACGGACATCGGTCAGCAAACTATCGGTCGACATATAAACGCCTTCCTTGAATCCGGGGATATTGGCTTTCATCACGGAGTCACGTTTGTGCACAAAATATTCTTTGGTAAACGTATCCTTGTCAGTGTACGGATAAGAGTACATCACAAAGTTACGGTCGGCAGTACCTGTGTTGGTAGAAGCCCAGAAGAAATCATCCCCGGTCTTTGAATTAGCCAGTTCGGCATCCACCCAGATGTCGCATCCGAACAAACTGTCCACTTTCTGCGAAATGAAATTACTGTGTTTCCCTTCCAGGAACGTAATCTGACGGTTCATTTCCGCACGGGTAAAGAAGTCGACAATCGTCTTTTTGTTCTCTTCCACAAACTTCTCGAACTCTTCTTCGTTCGGAGCCTGGATAGTCAATATCATCTGCGGATTGGCATATACGTCCTTCGCATATTTGAACGAGGCTTTCGTATATATATCCTGTATATCTACAATAATAATGTTACGTATCAACTTCAGCGTAGAATCATAATCTTTCGGCGAAGTATACATAATCCGGAAAGAAGGTTCCGACTGCGGCAAACCGGGCATATCAGCATCGAGCGCATCATGTAAAGCCCTTCCGGCAGCACGATCCCAAACACCGTGATCTACTACAACCAAAAGCTCGTAAGCACGACCACTAGAGGTGTGATTTCCTTTCAGACCACAAGATGCAACGACAAAGGCTACCAAAGCGATGCATAAAATAAAAGAATACTTTTTCATGATGTTCGGTTTTATATATTAACTTTCATTATTTTTCTCCTGTTTCGCTGTCGACAGCATACCGCAAGCGGCAAAAATATCTTCGCCCCTGGATGAACGGATAGTGGTGAAAAGTCCGTGTGATGTCAGATAATCACGAAAACGGGTCATCGTATCCATATCCGCCCCCTCGAGGTCTACCCCCGGTATGGCATGAAAACGAATCAGATTCACCCTGCAATCCAGCCCGCGAAGAAGTTTCAGCAACTCTTTGGCATAGACCTGCGAATCATTGAGCCCTTTAAAAACAATATATTCAAACGAAAGTCGACGTTGTTTACTAAAATCATAGTTTTTTAACAGTTCCACCATTTCGGTGATTGAAAACGCCTTTTCCGCCGGCATTAATTCAGCACGCTGAACGGTCAGCGGAGAGTGAAGGCTGATGGCAAGGTGGCAGTCGTTTTCTTCAATAAAACGCTGCAATCCTTTCCGTAGCCCGACAGTAGAAAGCGTGATACGCTTCGGACTCCATGCGTAACCGTAGGTAGCGGTCAGTAGTTCCAATGCTTTCAATACCTCATCCAGGTTATCGAGCGGCTCGCCCATTCCCATCATTACGACATTAGTCAGTTTGTCCCGTTCCGGCAGCGAATGAATCTGATTCATGATCTGGCTGGCGGTCAGGTTAGCGGTATACCCCTGTTTACCGGTCATACAGAACTTACAATTCATCTTGCAACCTACTTGTGACGACACGCACAACGTTGCCCGGTCATCATCCGGTATATAAACCGACTCTACAAAATGGTTCTCACCCACTTTATAAAGATACTTCACCGTACCATCTACAGAGCGCATTTCATCTACCGGAGCTTCTGCTCCCACCTCATAGTTCTGCTTGAGCAACTCCCGGTGTTTCAATGACAAATTAGTCATATCATCAATCGAGGCTACCTTCTTTTCGTAAAGCCAGGATGCAATCTGCTTGGCAGCAAAGCCGGGCATACCCAGTCTTTTTGTCAATGATTGAAGCTCTACAAGAGTCATTCCTAAAAGGGGATATTTAGACATTCTTCTTTCTGTTGATAGTTTATATCTGCAAATGTAAGGAAATAAAGTCGATTTCCGTATAGCAGGAATGTAAAAGTTAACAAAAAAGGGAAGTATGCCTCCGTTATGATTCAACCACGCTGATATATTGAAGTAGCTTTTGCGCCATTTCAGAATCCTCGCCATTCTTTTTCACTTCATGACCGTACGCCTCACGGAAACAAGCCAGCGCCTCTTCCCGTTCATTACAAAAGCTGTACAAAACCCCTAAGTTCTGACAAGCCAGAATCGTATCTTCTTCCTCCCATCCCAAATACTTCTTTCGCAGTTCGAACTCTCTGAAGAAAGCCTCTTTCGCCATTGGATAATTCTCCAACTTCACATAAGCCTGTGCTTTGTAATAATATACCAGACAGGAAGCATTAGGGTCAGCATCATCGTGAATATCCAAAGACGTCGCAATACGAATCACGTTATCATAGTCTTTATTCATGTAATACTGCTGCATAATATCACATCTCAATGCCTCATATCGGACAGTCAGTTCCGCCAGACGCGGTTTTTCGCTGAAATACATTTCATGCAGAAGAGACTCACGGAAGAATAAAGTAGACGCCTGCTCATCGCCACGTTCATTCATCATCCGTTTGAATTCCCTGCACAGATAATACAACTGTTTATGACAAGCGACGATCTGTTTTTTATTATCTATCTGTATAGCAATGTCCAACGCCTGATTCATCAGCATCCATGCTTCATCGTATCGTTTGATATAATAAAGACATTTACCCTGCATACGCAAACATTTAGCCACTCCACCGGACAGTCTGCCATTCAATGACTCGTGCATTTCAGCTACTTTCCGGAATTTCTCGGCAGCACTCTCTTCCTCATCCTTATAGTAATCACAATAAGCCAGATATTCGGAAAGTTCAATGACTTCTGCCTGACTCTTCTCGTCAGCAGAAGCCGCATGATAATCAAGCGCCCTATTCAAATAGATCGCCGCTTCATTGTATTGCTCATTGTAGTAATATGCCAAAGCTAGATTTCGACAGGTGTTGGCAATCTCCAGTTCCGGAGTCGGTACTATGTTCTCCTGCATCACCAATGCTTTCAGGAAACAGTCGCATGCCGTTTCGTATTCTTCATTACGGGCATACCGACATCCCTCATTCATCTTCAATACCGACTTGGCAATGAGTGGCATGGCAGCACCTTCCATACTCTTCTCACTCACAGCAGCTGCCGCCTTCGTCAGATGGAAAGAACTGCTCAAGAAAGTAGCCATATCATTAGCAATGACAGGAATTAAAAAAGAATCGATCTCATCAAAGTCCAATTCGGCATAGACTTCAGGCGTAACTTCAGGATTGTCGTTCATGATCGCCTTCCAGCTATCTTCCAACAGAGAACGATTCGTGCGATACAGAATCTCGAAAATCTCCACATCACAAATCCAATCCTTCAATATATCCCATTCTTGCATCTTATAGCATTGATAGGTAATCTCCACTTTATAGCGATACGAATCATGGTAGCAGAACTGTTTCATGCGATAGTTATAATCGGCAAAAGTCAACGGATGGGAAAGGATCTCTTCCTCATCCAGCAGAGCGGAAATAATTTCATGGCGACTATCATCTATACATTCGTCATCTTGAGCGAAATAGCGTTCGATCGCCTCTACCATTTGTGTGTCACCAATGCAATATCGTCCTCCTTTGTTGGTGAGCCAGCTGCTCATTTCCACTCTCAACTGCGACCAAAGTATCTGATTAATGTCTGCCATGCTCTTCACTTCATCTTCGGTAAATCCTTCTAAAGTAAGTGAAAGCATCAGAAGCGTTCTTCCAATCTCTTCGGAACCATAATCAGCCGACAAACGCCGTAGCACACTGTCATAGAATTGCCCAACCTCATTGAGCCGGCAATATCCACGCATATATTCATTGAGAGCATCGTACTGACCGAACGAAACCAGCTCGTTGAGCAATACACTCAAACAGCGCGGTTGTTTAGCCAGCACCCACGAAGCAAGAATATCTTCCTGCTGTGCAGACAAAGCCTTGGAGTAAGTAGACAAATATTGCTTTGAGAACGACTTGGCATCCGCCTGTGAAAAGCCATTCAACTGGAAATGAGCATAGCCATTCTGAACAAAGGGCAGGTAGGCAGTGGATGACGCCGAAAAGCTCAACACGACTTTCACGTTCGGGGGAATAGATGCAAATAAAGAAAACAAGGATGCTTCAGTCGGATTCAGATAACTAATGTCATCAATCAACAGAATGATAGGGTATCTTGATGCACCCAGCGCGCTCCACAACTGGCTGAACTTTTGGATAGAATTCAAATCCTCTTCAATCTCCTTGAGGTTTCGAAGTGTGTTCCCTGAAAAAGTGTTCAAGCCAGCATCTCCCATCAAAACCGAGTTTTTCACGGCGTCCATGATGGATTTGGCAGTACTTTGGGCCGAGTCCAGTTCTTTTGCAACTTCCGCCGCGAACAAATTTTCTTCACCCAAAGATTGATGCTTGAGTGCGTTCTGGCATTTGGAAGCTAACATTCTCGCCAACGTTTCCGGATAAGAAGACAATGTAGTACTATCCAAGCGATGATAGATAGGAATCATCGGCATATCATTGTTCACCAAATCGCTCCAATGAGCCAACAAAGCGCTCTTGCCAAGACCGCAACCGCCCGTTACCACCAGGCACCGCTGTTCATCCGCCGCCCAAAAATCAGCAAACGCCTGATCTGCTTCAGGTATTGGATGATAATTGAATAAGAGTTCATTGCGCGTCAGCTGTTCTTGCAATGCTTGATTATCTTCAACGGTCAGTACATCCGGAAACTCCCGTTCAAGCAATTCCGTGAAAGCTGCTTCCACAAGGTTACACAACTGATCGGGCGAATCATACTCCTGCACAGGATAACGTTCCTGCTGCAAAATACTCTTTTTCAGACGTTTCAGTTTAAGAGACTCCTCTTCAGGGCAAGACAGTTCATCATCTGCCGACCGTTTTATATAAAAATAGGCATGTAACGGATTGGGATTGCGCAGTACACCAAACTGCATTTCAATTTCCGTCACACTCAAATGGTGATTCAAGTCATCTTCTATCCAACGATATTCCAAGCTGTCATTGAGAGTTTGAGATAAATCTTCATAACTGGGACACCATCCATAGCGGTCGCCTACCATACCAATGAAGAAAGGCCGGGAGTTAACGATCTCTTTCAGGCATATTTCAACAACCTTGCCGCTTTTCGCATCTTCTTCTGTGATCCCCCAACGCAAATCAACCAATGAAATGGTGGCACCACGGCTGGCAGCCTTCACTTGCAAACCCTTAAAGAGTTTGACTAATGCAGAACGTTCCATTTCCATGTCTCTGAACGTTGACGAAAGGAATACACGGATAACACGTGAATTTTCAGCGGGAACTGAATACTGGGCTAGTTGTTTAGTCATAATATAGATTCGTATTAGTTAATGAAGCATTTCGCAAAGCCAATTGATAAAGATTGGCAAGATATGGAAATTTAATCAGATAACAAAGGCCATAAACAAAAAAAACGAGCACAAAAAAGGCACGGATTACACGGGTTTCGCGGTTCCCTCATAAGTTTAAACCGCGTAAATCCGTATAATCCGTGCCTAATATCTATTACTTGCTACTTGTTTAGAAGAACAAGAAGCGTGTATCTTTTACGTTTGCTTTCAGATACAAATCATTCATCAGACGGCTGGCAAAACGTGCGTGCATGTTAGTCAGCGTAGCTTCTTCTGCTTTTGCGTCGAATGTTTCGTTCAATTTGTCCTTACCGTATACCTGCAATACAAATACTCCGGCATTACCTTTGATAGGAGCGCTCAACTGATTCACTTCAGCTGCAGAAGCATAAGCACCTACCAGCGGTTCGCTGCTGCGCAATGCTGATACGTATGCAGGAGCTGCAAAAGTAACCATCTTCAAAGAGTCGCTGACTGCATTAGTCATCTCCTTGTACTGGTTGAATGAAGTTGCATTGGCAGCTTTCATGTCAGCCATAATCTTTTCAGCTTTCTTATCTTTTACGATTTCAGCTCTCAACTGATCCTGTACTGCTTTCAACGGACGATATCCTTCCGGCTTAATGCCTACCAGACCTACTACCATCATGTGATCGCTTTCGCCACATTCGTACAAGCCGGAAACATCACCCGGTTTTGCTTTATCAAACGCCCATCTCAACGCTTCTTTTGTACCTCTTACACCACCGATATTGTGTTCAGAGCTACTCAAATCCATTCTGTCGAGCAATCTGTAACCGGCTTCTTCAGCGTTAGCTACCATCTTTTCTACACTCGGATTAGCTGCGATAAACTGGCTGAAATCATTATAAGCACGGTTGTAAGTTTCTTTGCTGAACTCTACTTCACGTTTGATAACAGCTACTTTATATTTGTCTTTTACAGATTTCTTGTTAGTCACCTGAAGAATTACGTTTGCTTGTCCCATCGGCAAGTTTACCAATTCGTTCACACCTGTATTGTTGATAGCAGAGATGAATTTCAGGTTATCACCGTCTATCTGTGCACCTTCGTACTGTGCAGAAGTTAGCCAGTTTGCATCACCAGTCTGACCATATTTCTTTGCCAGATCAGCAAAGTTAGCACCACCCTTGATCGCGTTGTAGATACTGTCAGCCAATGTCTTTGTCTTCACAGCATCTTCTGCGTATACCTGAATCTGACGGAATTCGACAGAGTCGGCAGCAGCAGCTTTAGCTACAATTTTGAAAGAGTTGATTGTATTGTCGGCACCGTTATAGTAAGGACCATAAATAGTACCTACCGAAGCAGAGTCCAAACGGGCAACTACATCTGACGGGAAAGCTGTTTTGTTATAGAACAAGTCTACATAAGGAGCTTCCGAGCCAGTCGAGCGGATGAAAGAAGTATAATCTTCCGTAGTAGTAGCCAACTGTTCAGTAGCTTCGTCCACTTCTTTCTGGATAGCAGCTCTGTCTTCAGCACTTGCAGTCACTTGTACATCAATGTACTTGATGTCACGAGTTTCCTGATATTGCTTGAATTGTTCTTTCTTCTTGTTATACAAGTCTTTCAGTTCCGATTCTTTCACTACGATTGTAGAGTCCACTACAGAAGAGTAAGGAATACCAGCCATCAACACGTTGTACTGGTTCACTCTTGCATCGAAAGCGTCCTGTGCTTCCACCGGATTGGAAAGAAGAGCTTTAGACACCAATGCCTGATACTTTTCTGCCAGACGGCTCTCGATCAGTGTTTTCTGAATAAAAGACCAGTATTTATACATGTTATTGTATTGTTCAGCATACTGTGCCGGCATTTGTGATTCGCTCATCTTGGCATATTCCACGAGGAACTTGTTCAACATATCCTTGTCGAAGTTTCCTGTTTGCGGATTCTGGAAAGGAGTTTGTCTCAACAAAGGATGAACGCCTGCTTTCAGGATGTCCTGGATTTCAGCAGCAGAAACAGTCAGTCCCAGTGCTTTTGCTTCTTTTTCGATCAGTTTATTGTTTACGTAGGAACGCCATACTTCATCGCGCACCTGATTGGTTTGTTCGTCATTCAAGGCGGTCACCCCACGCATGAGTTTCACCACTTCGGTATATTCTTCTACCAAATTCTGATACTCTTGAGCGGAAAGAGCGTCTCCGTTCACCTCACCTACGTCATGTGCCTGATGCGGCTGCATCACCTTCCATGCGTCACCCGCAATGAAAGCAAACAGCGCCAAGCCGATAACAATCACCAATAGAGGTCCTTTCGACCTAATGTTTTGTAACGTTGCCATTTTGATTAATACGATTTATGTTTATTATTATTTCTTTCTATTGTCATTTTAGCGCACGAAGATACAAAAAATGCTAATATGCTTCTATTTATTAGCTAAAAAT
>OHHP01000978.1_pt1 | contig 12849 bp, 10 predicted proteins | sample 1568121 | NCBI WGS metagenome assembly OHHP01 (sample SAMEA3879500, study PRJEB24766) | human gut metagenome | biome: human-associated habitat; feature: feces | place: USA | collected 1985/1987
ACTGCTGGATGGTGGGTACTGCTTCTCCGGTGATGCACAAATATATCAAACATCCGTTAAAGTGGGCCATAGCAAATAAACTTCGTAGTATGCAAGGGAAGTCTGCCTGTCTTGATAAGTGTTGGTATAATGTAGGCCAGGATCCTTGTCAAGGGGACTTAAGAGAAAAGTTCTGATACTATGAAAGTTGTAGTAACTGGTACCCGGGGAATACCCAATATCCTAGGTGGTGTCGAAACGCACTGCGAGGAACTTTTTCCTCGTATGGTACAAAAAGATATTGATATAACTATTGTTCGTCGTAAAAGTTACGTTCATGATTCACTTGCGGAATATCAGGGAGTGAAACTGGTGGATATAACAACCCCGAAGAAAAAATCACTGGAAGCCGTTATTCATACGTTCAAGGCGATTTTGAAAGCAAGAAGTCTGCATGCGGATATTGTGCATATCCATGCTATTGGTCCGGCATTGCTGACTCCCCTGGCGCGTCTGTTGGGAATGCAAGTCGTTTTTACTCACCATGGTCCGGATTATGACAGGGATAAATGGGGGGTTGCGGCTAAAACCATGTTGAAGCTGGGGGAACGAATGGGCGTAATGTTTGCCAATGAGGTAATTGTCATTTCGGAGGTGATAAATGATATTCTGGTGCGCAAATATGGACGGAGAGACTGTCGTCTTATTTACAATGGAGTGCCTGCGCCTGATAAAATTGCAGATACGGATTATCTGGAGAGTCTGGGTGTGGAATCTCATAAGTATGTATTTGCCATGGGACGTTTTGTGCCCGAAAAGAATTTTCATCATTTGATTCATGCGTTTTCGGCTTTAAAACGACTTGACTATAAACTCATATTAGCCGGTGATAGTGATTTTGAAGATGATTATTCGATAAGTTTAAAGAAACTGGCCAAGGAAAATGGGGTAATTCTTACGGGATTTATTAAAGGTAAGAAATTGCATGAATTGTTGACTCATGCCTGTTGTTTTGTGTTGCCTTCTTCTCACGAGGGATTGCCTATCGCATTACTGGAGGCTATGAGCTATGACCTGCCTGTAATCGTAAGTAGCATCCCTGCTAACCTGGAGGTAGGATTAGCGCATGACTGTTATTTTCAGACTGGTGATGAAAAGGAGTTAAAAGACAAATTACAAAAAGTGTTATCAAAAGATTTTGTTCCGGCATCTTATTCTATGGATGAATATAATTGGGATACAATTGCGGAGCAAGTATTGGCACTATATCGGGGAATGGTTTAAAATTTTAATAAATGAATTTATGCAGGAAGTCCAACGTTTTAATAAAGTCCTAAAGTCTTTGGTCCTTTTGGGGGATCTTATTTTGCTGAACCTGCTTTTATGGGGATTTAATTTGTTTCTGGGTACCCGTTTCTGGTGTATCCATTGTGGTTCTATCTTTCAGGGAATGACTCTTATCACTCTGTGCTATTTACTTTGTAACATGCATTCAGGTGTTATTCTTCATCGTCCTGTGGTGCGTCCTGAACAGATTATGATCCGTGTTTTACGTAACATGGTTCCTTTTGTCTTTTTATCGGTTTGTACGTTGCTTGTTTTTCATTTTCATTTTTCTCATTCCCGCTATTTCGGACTGTTTTATGTTGCACTGATAATTGTCATCATTAGCTACCGCTTAATTTCCCGTCACTTACTGGAGATTTATCGGAAAAAGGGCGGAAATGTCCGCAAGGTAGTATTGGTTGGGAGCCATGAGAATATGCAGGAACTTTATCATGCGATGACGGATGATCCTACGTCCGGTTATCGTGTATTGGGGTATTTCGAGGATTTTCCTTCGGATCGGTATCCACAGGATGTTCCATATTTGGGACAACCCAATGAAGTAAGTGTTTTTTTAGAAAAACATGCGGGAGAGATCAACCAGCTTTATTGCAGCCTTCCTTCTGTACGCAGTGCGGAGATTGTTCCTATCATAAATTACTGTGAAAACCATTTGGTTCGTTTTTTTAGTGTTCCTAATGTCCGTAATTATTTGAAACGTAGGATGCACTTTGAATTATTGGGTAATGTTCCTGTACTTTCCATTCGTTGTGAACCATTGGAGTCATTAGAAAACCGTATTATTAAGCGTGCATTTGATATTGTTTGTTCGGGGGTATTTCTTATTACTGTCTTTCCATTTGTCTATATATTCTTCGGAATCGCGATCAAGCTAAGTTCTCCCGGCCCTGTCTTTTTCAAACAAAAGCGCAGTGGTGAAGATGGTCGTGAATTCTGGTGTTACAAGTTCCGCTCGATGAAGGTAAATACACAATGCGATACTCTTCAGGCTACGGAAAATGATCCTCGTAAAACACGTATCGGAGAGATAATGAGAAAGACTAGTGTGGACGAATTACCGCAATTCATTAATGTGTTGAAGGGTGATATGTCTATTGTCGGTCCCCGTCCTCATATGTTGAAGCATACGGAGGAATATTCCAATCTAATAAATAAGTTTATGGTTCGTCACTTTGTAAAACCTGGAATAACTGGATGGGCGCAGGTGACGGGTTATCGTGGTGAGACGAAAGAGCTCTGGCAGATGGAGGGGCGTGTGCAGCGTGATATCTGGTATATAGAACATTGGACTTTTTTATTGGATTTATATATCATGTATAAGACGGTGTATAATGCTATACGTGGTGAAAAAGAAGCATATTAGAAAATTAAAGATTAAAAATTAAAAGGTAGGCGCGCTTGCCTTAAAACTTAGGAATTAAAGGGCGTTTAATTATGAATTTACGAATTATGATGAGAAGACTTAACAAAAGAAATTTGTGGCTACTGTTGTTGCCATTCCTATTGACTGCCTGTCAGTCTTATAAAAAGGTTCCATATTTCCAAAATGTGGAAGTTGTGAACGAGGTAGAACAACAGGAAAAATTGTATGATGCAAAAATCATGCCCAAGGATTTGTTGACTATTGTGGTATCGTGTACTAATCCTGAACTTGCGATACCTTTTAACCTGACAGTTGCCAGCAATGCCGGAATAGCTGTGAGTACTTCGTCTTATGTGACTACTCAACCTGTATTACAACCTTATTTGGTAGATAATGAAGGAAACATAAATTTTCCGGTGTTAGGAGAATTGAAGTTAGGAGGCTTAACGAAAAGGGAAGCGGAACAGCTGATTATAGATAAACTGAAGCCTTACATGAAGGAGACTCCCATTGTAACGGTGCGTATGGTAAATTATAAAATATCTGTTATCGGCGAAGTTACCCGTCCCGGTACTTTCACTATTTCTAATGAGAAAGTGAATCTGTTGGAGGCATTGGCCATGGCTGGTGATATGACGGTCTACGGTCTTCGTGATAATGTAAAGTTGATTCGTGAAGACGCAAACGGTAAACAGCAAATTGTAACCTTGGATTTGAATAAGGCCGAAACCATTCTTTCGCCTTACTATTGGTTACAGCAGAATGATATTGTCTATGTGACCCCCAATAAAGCAAAGGCTCGAAATTCGGATGTGGGCAACAGTACCAGTCTTTGGTTCTCTGCTACTTCTATTTTGGTATCTATTGTCAGCCTATTAGTAAATATATTAAAATAATGATTTGCAATGAAAGAAACAGATTTCAACGAAGCAAAAGAATCTAAGGAAGAAAATATAGACGTCAAGGAACTGCTTTTTAAGTATTTGATCCACTGGCCTTGGTTTGTGGGTACGGTTGTAGTGTGTTTGATTGCGGCATGGGTCTATCTTTATATGTCCACTCCCGTATATAATATTTCCGCTACGGTTCTAATAAAGGATGATAAGAAAGGTGGTAGTGCCGGAATGCTTTCCGGGTTGGAGAGTCTGGGATTGGATGGCATGGTCTCTTCTTCGCAGAATATTGATAATGAGATTGAAGTTCTCCGTTCCAAGACTATCGTCAAAGAGGTGGTTGAAGATTTGGGGCTTTATATTTCCTATACGGATGAAGATGAATTCCCTTCCAGAAACATGTATAAGACTTCACCAGTACAAGTGAGCCTGACTCCGCAGGAAGCTGATTTGTTGGAGGAGCCGATGATTGTGGAGATGGCATTGCAACCACAGGGAAGTATGGATGTGAATGTGAAGATAGGCGATGATGAATATCAGAAGCATTTCGAAAAGTTGCCGGCAGTTTTTCCCACCGAACGGGGAACATTGGCCTTCTTTCTGACACCGGATTCTGTATTGTCTTCTAAAAGAACATTGGAAGAAACTACGGATTCGGAAAAGACTACACGCAATATAACAGCAACAATAAATAAGCCTTTGGCTGTAGCGAAAGCGTATTGCAAGAATATGACTATTGAGCCCACTTCCAAAACTACTTCTGTAGCTGTCATATCATTGAAAAATTCAAATGTACAGCGCGGCAAGGATTTTATCAATAAGTTATTGGAGATGTATAATATCAATACGAATAATGATAAGAATGAAGTGGCGCAGAAAACAGCAGAATTTATCAATGAACGTATTAGTATAATCTCCAAAGAACTGGGTAGTACGGAAAAGGATCTGGAGAGTTTCAAACGTGGGGCAGGTATTACGGATTTGACCAGTGATGCTCAGATAGCTTTAACTGGTAGTGCTGAATATGAAAAGAAGCGTGTGGAGAATCAAACCCAGATTAATTTGCTGCAGGATTTGCAGAAATATATGCAAAATGAAGGTTATGAGGTTCTACCTAGTAATATCGGATTGCAGGATTTGAATCTTGCTGCTGCTATCAACCGTTATAATGATGTTCTTGTTGAGAGGAAACGTTTATTACGTACATCAACAGAGAATAATCCTACCATTATAAATCTGGATACCAGCATTAGTGCAATGAAAGAGAATGTACAAGTCTCTTTAGACAGAGTGTTACGTGGATTATTTATCACGAAGGCGGATTTGGATCGTGAGGCGAACCGTTATTCCCGTCGCATTAGTGAGGCACCTGGTCAAGAGCGTGAGTTTGTGAGTATTGCTCGCCAACAGGAGATAAAGGCCGGACTTTATTTGATGTTGCTTCAGAAGCGTGAGGAGAATGCTATAACTCTGGCTGCTACAGCCAACAATGCAAAGATTATAGATGACGCGATAGCAGATGATGCTCCTGTATCTCCTAAACGTAAAATGATTTACCTGATTGCTTTAGTGTTAGGAGTCGGAATTCCGGTAGGGGTTATTTATTTGCTCGAATTGACTAAGTTTAAGATTGAAGGTCGTGCAGATGTAGAAAAACTAACCAGTGCACCTATTGTCGGTGATATCCCATTGACAGATGAAAAGCAGGGAGCTATTGCTGTGTTTGAGAATCAAAACAACCTGATGAGCGAAACCTTCCGTAATATCCGAACGAATCTTCAGTTTATGCTTGAAAATGACAAGAAGGTGATTCTGGTTACTTCTACGGTTAGTGGTGAGGGCAAATCTTTCATTTCTGCTAATCTTGCTATTAGTCTTTCTTTATTAGGGAAGAAAGTAGTAATCGTTGGTCTTGATATTCGTAAACCGGGCTTGAATAAGGTATTTAATATTCCAAGAAAAGAAGTTGGTATAACTCAATATTTGGCTAATCCGGAAAAGAACTTGATGGATTTAGTACAGCTTTCCGATGTCAGTAAGAATCTTTATATTCTTCCTGGTGGAACAGTTCCTCCTAATCCTACCGAATTATTGGCTCGTGATGGACTGGATAAAGCGATTGAAACTCTTAAGAAGAATTTTGATTATGTGATTCTGGATACAGCTCCTGTTGGTATGGTAACTGATACCTTATTGATAGGGCGTGTGGCTGATTTATCTGTTTATGTCTGCCGTGCAGACTATACTCATAAAAATGAGTATACTTTGATCAACGAACTTGCTGAAAAAGATAAATTACCTAGCCTGTGTACTGTAATCAATGGTTTGGATCTGAAGAAAAGAAAGTACGGTTATTATTACGGTTATGGCAAATATGGCAAGTATTATGGCTATGGTAAGCGATATGGCTACGGTTATGGATATGGAGAACAATCTCACGCCAAGGAAGACTAAAGCCATTAATGACCGATATTTTTTAAGTTAATAATGTCATAGAGTACTTTTAATACTTTACACGAAAGTGAGATGGAACATGTAGGTCCCTAACTTCATGCTACACACATGAAGACCCCTACATTTTGTGGTCAGGAAATACACAGCGGTGTATTCCTGATCAACGCCCTCATGTCGGTGTAAATCCGATGTGATTTCTATTATATCAACCGTCTGTGAAGATAGTTGATATTTTTTTTGTAAAGCAATGACTGATGGATATTTTTTAGTAGCTTTGTGAAAAATATGATTGATATGGAAGATTTGCAAAGACTATATCCTATCGGGATACAGACATTCTCGAAGATACGGGAGGGGAATTACCTCTATATTGATAAAACGGAATATGTTTACCGGATGACTCATTCGGCTTCCAGCTATATGTTTTTGAGCCGTCCACGACGTTTTGGGAAATCATTACTTACTTCCACGCTGCATAGCTATTTCTCCGGTCGTAAGGATCTGTTTCATGGATTGGCTATGGAGAAACTGGAGAAGGAGTGGACGGAATATCCGGTACTTCACTTCGATATGAGTACCGCCAAACATGCGGATAGTGAACAGTTGCTCCAAGAATTGAATCTGAAACTATATGGTTATGAACAGATTTATGGACGGTTGGAGGAGGAGGTTAATCCCAATCAGCGTTTGATGGGACTGATAAAACGTGCCTATGAGCAGACCGGAAAGAAAGTGGTTGTGCTTATTGATGAATATGATGCTCCTTTGCTTGATGTGGTACATGAACGGGAAAATCTGGATGTATTGCGTAACATCATGCGTAACTTCTACAGTCCGTTAAAAGCTTGTGATCCTTATTTGCGTTATGTATTTCTGACTGGTATTACTAAATTCTCACAACTAAGTATTTTTAGTGAGTTGAATAATATAAAGAATATTAGTATGGATGAGCCATACGCTGTTATCTGTGGAATTAGTGAAGATGAGATACGTTTGCAAATGAAGGATGATTTGGAAGGATTGGCAAAGAAATTGGAGATAACACCTGAAGAGGCTTTGATGAAATTGAAAGAAAATTATGATGGTTATCATTTCACATCTCCTTCGCCCGATATATATAATCCTTTCAGTTTGCTAAATGCTTTTGCAGATGGAAAATTTGGATCTTATTGGTTTGGTAGCGGTACGCCTACATATCTGATAAATATGTTGGAGAAGTTTGGCGTAGAACCTTCCGAAATTGGAAATAATAGGGTTTCGGTCGAGGATTTTGATGCACCAACAGAAAGGATGACAAGTATTATCCCGCTGCTATATCAAAGTGGCTATATCACTATTAAGAATTATGATGAGGAATTAGACTTGTATACATTGAATATTCCTAATAAGGAAGTGAGAATAGGCCTGATGAAAAGTCTTCTTCCACATTATGTCGGTAGTAAAGCTCCGGAAACCACGACAATGGTGGCGTATCTTTCCCGTGATATCCGTAATGGGGATATGGATACTGCATTACGCCGTTTGCAAACGTTCCTGTCCACTATACCGCAATGCGATAATACGAAATATGAAGGACACTATCAGCAGGTCTTTTATATCATATTCAGTTTGTTGGGATATTACGTGGATGTGGAGGTTCGTACTCCTCGTGGGCGGGTAGATATAGTACTTCGTACGAAGACTACATTGTATGTGATGGAACTGAAACTGGATAAAAGTGCGGGTGAAGCGATGGAGCAAATTGATTTGAAGAATTATCCGGAACGCTTTGCTTTATGTGGATTGCCTGTCGTAAAGGTGGTTGTCAGTTTTGATAGCGAACGGTGTACGATTGGGGACTGGGAGATTATAGGATGCTGATTATGTTGTTGATTTATAGTTTATTATATACTTAGGTAAATGAAAATAGTTCCGCAAGGAGCTTTTTCCTTTTCTATCCGGAATAAAAGTTTCACCTTTGCATTGTTGATCAACAAAACGTGAATAAATAAACTTGAATTTAAATCTTTAAAAAAACGTAGTATGAGTGTAATTTACAAAGTCATTACGCGGCCAACAGATCCGCGTGTTCCCAATTCTCCTAAGAGATATTATCCGCATCTGATCACTTTAGGTCAGTCCGTCAACCTGAAATATATTGCACAAAAAATGCAGGATCGTTCTTCGCTGTCTATCGGTGACATCAAGAGTGTAATCCAGAATTTTGTGGAAAAAATGAAGGAGCAGTTATTGGAAGGTAAGTCTGTGAATATCGAAGGTTTGGGTGTGTTTATGTTGACTGCCCGTTCAAAAGGTGCGGAGTTGGCGAAGGATATTAATGCTAAGAGTGTGGATAGTGTTCGTATCTTTTTCCAAGCTAATAAAGAGTTGCGTGTCACCAAAACTGCTACCCGTGCAGATGAGAAGTTAGATCTGATCAGTCTGGATGAATATCTGAAGAAAATTAGCGTTACTGTATCTCCGGAAGATCCCGAGAAACCGGATGAAGGCGAAGGTGGCGGAGATGAAGGTGGCGGTAGCGGAGAGGCACCGGATCCCGCAGCTTAATGTCTCGTTGATTAATAGCTGACGGTTAGAGTGTTCATTTAGTGTTTAATTTAAAAAGAGAAATGTCTATGAAAAAAACGTGGAGTATTATTTTGAAAGTGATTATTGCTGTTGCCGGTGCGATTGCCGGAGTGGTAGGTGTGCAGGCAGCAACCTTGTAATTGATTATCTTATAAATAGGTATATTTATGAATGAATAACAGGCGGGATTTTTCCCGCCTGTTTGTGTTTAGATATAATAAGAGGGTTGCTTTCTTGAAAAATGCTCTTTTTTGTTTTGTTTCATGCTATTTGTTAGGAGTATCGCTATATATTTTAACAAAATAGAAATTATAATCAAACTCGTTGGCTGAATAGCGGATTTTATCTACCTTTGCATCTTAATTAAATGCGTCATTTTAAGCGAGAAAAAACATGATTCGAAAAATAATAAAAGCTCTTTGGATATTCTTGGCAGTCATAGTATTGGCTATTGTTATAGTCTTTGTCTCCATTTCAAAGGGTTGGATTGGCTATATGCCTCCTGTAGAGGAACTCGAGAACCCGAGCTATAAATTTGCAACAGAGATTTTTTCTGAAGATGAGAAAGTGCTTGGTACATGGTCTTACAGCAAGGAAAACCGGGTGTACACGGCTTACAAGGATTTGTCACCCAGTATTATCAATGCTCTTATTGCAACGGAAGATGTTCGTTTTGTCGAGCATTCGGGTATTGATGCCAAAGCGTTGTTCCGTGCGTTTGTGAAACGTGGTTTGATGTTTCAGAAAAATGCAGGTGGGGGTAGTACCTTGTCACAACAGCTAGCTAAACAGTTGTTTACGGAAAATGTGGCTAGAAATACACTTCAACGTCTTTTCCAAAAACCGATTGAATGGGTGATTGCGGTGAAACTTGAACGTTACTACACCAAAGAGGAAATATTGAGTATGTATCTCAATAAATTTGATTTTCTGAATAATGCTGTTGGTATCAAAACTGCTGCATATACCTATTTTGGCTGTGAACCGAAGGACTTGAAGATTGAAGAAGCAGCTACATTGGTGGGTATGTGTAAGAATCCGTCACTTTACAATCCGGTTCGTTTCAACGAACGTTCCCGTGGTCGTCGTAATGTGGTGCTCGAGCAGATGCGTAAAGCCGGATATATCACAGATGCAGAATGTGATTCTTTGCAGGCTCTTCCGTTGAAACTGACTTACAATCGTGTTGACCATAAAGAGGGGCTGGCTACTTATTTCCGTGAATATCTCCGCGGCGTCATGACAGCACCGAAACCGGTAAGAAGTGATTATCGTGGTTGGCAAATGCAGAAATTCTATGAGGATTCTATCGCTTGGGAAACTAACCCGTTATATGGCTGGTGTGCGAAAAACAAGAAGAAAGACGGTACAAATTATAACATCTATACAGATGGATTGAAGATTTATACAACTATCAATTCACGTATGCAGCAGTATGCCGAAGATGCTGTAAAAGAGCATTTGGGTGATTATCTGCAACCTATATTCTTCAAAGAAAAAGAGGGAAGTAAGAATGCTCCGTATGCACGATCACTACCGGAAAAACGAGTGGAAGAGTTGTTGACGAAAGCAATGAAACAAACGGAACGTTATCGCCTCATGAAAGAGGCGGGAGCTTCGGAACAACAGATTCGTAAGGCGTTCGATACACCGGAAGAAATGACTGTCTTTTCCTGGAAGGGTGATAAAGATACGATTATGACACCGATGGATTCCATCCGCTACTACAAATCTTTCTTGCGGACGGGATTTATGTCAATGGATCCGGCAAACGGACACGTGAAGGCTTATGTGGGCGGACCGAATTATGTATATTTCCAGTATGATATGGCGATGGTAGGACGTCGTCAGGTAGGTTCTACTATTAAGCCGTATTTATATACATTGGCAATGGAGAACGGATTTTCTCCTTGCGATCAGGCACGCCACGTAGAGCAAACTTTGATTGATGAGAATGGAACTCCCTGGACACCACGTAATGCAAATGATAAGCGTTATGGAGAAATGGTAACTCTGAAATGGGGATTGGCAAACTCCGATAACTGGATTTCTGCATATCTGATGGGTAAGCTGAATCCGTATGATTTGGTACGCCTGATTCATAGTTTCGGTGTACGTAATAAAGCAATTGATCCGGTGGTTTCACTTTGTCTGGGACCTTGTGAAATTTCTGTCGGTGAAATGGTCAGCGCATACACGGCTTTTGCCAATAAAGGAATCCGGGTGGCTCCATTGTTCGTTACCCGTATTGAGGATAGTGATGGCAATGTCATTTCTACTTTTGCACCGCAAATGGAAGAAGTAATAAGCGCGTCGAGCACTTACAAAATGCTGGTTATGCTGCGTGCCGTTATTAATGAAGGAACGGGTGGACGTGTTCGTCGATATGGAATTACCGCCGATATGGGTGGAAAAACAGGAACGACCAATGATAACTCCGATGCCTGGTTTATGGGATTCACTCCTTCACTGGTATCCGGTTGTTGGGTAGGAGGGGACGAACGTGATATTCACTTCGGTAGAATGACCTATGGACAGGGTGCTGCTGCAGCTTTGCCTATCTGGGCAATGTATATGAAGAAAGTGTATGACGATCCGACCTTGGGATATGACCAGCAGGAGAGATTCAAACTCCCTGAAGGGTTTGACCCGTGTGCCGGTTCGGAAACTCCTGATGGCGAAGTGATAGAAGAAGGGGGATTGGACGATCTTTTCAATTAAAGAAGTGCACAAGTATATTGTTTGCATAGGGAGTAATTACAACAGGAAAGAGAACTTGACTTTTGCCAGGCAGAAGTTGACTGAATCGTTCTCTTCTATATGTTTTGCTCCCGAACTGGAAACTAAACCTTTGTTTTTTAAGAATCCGGCTCTGTTTTCCAACCAAGTGGTTCTGTTCTATTCTGATAAGGATGAAGAGACGGTGAGGAAAATGCTGAAAGATATAGAACAGAGGTCCGGACGTCGTTCGGAGGATAAGAAAGAGGAAAAAGTATGTCTGGATATTGACATGCTTTTATATGATAACAAAATATTAAAACCGGAGGATTGGCAAAGGGGATATATACAACAGTCATTATCTGCTTTCCATTCTTCATTATTTATTAAGTAGATGAAATTTCTTGGAATTATACCTGCCCGCTATGCATCCACTCGTTTTCCTGCGAAACCGTTGGCTATGTTGGGCGGAAAAACAGTCATACAACGCGTATACGAACAAGTGGCAGGCGTTTTGGATGACGCTTATGTAGCTACGGATGATGAACGCATTGAAGCTGCTGTTAAGGCGTTCGGGGGAAAGGTTGTGATGACTTCCGTTCACCACAAAAGTGGTACGGATCGTTGTTATGAAGCCTGTACCAAGATTGGAGGTGAGTTTGACGTCGTAGTGAATATACAAGGAGATGAGCCTTTTATTCAGCCTTCACAACTGGATGCGGTAAAGGCTTGTTTTGAAGATGTAACCACGCAGATTGCTACGTTGGTGAAGCCTTTTACTGCCGATGAAGCGTTTGCCGTACTGGAAAACGTGAATTCACCGAAAGTGGTAGTCAACAAGAACTGGAACGCACTTTATTTCAGCCGTTCTATCATTCCTTATCAGCGTAATGCCGAGAAACAGGACTGGTTGAAGGGACATACCTACTACAAGCACATCGGATTGTATGCTTATCGTACAGAGGTGCTGAAAGAGATTACCATGCTTCCACAGTCTTCTTTGGAGTTGGCCGAATCTTTGGAGCAGCTTCGCTGGCTGGAGAACGGATACAAAATAAAGGTCGGTATCAGTGAAGTGGAAACTATTGGAATTGATACCCCACAAGACTTGGAACGGGCAGAAGAATTTTTGAAGAATAGAATCTAATCTTATGGATCGTACGATACAACCTGAAATACAAACCCTGAAAAATTTTCGTATACTTCCTCCCGTTCGAATGACGTTGCCAAACGGTATTCCGTTGACTGTTATTAATGCGGGTGAACAGGAAGTGGTACGCATAGATGTGCTTTTTGCCGGGGGACGCTGGCAACAGTCGCAGAAACTGCAAGCTCTGTTTGCGAACCGGATGCTGCGCGAAGGCACGAAAAAATATACGGCTGCCACCATTGCCGAAAAACTGGATTACTACGGCTCATGGCTCGAATTGTCCAGTTCGTCGGAATATGCATATATCACTGTTTATTCGCTGAATAAGTATTTGGCGAAAACATTGGAGGTGGTGGAATCCATGATTAAAGAACCGC
>OHHP01000984.1_pt1 | contig 12769 bp, 9 predicted proteins | sample 1568121 | NCBI WGS metagenome assembly OHHP01 (sample SAMEA3879500, study PRJEB24766) | human gut metagenome | biome: human-associated habitat; feature: feces | place: USA | collected 1985/1987
TTCAAACCACTATACAGCATACAAACACTGTGATTTATAATTGACAAGAATGGTTAGAATGGTTAGAATAAAGTTAGAAAGAACAGACAGAATAATTTCAAGGAGGGTTTTTCATGAAGTTACAAGAATCTGAGAGAACGGAATTCAAATCCATTGTAGTCACAGACATCAAGAAAGAAATCGTAGCATTTGCCAATTGTGATGGAGGAAAAATCTATATTGGAATTGAAGATGATGGGACAGTTATCGGGGTAGAAGATTCAGACAGTGTAGCATTGCAAGTAAGCAATATGGTTAGAGATGCGATTAAACCAGATTTAACCATGTTCTTGCATTATGAGACAAAAGAGATAGAACAAAAACAAGTTGTGATCATAGATATTCAAAGAGGAACAGAACGCCCATACTATATAGCGAAGAAAGGGTTAAGACCAGAAGGCGTATATGTAAGACAAGGATATTCTTCTGTCCCAGCAACGGATACAGCTATTAGAAAGATGATTAAAGAAACAGATGGTGATCATTTTGAAGATATGAGATCATTAGATCAAGAATTGACTTTTTGCGAAACAAAAAAAGAATTCCAAAAGAGAAACATCACATTAGAACAGCCACAGATGAAAACTTTAGGAATTATAAACCAAGATGGAATTTATACGAATCTTGCTTTATTACTTTCAGACCAATGCGTGCATACGATTAAAACAGCAGTTTTTGAAGGAAAGAATCAAAATATATTTAAAGATAGAAAAGAATTTACAGGATCACTATTTGCACAAATGGAAGCAGTATATGATTACATTGACTTCAGAAATCAAACACATTCAACTTTTGAAAAACTTTATCGAATTGATAATAGAGATTATCCAGAAGTAGCAGTAAGAGAAGCATTGCTAAACTGTCTTGTACACAGAGATTACGGATATAGTTCTAGTATTCTGATCAGTATGTACGAAGATCGGTTAGAATTCACATCCATTGGGGGATTGGTAACAGGAGTTACATTAGAAGATGTGATGATGGGGATTTCTGTATGCAGGAATAAAAAATTAGCGAATGTTTTTTATCGTTTAGAATTGATCGAAGCTTATGGAACAGGAATACAAAAGATCATGAATGCTTATCAAGATCAGTTTATAAAACCAGAGATCAAAGTCAGTAATAATGTATTTAAGATCATATTACCAAACACAAATGCACAGGCAGAATTAAGAGAAGAACTGCAATACCATACACATATACAACCAGAAGACGAAGAAACACAGATCATGCAAATGATCGATCAAGAAAAAAGAATTCAAAGAAAACAAGTTCAGGAAAGATTAGGAATCAGTCAGACAACGAGTGGAAGGATTTTGAAGCAGATGGTTAAAAAAGGATTGATCATGCAGAGGGACAGAGGAAAGAACACATGCTATGTGAAAAAATAATTACGAGACAATGTACAAGATATGATCGGACGAAAACAGCAAATGCATATGAAAATATATAGTGACCATATAAAATAAATAGAATTTATAATAATACCAGTGATTGAAGCATCTGAAAAAGAGGTAAAATCACTGGTATTTATCATATAAAAACATCACAAATACTTGAACAGAAGGGGTGGTCGTGGTATATTAAAATTTAATAACAAGGAGAGAAAGATGGAAAATTTAAAAAAAGAGATCGAACAATTAAAACAAGAAAAAAATGCTGTTTTACTAGCACATTATTATGTAGACGATGCCGTTCAGGAAATTGCTGATTATGTTGGAGATTCTTATTATCTTGCCAAAGTTGCATTAAAAGAATCCAAAGATGTGATCTGTTTTGCAGGCGTAAACTTTATGGGTGAGAGTGCCAAGATCTTAAACCCAGACCGTACAGTGATTATGCCAGATCAGAAGGCAGACTGCCCAATGGCTCATATGGTCGATGTAGAGAAGATTGAAGAGATGCGTAAGAAATATGATGATCTTGCTGTTGTCTGTTACATTAATTCTACAGCAGAGATCAAAGCACATTCTGATGTCTGTGTAACTTCATCCAATGCTCTGAAAGTTGTAACAGCACTTCCACAGAAGAATATTTTCTTCGTACCAGATGAGAACCTCGGACGTTATATCGGAAGCAAACTTCCAGAGAAGAACTTTATTTACAATGACGGATTCTGTCATGTACATAGAAGTATCACAGCCGAGAACGTAAAGAAAGCCAAAGAAGTACATCCAGAAGCAGAAGTTTTAGTACATCCAGAATGTACACCAGATGTTGTAGCTTTAGGTGATTATGTAGGAAGTACATCAGGAATCATTGACTATGCGACAGCATCTGACAAGGACGTATTTATCATTTGTACAGAGATGGGTGTTTTATATGAATTAAAACAGAAGAACCCAGGAAAGACATTCTACTCTGTAGGACATCGTCAGTTCTGTCCAAATATGAAGCGTATCAGTTTAGAGAATGTAAGAGACACATTAAGAGACATGAAGAATCAGGTGGAATTACCAGAAGAACTGCGATTAAATGCTAAGAAAGCATTAGATGAGATGTTAAGAATCGCGCAGTAAGACAGGAAAGTTCCAAGGAAGGGCAAAGAGAATTATGAAAACAGCAGATGTGATCATTGTAGGAAGTGGTGCTTCAGGGCTATTTAATGCATTATTTCTTCCGAAGGATTACAAAGTAATCGTTATTACAAAGAAGGAAGTTGAAGAAAGTGATTCATTTTTGGCGCAGGGAGGAATCTCAGCGCTGAAGAATCCGGAAGATTATGATTCATATTTCGAGGACACTATGAAAGCCGGACATTACGAGAATGATAAAGGTGCCGTCGAGAAGATGATCAAAGAATCACCACAGATTATTCAGGATCTGAAAGATTTTGGTGTAAGATTTGACTTGAAGGATGGAGAGATTGAGTTTACAAGAGAAGGTGGACATTCCACATTCCGTATTCTTCATCATGAAGATCTGACAGGAAAAGAGATCACAAGCCATTTATACGAAGAGGCGAAGAAACGTGATAATATTACGATCATGGAAAATTGTACGATGATCGATATCATTGAGAAAGACGGAGAATGTAAAGGAATTGTATATAAAGATGCAGATGGTAATTTAGATACGATCGAAGCTCCGGATACTGTTCTTGCAACAGGAGGACTTGGAGGGTTATTTAAACATTCTACAAACTTCAGACATCTGACAGCAGACAGTCTGGCTATCTGCCTGCGCCATAATGTTGAATTAGAGAATATTAACTATATCCAGATCCATCCAACAACATTTTATTCAAAGAAACCAGGAAGAAGATTCTTAATCTCTGAATCAGTCAGAGGAGAGGGAGCTTATCTGCTGAATAAAGATGGAGAACGTTTTACAGATGAGTTAAAACCAAGAGACGTTGTAACTGGAGAAATCTGCAAACAGATGAAGAAAGACGGAAGTGATCATGTTTATTTATCTGTTACACATTTAGATGGAGAAAGAATCAAACATAGATTCCCAAACATCTACAAACAGTGCTTGGATGAAGGATATGACATGACAAAAGAACCGATTCCAGTAACACCGGCACAGCACTATTTCATGGGTGGAATTAAAGTAAACTTAGACAGCAAGACATCTATGGAACATTTATATGCAGTCGGTGAGACAAGCTGTAATGGGGTTCATGGAAAGAACCGTCTGGCAAGTAATTCATTATTGGAAGCACTTGTATTTGCCAAGGCAGCAGCGAAAGACATCACAGAACATCCATCAAAAGCCGAGACAGTCGAAGTAGATTTAAGTAAGTATCAGAACGAAGAACAGCGTGAGAAAGAGAATGAACAGCTTGTTCTTGACGAAATTAAACGAAAGGACAGAAGTTTTTATGATCAGTGGTGTAACGATGAGAATTAACATCGATGAATATTTGATGAATGCATTAAAAGAAGATATCACTCAGGAAGATGTCAGTACAAACGCAGTGATGCCAGAACCAAAACAGGGAGAAGTAAATTTAATCTGTAAACAGGATGGGGTCATATGTGGATTAGAAGTATTTGAAAGAGTCTTCAAACTTTTAGATGAAACTGTTGTTTTTGAGACAGAATTAAAAGACGGAGATAAAGTAACCAAAGGACAGCTAATGGGAGTTGTCAAAGGAGATATCCGTGCCCTTTTATCTGGAGAGAGAGTTGCATTAAACTACTTGCAGAGAATGAGTGGAATCGCAACAATGACAAGCGAGTTATCCAAAGAGCTTGAAGGATATAAAACAAAGTTATTAGATACAAGAAAAACAACACCAAATATGCGCCCATTTGAAAAATACGCAGTGACGGTTGGTGGTGGACATAATCACCGCTACAACTTATCCGATGGAGTCATGTTAAAAGATAATCATATCGGTGCTGCAGGTGGAATCAAAGAAGCGGTAGCTATGGCAAAAGACTATGCACCATTTGTCAGAAAGATTGAAGTAGAGACAGAGAATCTTGACATGGTAAAAGAAGCCGTAGAAGCAGGCGCAGACATCATCATGTTAGATAACATGGATGATGAGACAATGAAAGAAGCTGTCAAACTGATCGACGGAAGAGCTGAAACAGAGTGTTCAGGAAATGTTACAAAAGAACGCCTAAAGACGATCCGTGAGATCGGAGTGGATTATGTATCCTGTGGAGCTTTAACACATTCAGCTCCTATTATGGACATTTCTTTGAAGAATTTACATCCGGTAGAGTAAAGAATAAAGATATAAAATCCGATGTTTTTATAAGAATAGTCATAGAATTGTTCTTATAGAAATATCGGATTTTTTCGATTTATATAAGAAAGAATCCGTGGTATACTTATTCTAAATGAAGTGTAAAAAGAAAGGGGTAATACAATGAAGAATATCAATGTTCCAGTTGGAATCTCAAATTTTGAGAAAATTCGGCAGGATGGATACTATTATGTTGATAAGACAGGTCTGATCAAAGATATGTTAAAAAACAAAATACCAGAAGTAACATTAATTACCCGACCACGAAGATTTGGAAAAACTCTGGCAATGAGTATGTTGGCAAGCTTTTTTGATATACGAAGAGATAGTAAAAAATTATTTCAAGGATTGAATATTTCTAAGGAACAACAACTTTGTAACGATTGGATGAATCAATATCCAACATTATTTTTATCCTTTAAGGATGTGGATGGAACGATATTTGAGAATGCACTTGGGCTTCTTCAGTTTACGATTGCAGAACTGTGCAAAAAGCATACATATCTGATAGAAAGTGATGTTGTAGATCAAGATGACAAAGAAACATTTCGAAAATTGAAAAGTATGGGATCAAATTTACCAGAACTTCAAGGATCTATCATAATGCTCATGAATATGATGAAGGCATATTATAATAAACCGGTTATTCTTTTGATTGATGAATATGATGTACCGATTGCAAAAGCAAGCAGCAATGGATATTATAAGGAAATGCTGGAAGTTATGAAAGCTATGCTCAGTACAGCACTGAAAGATAATGAAGCATTGAAATTTGCAGTAGTGACAGGTTGCTTAAAGATTGCGAAAGAGAGTGTATTTACAGGAACAAATAACTTTGTTTCGGATACGATATCTTCCGAGCGATATAATGAATATTATGGATTCACACAGAAAGATGTAGATCAGATTTTACAAGATGCACAGATAGAAGAGAAGGCTTCAGATATCAAAGAATGGTATGATGGATATAGGTTTGGAGAATTTGATGTTTACTGTCCATGGGATGTTATGAATTATTTGTGGGATCTTACGAATAACCAAAATGCAAAACCAGTCAGTTACTGGAAGAATACAAGTGATAATGCGATCATTCGATCATTTATTGACTATTCAGGTGCGGCGATCAAGAAAAAACTTGAGATATTGATCTCAGGTGGAAGCATCAGGCAGCAGATAGAAGAAAATCTTACTTATGATTATCTACATTCATCAGAGGAAAATCTTTGGAGCATTCTTTATTTGACAGGATATTTGACCAATGCCAGTGAACAGGATACAGATGGAACGATAGAATTAAAGATTCCGAATAAAGAGATTAAAGAGATTTTTGAAACAACAGTGAAGAAATGGTTTGAAGATAACGCAAAAACCATAGATCGCAAAGAATTATTTGATGCAGTATGGACTGGAAATGCAGATATCTTGACAAAAGAGATAGGTACATTATTGCGTATGACGATCAGCTATCATGATTACAAAGAAGATTTCTATCATGCATTCCTTGCAGGAATTTTTGCAGGAGCAGGTTATGTTGTGGAGTCGAATAAAGAACATGGTGAAGGACGCAGTGATATTGTGATCTACGATGATTATGAAGGAAAGGTTGCAATATTTGAAGCAAAAAAATCTCAAAATCCAGAAGATATGATATTAGATTGCGAGAAAGCGATCAAACAGATTAATGAGAAAATGTATGCAAATGAATTTGAAGACGCATATGATGAAATTTTATGTTATGGTATTTCTTTTTTTAAGAAAAGATGTCTGGTAAAGAAAAAATAGAAAATAAATAAAACGTATCATAGAGTAAGATGAAATCACTGCTATGGTACGTTTTATTTTTTGCATTAGATTAAATGGTTTCTGGCGAGACTGTTTCAAGTTTTGTGTAAACACAAAAAACTGATATAAGATTAATCAATAGTTATGAGGGTTATGAGTCAAATTTTGACTCATAGCCCTTATCTGCATTATACAAAAGATTTTAGGCATGTCAAATAAACCTGTCTAAAAACACAGATTTTTAATACATATATTTTTCTAATCGTTCTTCAAAAAATATATCTAATTGTGCACGGATCTGGCTCCAGTCTCTTCTGCGACCAGTCCATTTTTTTGTGATGTCCATCGTTGCCAAATAAAGCATTTTTAATAAGCTGTCATCAGTTGGAAATACAGTTTTGCTTTTTGTCACTTTTCGCAACTGACGATTGAATCCTTCGATGGCATTTGTTGTATAAATAAGTTTTCTAACCTGTTCTGGATATTTAAAATAAGAAGCCAGTGTTGCCCAGCGTTCGCTCCATGATTTATAGATTTTTGGATATTTTGAGTTCCACTTTTCTCCGAAATCTTCAAGATTTTCTAAAGCGATCTCTTCCGTTGGTGCAGCATAGACTGCCTTTAGGTCAGCCATTACTTTTCGATTGTCTTTATAAGATACATATCTTGTGGTATTTCGTATCTGATGAATGATGCACTGTTGTATCTCTGTCTGTGGAAATACAGCTTCGATTGCCTGTGGAAATCCTGTCAGTCCATCCACACATGTGATCAGAATATCTTCAACGCCACGATTTTTCAGCCCATTGATGATAGAAAGCCAAAATTTAGCACTTTCATTATCACCCACATACATTCCAAGGACTTCTTTTTTACCATCCATGTTGACCCCAAGAGCGATATAAACAGCACGTTTTACAATTCGGCCTTCACTTCGCACATGATAGTGGATTGCATCCATATAAACAACTGCATAGACTTCTTCCAAAGGTCTTTCCTGCCATTCTTTTACGATCGGAAGGATCTTATCTGTAATCCTGCTGATCGTACTGTCTGATATATCAATGTCGTAGAGTTCTTTCATGTGAGATTCAATATCTCCGGTCGTCATGCCTTTTGCATACATGGAGAGAATCTTTTCCTCCATGTCCTGGGTAACAGTATTCTGATATTTTTTGATTAATCTGGGTTCATATTCGCCATTACGATCACGAGGAACAGCGATTTCCATATCCCCATAACTGGTATGCATGGTTTTCCCAGAATGACCATTGCGACTGTTATTGGTATCTTTATTACGATAATCATATCTGGAATAGCCTAGTTCCTCATTAAGTTCTTCATCCAGAGCACCTTCAAGGATCACTGACATCATATCACGCATGATTGCATTAACATCTGTTCCATTTTTTACACTGATATCATTGTCCTTTAAATATCCTTGCATTAATTGTCTTAATGCTGCTTTTTGTGGTGTGTCTCCTTTTCTTCTTCCCATAAAAAAACCTCCAAACTGAGTAATGTTATCTTACATCAGTTTGAAGGTTTACACAAACTTTGGGATACTCCCTTTCTGGCTGTAGTTGTTTTCCTATTTCTTTTCCTCTCTCTTCTCCTAATTCCTGATTATACTCCGCCTCTCTCATCTTATGAATTTCTTCGTCATAACATACAGTAATCATATCCTCAATCACTCCTTTCTCTTTCGGAAGAATATCTTTCAAGATTCCATGTTCAATACATTCTTCCACAGCTCTTTTTGCTGCGATAGCAGATTCATCTGTATAATCAGTTTGTGCAATTGCATTATATAATTCAAGAATCGCTTTCTTATCTGAAAAAATCTTATCAAACAATACATCTTTATAGGTATTGTTATAACATAAATGGAATTAATTTACAATAATAATTTCCAGAAAATAACATTTTTTATTTCGACAGAAATTGCATACAAAATCCTCTATAATAATCTCGCAGGAGGGAAAACTATGGAAATCTTAAGAAAAAAAGAATTCGAAGAAGACCGGTTATTTCAAAATTTTCATGAAATGATCCTTTATCATATGCGCCAGATGCAGCAATGTCTCACGACAGCGGGAAAGATGTTCTGTGATCATAACGATGAGGAAGAAACGTGTGAAAAACGGGGAAGAGATGTAGTTGAAAGTGTGATCTTAAAAGAATGTGTCGGATGCCGTGAGAATCAAAAATGTCAGTTTACATTAGCAGATAAGGACAGGCTTGGGCAGATCATCGAAAAGCAAGGTGGATTAAGCTATGCAGATTTAAAAAGATGTCATCCATGCAAGAATGGACAGGATTTTATCGAGGAAGCAAATCAGATTTATGAACGGGAATTATTTCTGCGTGCAATGAGAAATCAGATGAAACAACTGAGAAAAATTGTTGGGGAGCAGTATATCAGAGCCGGAAATACACTGGGTGATTTCTTTCAGGGAAAAGTATCATTAACGGCAGATAATAAGAAATTATATGAGAAGATCACAAAAGGTTTTGCAAAAAGCCAACTGAGACTAAAAGAAATTTATTTCTACGATAATCCAGAGAAAGGAAAACAGATCTATCTATATCTGAAAAAGAAAAAAGGCAGGGAAATCAGCACAAGACAAGCAGCAGTGTTGTTAAGTTCCATGGCAATGGAGAAAATGAAGCCATTGCCAGATCAGAAAAAGATGATCGGAAATTATTATGAGATTTATGGATTTACACCAGAAGAAAAATTCCATGTAATCGCAGGAATCCACACTTCGCCAATGATCGCAGGGGATGAGAATGGAGACAGTTTTTCCATGGGAAAAGTAAGGGAAGGAAGTTTTGTGTCTATGATTTCGGATGGAATGGGAACAGGACAGGAAGCGAAAAAAGAAAGTAGGAAAATAATTGAAGTGATGGAAGAACTTCTAGGAGCAGGAATTAACGAAAGTCAAAGTATTCAGCTTTTAAGGTCCATGATGATCTTACAACCAGAAAAAGAAAAATATGCGACATTAGATTTTTTTCAGTTAGATTTATTTGCAGGAATCGGAACATTCTTTAAAATTGGAGCCTGCCCATGTCTTTTAAAGAGAAAAAACGACGTGGAGATCATTCAAGTAGATACGATACCAGTGAACCTCTTATTACATACCGAGAAAATTCCAATTTACCGCAAAAAGATGGAAAGTGAAGATATTTTAGTCATGTTAAGCGATGGAGCTTTCGACGGATTTTCGCAAAATGGTTTGGAGATGGCAGCACGATATTTGAAAGAAATGGATGTGGTACGTCCACAGGCGATCGCAGATGGATTATATGAGCAAATTACAACAAACAAAGAATTTGAAAAAAGAGATGATATGACGATCATGGTATTGGGAATCTGGGACAGGTATTGAAGGAATCTGCAAAGAATGATAAAGTAAATTACATGAATAAAGTAAAAGAATTTATCAAAGAAAAAAATTTAATACAAAATGGAGATCATATCATTATCGGTGTTTCTGGCGGTGCAGATTCTGTATATCTGTTACTTATTTTAAATGAATTAAGAGAATCAATGAATCTCACGATCACAGCAGTCCACATCAATCACATGATTCGAAGAGAAGCTGTGGATGATCAGAAGTTTGTGCAGGATCTTTGTGGACAACTTTCGATTCCGTGTAAAATATTTGAAATAGATGTAAAACAGATCGCCAAGCGTGAAAAGATGTCATTAGAAGAAGCAGGAAGAAAAGCGAGATATGATGCATTTGCAAAAACAATGAAAAAATATAATGCTGATAAGATTGCGATCGCACATCATCAAAATGATCAGGCAGAAACATTTTTATATCGAGTGGTGAGAGGAACTGGAATTTATGGGGCGGGTGCCATGAGAGAAAAAGATGGAAATCTGATCCGTCCGCTTTTATGTGTAAAAAAAGAAGAAATCGTAAAATATTTAAAAGAGGCTGGGCAGGCCTGGGTAGAAGATGCAAGCAATCAGGACGATGCATTTGCAAGAAATCAGATCCGAAATCAGGTAATTCCAAGACTTGAGATGATCAATGAGCAGGCGGTGGAGCATATAGGATGGCTGTGCGAAGATATCAAAGAAGTGACGACGTATCTGACAGATCAGATAGAAGAGTCATTTTTAAGATGTGCAAAGCCTATTGGACAAGGATTTGAGATCAATTGTGATCAATTGTTATTGGAAAACCATTGGATCCAGAAACAGGTTCTAAAAAAAGTTTTGGAAGAAACAGCTGGTAAGAAGAAAGATTTAGAAAGAAGACATATTGAAGATCTGTTAACTTTGGTAGAAAATGGAACAGGGAAACGAATTTCCCTTCCGTATAATATGGTTGCCGAGAAAAATTATCAGTATATTAAGGTACAAAAAGGAAATATATCAGATAAACAAGAAATGACAGGAAAAATTTTGTGCGAAGAGGTTACAGATTTGACAAATATCGTGGAAAATGATTGTATCAAAATCATTGATTATGATAGAATAGAAACAGGTGTACAATTACGATGCCGGAAGCCAGGAGATTTTTTTACATTTGGCAAAGATCAGAAGAGAAAATCATTAAGCAGGTATTTTATTGATGAGAAGATTCCAAGACAATTGCGGGAAGAGATACCCTTGGTGGCAGATGGCAGTCATATTGTATGGATCGTTGGCAGAAGAATCAGCGAATATTATAAGATCAAAGAATCAACCAAGCGTTATTTAAAGCTTGAGTTCAAAAGAGAAGGAGATGATTCCAATGGAGAATATCAGAGTAATGATTTCAGAGGAAGATGTAAACAAACGAATCGCGGAGATGGGAGCGCAGATCAGTGAAGATTATGCAGGAAAAGAAATCCATCTGATCGCCATCTTAAAAGGAAGTGTTTTTTTTGCGTGTGAACTTGCAAAGAGAATCACGATTCCAGTAACAATTGATTTTATGTCAGTGTCTAGTTATGGAAATTCCAGAGAATCCTCAGGAATCGTTAAGATCGCAAAAGACTTAGATGAGCCAATCTTAGATAAAGAAGTATTAGTTGTAGAAGATATCATTGACTCAGGAAAGACTTTAAATCATTTAAAACCAATGCTTGAGAGCAGAAATCCTGCATCACTTCATCTGTGTACATTGTTAAGCAAACCAGATCGTCGTGAAGTTGAAGTACCAGTCAGATATATTGGTTTTGAAGTACCAGATGAATTTGTTGTTGGATATGGACTAGATTATGCACAGAAATATCGTAACCTTCCTTACATTGGAGTAGCAGAGGAAGAGTAGAGAGGAGACTAAACGTTGAACCCGAAGAAAAGTAACAGTGGATTTTTAGTAGTCCTGCTGATCTTGGTGATCGGAGCATATTATTTTATCAGCGTGTTCCAGCCAGGTTCAGGTGATTACACCTATCAGCAGTTTATGAAGGATGTAAAGTCTGACAAAGTAACTGCGGTAACTATTAAACAGAATAAAGAAGTACCAACTGGGACGATCACAGCAGAGTTTGGAAAAGATGATTATAAGAGCTGTGAAGTTACAGATGTCAATCAGGCGATCAATGATATTAAGAAAGCTGATAGCTCTCTTGCCAATAAGATCAGTATTAAGGGAATCGATCACAGTGGGGATATGATTTCTAATCTGATCGGGATAGTACTACCGATCGGAGTTGTCATATTTTTCATGGTTATGATGATGCGCCAGAATGGTGGCGGTGGCGGCAAGATGATGGATTTTGGAAAAAGCCGTGCTAAACTTGCCAATCCAAATGGTAAGAAAGTAACATTTAACGATGTTGCAGGACTGACAGAAGAGAAAGAAGAATTAGAAGAAGTCGTGGAATTCTTAAAGAATCCAGGACGATTTATAAAGATCGGAGCCAGAATTCCAAAGGGCGTCCTTCTTGTAGGACCTCCAGGAACAGGTAAGACATTACTTGCAAAGGCAGTTGCAGGAGAAGCGAATGTACCATTTTTCAGCATTTCAGGATCTGATTTCGTGGAAATGTTCGTCGGTGTTGGTGCAGCTCGTGTACGTGACTTATTTGCAGAAGCTAAGAAACATTCTCCTTGTATCGTATTTATTGATGAGATCGATGCAGTTGCAAGACGAAGAGGCTCTGGACTTGGTGGTGGACATGATGAACGTGAACAGACATTAAACCAGATGTTAGTTGAGATGGACGGTTTTGGAGTGAATGAAGGAATCATCATGATCGCAGCTACAAACCGTGTGGATATCTTAGATC
>OHHP01000994.1_pt1 | contig 12636 bp, 14 predicted proteins | sample 1568121 | NCBI WGS metagenome assembly OHHP01 (sample SAMEA3879500, study PRJEB24766) | human gut metagenome | biome: human-associated habitat; feature: feces | place: USA | collected 1985/1987
AGCATTTCAAAGCAGCATTGATGGGTTAACACAGACCGGCGAATCTAAGTTTACTCCAATCTTTAAATAAATATTGGCTATACTAGTAATCAGTAATGGCCTACAAGGCCGTCGCTATTTTCGGCGGCGGTCTTTTTTATTAACGAAAAGGATTGATACTTATGGCTCAAGTTTCGACTCTTAGAAAATGGCCTATTGGAGCTGCTGTCAACAAGTATAAAAAAGATATGGCAAAGAATTTTACTGAGCCTAAGTCTTTACAAAATGGTACTACTGGCATTTCTACTGGTGCTAAGAGTAGTATCCCTCCGTCTACAGGCCCAACTAAGTTAATGAAATTCCCGTCCATGAATATGACTAACAAGTAAGGAGGTAACTTATGGCAACTGTACAAGAATTAGATACAGCTATGCAGAAAAATTCAGTAGTAACTCCCTTAGATGTTAGGCTTGCACTCATGGATTATGCTGATATAAATATTCCTTTATACCAAGAGTTTCTTACGGATGAAATGCTTTGGAAATGTATTGAGTGGTCGGTTTCTAACTTTAATGAAACTCCGCCTGTACTCTATAAAAAGTATACAGCCGCAGATTTTCCTAAAAAGAAACTGTTACTCGATGGTGCAGTTGTAGAGGCGTTAAGACTTACAGCACTAAAAGAATTGCGTGGTGAAATGCAATACAGTGATGGTGGTGTACAATCCTCTATTAACTACAAGTTTCCACAGTATAATGCACTCCGTCAGGAACTTGAACAAAAAGTAGCTCAAGAAACTACAGCAACTAAGCGGTCACTAAATATCAATGATTGCTATGGGGCTCTTTGCTAATAAGGAGGTTCACCATGAGTTTAATTTACGACCCATATGATAAAAACTCCAATATAGCTGCCCGTGCTGGTGGAACGACTGCACTGGGTACACTCTTATTAGATAATCATTTTAATAAAGAGTTACCCCGCTTAAAGCGGTTTGGCCGAGCTGGTGCTGTAGGGCTTGGTACATACGGAGTTTTATCCATGATAAATAATAAGCTCAACAGAGCTTACCGTACTAAATTAGAGCAAGGGGAGCGTTCGCAAATGACTAAATCCGCATCTAATAACTGGTTCCACGGTACAGAGCTGATGGATTTTGTAAAAACTGCAGCAGATTCAATGGGCCCAGTAGTTTATAGTATCCCTACTAAAATTGCCCATGACGCACTCACTCTGTACTCTATGTTACCGAAAGAAAATAGAGCAAGCACTGCTTATGAACTGTATAAAGTAGCTGCTCCCGGTTTTAATAAGATTGCTATGAAAATGGTTGCCGCAAATGTAGTAGCTGATGCTAAAAAAGAGAAACTAGCAGGCGTACTTTCTACTGCTGGCTCTGTAGCAGGGAAGGCCTTCGAGCCGGTTATGGCTGGGATGGAAGGTATCGGCAAATTTAAAGAACGCCAAAAACGGGACCAAAACTTTTATACTCAGGGTGCAAGCAGTAAATAACAAGGCTAGTTAGGAGAGTTAAAATGTCTGCAAATATTAAATGTTTTGTTGATGAAAATTGTACACAAGAATTAGTGTTTGAGGACGACTCTTCCTATACACTAAATCTTGCTCCTATTGTTGGTCTGAATGGTGACACCGGTGAAACGTATGATACAAAAGTTTGGTTTCAGAACGTTGGTACTCGTGCCGCTTTAAATGTCAGAGTGCTCGTATCAAACGACAGGCTGAGCTTTGTAAATATCATTTTAGATGATGGTACAGAAAGTCAAACTGATGCTTTTGTTGGGGATATGAAGGAACGTGAAAAACGGAGCATGACTATCCGTATTATCGTACCTCGTTGGACCCAGGCGCAGTTATATCTGCCTGTAATTGCGTTTGACTATTACACCTTGCCTGAAATTGATGAAACCTTCTATAACCCGTATACTGACCCGAGGGAGGTAGTAGAATGAGTGCTGATATCAGGTGTTACTGGGATGAAGCCTGTACTGATGAGCTCTTCCAGGAGACAACATCCTATTCTATTTCCTTGGGCCCCAGAACGGGCCTTAACGGCGATACCGGTGAAATTACAGACCAGACAATCTATTTAAAGAATGTAGGCGATGTTACTGCCCAGAATACTCGTATTCAAGAGGTTGGTGACCTTAATAATTACTTTAAGGTTACTACGCCACTTGTAACGTATGGTGAAGTAAATATTGCTGTAGGTGATATATCCCCGGGCGAAGTTAAAAAAATTACTATTCACAGTATTATTCCGAGACATAGCTCTTATTTAACAGGGATTATCAACTATTCCATTATTTACTATACTCTACCAAGCCCCGGACACGAGGATGAGTACACTGAGTACACATTACCGGAAGCTAAGCTCCAGTATAGTGGTGACGAAATCCCTGAAGGTAGCCCTGCAGGCCGTCCTTATGGATATGGACCGTATGGAGAACCGTTATACGGCCAAGAAGGCTTCATCCATAAGATTACTGCCATTAATGGCAAATTGCCGATTGCAGGTCTTGCCTATACCTACATTCATGCAACATTTACGATTAACGCTCGCTATGATGGCACTGAAGCTACAATAGAGGACGTTCAGTCTTATTATACATCGAGATACATGGCAATGGGTGCCTTTGATGGCCCCGCGCTTCCTCTGTATCTCAACAATTCAGATGAGGACGTATTATAAAGGAGGTAACTTATGAGTTCTTTAGACAATACTATTTATACTCGTGAGGAGCCCCTTGACCCTCATATTAGAATAGATGTGCACAGGTTAACGGTACGTAGTGCTGAGATAAACTGGACTCCGATTCCGAGTACTTATTTTAATACTCCGGAATCAGTTGGTTATCTTCAGATTTCAGATTCGCCTACGTCAGAGTTTGAAACTGTGCATGAGATTACTCAGCGTCATCCCCCATTTTACATAGATGACAACTTTATGAGTACGTATTATCGTTCTCCTGTAGTTTATTACAAACTGGTTTTTCCTGATGTTAATAAGGAAAGCCGTGTATTTTCCTCTGAAAAGGAGCCTAACTTCTATGCTGCTGAGATTATCAGGCGGCATCTTATTCAACTCCGAGAAGGACATGCAGGGAACTTGATGTACCTGTTTATACGCAGAAGGCTTAAAGAGCGTTGCCCTGATTGCTGGGATACGCTTAGAGGCCAAAGGTCTAAGGCTAATTGCCCAACCTGTTTAAACACTGGGTACATCCAAGGGTACTACAACCCGATTGCTCTTTATATGTCGCTCTCAGCAGAAAATGCAGCTGTACGTCAAGCGTTTGAGGGTACTGAAATCCAGGGCAATCTTCAGGGCTGGACGGCGGGTTACCCCCGTATTAGCATGGGTGACTGCTTGGTAGACGCAAATACTAGAGAGATTTGGAATGTAGCCCAAATTAGTATGACTACTCATAAACGTGTTGTTACTAAACAAGAAGTTGTATTGCAGCATCAAGATGAAGACCTCGCAATCTTCCAGCTTTTGCAGCGTATACCAATTACACCAGAAAGGAAGGACTTAAGGCATGGGGAAATCTTATTCTAAACTCACACCGCGTATTGTAAATACGTTTTTTGTAATTGCTTTGCAACAGTATTTCATGCTGCACGGTGAGTATAAATGGGACCCAAGAGACAATAAAACTCAAATTGATATTACGCCTGACTTTGTTGAAGACGATAATATGCAAAAAGGCTTGCCTCAAATTATTGTCCAAAATGGCCCTGTGTCTTACATCCCGGCAGGCATAGGTACTGGCTACGTACACACATTTCCTCGTAAGATTTATGAAAAGGGGGAGATGCTGACCAAAGAGGGTCTCTGGGATACTGAGTACCAGCTTATGGTACAAAGCTCCACCCAAATTTCTATCTTTACTGTAAGTAAAGACGATGCTGACGAACTTGGATTTGAGATTGCTATGTTTCTTATGATGTTAAAACCTAAAGTTGCTGATATTATCCAAATACAAAACCTCGATAATGCCCAGCAATCACCAGCTCAACTTATAAGTCAAAGCGGATGGACTGGTAAATACAGGTCTGATATTGTAATACCCTATACTTTCACGGTTGTACGGCGTTGGGAACCGAGTGACCAGGGTGTTCTTCTTCGTTGTATTGCAACTGAAATGAAAAATGTTGAGGGTGGTAATCCCAAGGACCCAACCTCAGATGGTATAGATGATAATACTGTAGAGCTTAGATTTAGCACTGGGCGCTTAGAAGGAGAAGAGGCGACGTGCCCTTGCCCTCCTAAGGCTTAGGTATAATATAGAGTAGCAAAAAGATAGCTAATGTATAACACAACTAGCTTTTGAAATAAAACAAGGTGGTGTATCCTAAATGCTTTTTAGAGTACCTTCTGTCCGTGTATACCAGGAGCTTGTAACAACGACTGTCAACCCGACTACGCCGTTTATGCAACTTTGTGTTGTAGGTCCTGTATACCAGGTAGAAACGGATGTACCGGTAGCTGACTTTGCACTGTCTGACGAAGATTACACTACTGCATATCTGAATCAGACTTTGGGCTCTGTCGTAGATACCAGCTCCGTAAACATTAAAATGTCTGACGTATATGTAAAAGTATGGCCTGCAAATGATGGTGTTAATCACCGTTCTGCAACAGTAAACAACGATGGCCCGATTACTAAAGTAACCGGCGACCAGGAAGGCGATTTCGCTACTGCTACTATTCAAGTTGATGACTACATTGACCTCACGTATACTGACGGCGATACTGTTTTGACTTACAGTTCTGCTATCCAGGAAGTAAGCTCTGACGGTAAAACTTTGACTTTGAAACGTAATCTTCCCTCACCTGATGGTGGTGCTACAGTTACTGCTGTGGTTAAACGCCCAACTAAGGAAGATGCGATTATCGAATCTCAGTTTATTACTGCAAATGAAGATGCAGTAACGATTGATAAAAATGTTAAAGTATCTACTGCTGTAACTGACACGGCTGCTCAAGTAGTATCTGCTACTGTATATCTGAGCTATCGTGCTTTGCGTCGTGACATTGCAAATGACTTCTTGACTATTACTAGTCAGTCTAACGCTGAAGCTAAGATTGGCAAAGTTAATATCAATAACCCGATGTCTGTAGCTGCAAGCCTTATTGCCAGCGCTGTAAGTGATATGAGCTACCGTATTTTGCCGATTGAAACTGATGATGCTAATGGATATCGCCAGGCTCTCGATATTTTATCGACCAATGAAGACATCTACGTTATTGTACCGCTTACTAACGATAAAGATGTTGTTAGTGCTTATGCTAGTCATTGCACGACTTTGAGTGAACCTGAAAAGAGTAAGTGGCGCATTATGTATGCAAGTCAGGAAATGCCGTCTACCAAAGTAATGGTAGAAATCAATGATGGTCAGCTTGTTAAAGGCTCTACCGGTGACGAATGCTACATCAAAGATACGGCTAACGGCATGTTTGTCACAAATAATGCTCGTGTAACTGACTTTGTAGATATTTATAATGCATCTAACTCTTATCAGTATTCTCTGCAGATTATTGAAGTACTCAATGAAAGCGTAGTAACTTGCTCTACTACAAAATGGATGCGTACTTCTGAGGGTTACTCTGAACTTGAAGATAAAGTAACGGTATCTACTCAGGAAGCTGTAAAATACGAGGTAGTACGTGTACTTGATACTCAAGGGGTGGCTGACGCCATTTCGGGTATTGCAGATTCCTTCAAAAATAAACGTCTGCGTTTGGTATATCCTGACACTATTATGCTTAACATTAACTCTGTAAGCGAAATGGTACCGAGTTACTATCTCTGTGTAACCCTTGGTGCTATGAGAGCTGGTTATCCGCCTCATCAGGGCTTCTCTACGATTGGCCTGAGTGGTATTAGCCGTGTACTCAGAGCTAACAATATGTTCTCTGACGACCAGCTGGCAGACATGGCAGGCAATGGTGTATTCTGGGTAGTACAAGATACGCCGGAAGAACTGCCGTACGTGTTGTATCAGACCACTACTGATAATACTCAGCTTGAAACTGCAGAAGATAGCTGTGTAGCAGTAGTTGACTATGCATCACGATACCTTAAGATTAATCTCAAGAAGGTTCTTGGCCGCTACAATGTTAATACGATTTCTGTAAACTACGTTAAAACTGTTATTAACAGCGTTCTGGATGATATGACTAGCACCTCTTATCAGTACATTGGGCCTATCTTGACAGGGGCGGAACTTCTCAGTGTAGAAACCGAAGGCGATAAGATTAAACCGACTGTACATATTGAAATCCCGTACCCGGTTAACGGTGTAGACGTAACTTTACAAGTATAACCTGTTAGGTGATTAAATAATGGATAAATTTCAGCCGCATCAACAGCGGGTTATCGACAAGTTAATAAAGACTCCTGAGCATGGTGTTATCGCTTACCACTCCTTAGGGTCTGGTAAAACTTTCACAGCCCTAGGTGCGGCTGATGCTATCCTTAGAGCTAACCCTAGAAAGAAAGCACTATTTGTCGTACCGGCATCGCTTAAAACGAATGTGTATGACGAACTTAAAAAGCATCGGCTTACTAAACTGAAAAATAAAATTGATGTCATGAGCTACGAAAGAGCAGCTAATATTGCTCCGGAGCTTGCAAAACGTCATTATGCTCTTACAGTGTTTGACGAAGCGCACCGCCTTCGTAATAAAGATACGAAACGTGTAACAGAGCTTAAAAATGTAGCTGACAAATCTGATAAGCTCTTACTTCTTACTGGTACTGCCGGGTACAACCATCCAGTAGATGTAATGAGCCTTATCTCCATTATAAACCCGAAAGAACGTGTACCGAAAACTCGTAGTGAGTTTGAGGGCCTTTATGTAGATAGTGAAGCTTGGAAGCTTAAAAATAAAGATAGGCTTGCTAAGCTTCTTAATAGATACATAGATAAATATGATACCCCGAGTAATACATCAGATTTTCCCTCTGTGACTCGTAAGACTATCAAAGTTGAAATGAGCCCTGAGCAAGCCTCAATGTATAAATCGGTTGAGAAAGATATCCCCGCAGAACTTCGCCGTAAGCTGAAAGATAATGCGTCTATGAGTTTACAAGAAGCTTCAAGGCTTAACGTCTTCTCTCAAGGTGTACGCCAGGTGTCAGATTCTATGGCTCATCATGATATTTCTGCGGACTATACTTCAAGCCCAAAAATGCAGGTAGCAGCCCAGCATATGATTAGTGCAGCAAAAAATACTCCTGGGTTCCGTGGGGTAGCGTACTCTAACTATATTGACGCCGGACTTGTACCATATGCTAAGGCACTTGAAGACCATGGCATAAAACCTCTCGTATTTACGGGCAAACTTAATGCTAAAGAAAAAGCAGCACTAATTGATGAGTATAATTCAAAAAGTTCTAAACCTAAAGTATTACTACTTAGTAGTAGTGGTAGTGAAGGCATTAACTTAAAACGGACCAGGCTTATGCAAGTCTTAGAGCCACATTTCAATGCATCTAAGATTAAACAAGCTGAAGGCCGTGCAATTCGCTTTAAATCTCATGAAGACCTGCCGAAGGCTGAACGTAATGTAGTCGTTGAGAACTATCAATCTACGTTACCTAAAACTCGTTGGCAGAAATTCTGGGGCCTAAAAGCAAATACGTCTATTGACCCGTATCTCGCTGACTTATCGGCGAAGAAACAGGGTATTGTTGATGAAATGAACAAACTATTAACGTCTAAATGACTATTTTAGAATAGGATGGTGAATTCCGTGCCTTCTAGCGATTACAGTTATTCTCCTATTAAAGCAATGGGCGGCGTTGTTCAGGAACAGAGTCTCAATGAGATTCTGAGTAATGAGGGTGCACCTCATTATAACTGGATTGAACAGCTTAGACTCGCCGTTGACTTTATTACTCCTGATAATACTCTGATTTGCATTGCTGACCACTGGCTTGCAGACCAAGTAACAACCGTAACGCCACTTGGTTTAACTCAGAGCTTTAACTATAATGAAACTTTACCGGTAGCTCTTGCCCGTGAAATTGGTTCCCGTCGTGCCCGTTCTATGGTAGGCTCTTCGATGGGTGGTAGTATCAATATTTCTAAGATGTTAGTACGTGGCAATAGTCCGATTCACTTACTGTCTAAATATGGCAGTACACTTGGTATTGATAAAAACTACTGGACGGAAAAAGAATGGGGCGCTGCTGTAGGACTCAACCTTGATAAACTTCGTACTCCTATGGGTATCGTAGTTGTAGAAGGTGACCCTGCTGGACGTACCTTCTCCTGCCACATGTTTGAACAGTGCTTGTGCCAGGGTATTTCCCGTGGGTACCAGGCAGGTAGCTTCCTCGTAGTTGACAACTTTAATCTCATTTACGAACAGATTGTTCCGATTTGGGAAGACGATAGCATCCTCAATTCCCACGTTACTGGATATTAATAAGGAGATGAGTATAAATGGCACAACCTACTAATTACATCTTGTCCCCTGAGCAGTTGGATGCTACCGATTACAGAAAACAATTTGTTGAAGTTGGTACTCATGCTACTGACTTTGTCACTGGGGATACTACTCTTATTCTCTCTACTGTACCTTTCTATCCGGTAGGCGACTCTTTTAGTGAAATGCCTTTGTACGCTGTTGGTATTGCTCAGCAGTTTTCCTACAATGAGGGCCTGCCTGCACAGCCCGTACCGGAAGTCGGTTCCTCTCGTCGTATTATTGCGTCTGGTACAGCTAGTGGTAATGGTATGATTAGCCGTCTGGCGTTTCATGGTAATTCTCTTGTAGCCGCCTTGTATCGTCCGGTATTGGCATTTATCCAGTCTACTGATTCTTTGAACGACATTGCTGACCGTATTGTTGGTACTGATAAACAGTGGATTCAGGCATTAAATGCTCAGAATCTTGATTTGTACTCTGCTGACATGGATGCTTACGTGGACCGCGTTATCGCTGCTGGTGGTATGAACGCACTGCTCTATAAAGTACCGTTTGGCCTTGTAATTGTTAAACGTGACCCGCGTCAGCGTGCAACTTCTATTAACTTCTTGGAGCAGTGCATTCTTGCAGGCAATCAAGACGGTCTTTCTTCTGGTCAGTTCCAAGTAGTAGATTCTTTTAGTTTCCAGTTTGAACGTATGCGTCCACTCAAGGCTATTGGTCCTTTCTCTCTTAGTGACGATACTACTGTTGGTATGTAAGAAAGGAGGATTCAGCTATGACACCTGCCTTTCGAGAGAATCTTGGTCTTGGACTTGGAGTATTAGGGACTGGATTAGCAGCGTATGGTGCGTTTGCAGGACCGGGTAAACCAAAAAACCCAAAACGTTGGCAAGATTTCCGTAAGGAATACGAGGATAAGAATAAAGCCCTAGACGCCCAGCGTGATTTGGAGATAAAACAAAAATTCCCGAAGTATTATCGCCTGGGTCAGCAACTGGATGATGCTAGAGCTGAAAAATATACATATTTAGATATGGATTATATAGATGAAGGTCACCCTCTTTGGCCTAAATACGAGAAGGCGTATGATAAAGTACGTGACCTTGAAGTAAAATATTGGAATGCAGAGGACAAATATGGACCTCAGGGATTAACTGCTATTAAGGATAAGTACCAAAAGCTTAAAGACGAAAATCACCAAGCTTATTTAAAAGAAGTAGACACTTTTAATGGTCTAGGTGAAGCTAAGTCTATTGGAGCAATGCTTGGTGGCCTTGGGTTGATTGGCGTGGGTGGAAAATTACTAAGCAAAACAGCAGCAGATTCTGACTTTTTGCAAAAACGTAAAACCCCGTTAACTTTAGTTGGAATGGCAGGCTTAGCAGCTGGAGTTCATGAAGCTACAAAGCCTTTAGATATGATTGCAAGCCGTCGCTCTCTTATAAAGGACTACGCTCCAGAAGTTGCTAACGCTAAAAAACGTGCAAAGGATTCTATTGCCTGGTTACGAAAAAATGGGGTTGACAACCCTAATGCTTGGATGTACAAAGATGAGTTGCACTGGGCACGTAACGATTTACGTATGTCACGCCCGTTTTTACGCGAATATAAGAATGATTTAAAATATCTCCTTAAAAGGCGGAATATTGGGTTAGGGGTAGCTGCATTGGGAGCTGGTACTATTTTAGGAGCTAATGCACTTTCTAAATCTGCAGCAGCAGAAAAGAAATATGAAGAACTCTCTAATACCCAAATGGGCTTACCTGTGGGCAGCGGTATTGGTACTGCATTTGCTGTTCGTAATCATTACAGTAATAAAGCTAAGGCTTTTACAAAAAATTTAGCTAATGTTGAAGACCAACTTCAGTTTCAGACAGCTTGGAATAAAAAAAGTCGTAATGCCAGTTCTTTAGGACGGGCACTGTCTAAACTTGAGCATAGTTCACTTAACAAAGAAAAAGCATTGTTAGAATCTAAGTTGTCCAAGGCTTATCAAAATCAACGTAAAATACCTAAACGCATTTTAGGAGCAACGGCTGCAGCTGCTGCCGGTATGGGATTATATAATGCAGTTCAGCGTGCTAAACAGAAAGGCTATGAACAACGTCAGGCTTGGTATGCTAAACGAAAAGAAAAAACTGCCAGTAAACAAACAGACGCCCGTAAACAAGCATTAACTTACAGTCTAGCTGGAATGGGTGCAGCGACATATGGAATGAATGCTTTGGCCAAGGCTCGCCAAACATTAGAAGCTGCACGTCTTAGAGAGAAGCTAGTCAACACCAAAATTGTTGGAGACGCAGCAGTTGAAGCAGCACGCACCGGTAGCCCAAGTAACCCTGTTGTTTATGCAAAAGATGGTACCCTTGCTGTTCAAAATGCTAAACAAGCTTTAGCTAAACACAGAAAACGTAATTTAGCTATCACTGCTGCTGGGTTAGGATTATTAGCTTATGGCAACCATATTAATCCTGATAATCAAGTATATGTAAAGACAAGTGCAGAAGAGCCCAAAAAGAAACGTCCTGCATCTTGGCATAACTATGTAACCAAAGGTGTACGTGCAGTTATACCACATAGTGTAGCTGAAGCGGCTATTCCGTTAGCTGGCGCAGCAATTGGTGCCGGTTCTTTTGTGGCTCAGTCAAAAGTATTAAAACCTGCACGCGCAAAGTTACTACAGGATAGAAATGCTATTAATTCTGATACGTTTAAAGCATATGCAAATTATGGTTCTAGGGGCCATGATGAACGTGTTGCAAATTTAAACGCTCGCATAAAACAATACAGAACCAATGTTAATCGGTATAATAAGTTACAAAAGTTAGTAAACTGGGGCCCAACTATTGGCTCTGCCGTAGCAATTGCCGGACTTCCAGCATACCACTACTATCAAAAGAAACAACAGGAGAAATAATTATGGGCTTATTAGATAAACCAGTACAATATAAATTTGCTGCAGAAAACCCAAGACCTCTTACTGTTGATGAACGTCTTAATGCTGCTATCGGTGGGGCATCTGGTGGTTTAGCTATTGGCAGTGGCCTTGCTAATCTTTATGCCGTAAAGCCTTGGGTATAAATACAAACGATACTAACATGTTCGGTGGTCAGCCAGCACGTAGTTTTGCGCCTCCTAATAAAGATACTTTAAAAAACTTTAACGAAGGTCAGCTACATGATAAAAAAGTTGGACGTAGAGTGTCATCCGTAGCGAAACGTATGGGGTATAAACAGTCAGTAGACGATGCCTATACATTTACAAGCAAAAGCGGAAAAACTGTACATTTTAACCCAGTAAAAACGGTTAAAGATAATGCTCGGATAAATGATATTGAGGAGACGATGTCAGCAGCAAAAGCTGACCTTAAAGCACCAAATAAAAGCGAAGTTTATAAGAAGGGCATTAAAGACTTTATATCTAGTAGTAAACAAACTGGGCGTAATTTAACATTAGGGTCCAAGCCTCAATTTACCGATAGAGCAACTATTGCTCATGAATTAGGTCACGGCCAACAATCTAAAAGGTTCTTGCGCTTAGCTGGGCGTACAGCTAAATGGCCTTTATATGGCATGGGATTAGGCGCAGCACAAGCCGCGTTAAGTGACGAAAGCAACGGCGGTGAAGGTTATGCCTTGGCAACTATAGGGTCGCTCCCTCGCTTAGCTAATGAGTTTGATGCATCGCGTCGAGGAGCTAAAGCGTTCCGGTCTACTGCCGGTAAACTTCGAGCGTTTAAAGGACTTCCTACTTATGCACTTATGGCTGCTGCCCCTGCTGCTGCTTGGGGTGTAACTAAAGCGTTTAAATCGGTTACTCGACGTACTGACCCAGTTAGATAGGAGGACTAAAGAATGACAACCATGATGAAACTTGCTGCTGAGGCAGCTAAACACGTAGATTCGGGGATTTCGGACTCTGAATTTCAAGATTATGACACTCTAAGATATCGTGCTAATGCTCTTAAAAAAGGTGCTCTCGGTCTAACAGCAGCGTCTATGGGGTCTCGCGCTTTTGTACAAAATGCTGATGTGATTAACTTAGCAATGGGTGGCACTCCTGGCCGTTTCGTAATGAACAGAGTAACCCCTGAAGCAGTAAAAAATATTGCAGGTTTTAACCAGGGCACTGGGGATGTTGTAAGCCCTAAGACTATAAAGCAAGTAAAACGCTTTGGCCGCCTTGCTCGT
>OHHP01001000.1_pt1 | contig 12563 bp, 19 predicted proteins | sample 1568121 | NCBI WGS metagenome assembly OHHP01 (sample SAMEA3879500, study PRJEB24766) | human gut metagenome | biome: human-associated habitat; feature: feces | place: USA | collected 1985/1987
CTTCTACCTTCTTTGGGTCTTTGAATATCTTATCTACATCAGCAAATGCTTGAAGAATATTCTCAGTATTGATGGCATTATACAGGTCAAGCCACTCTTTCTTAGTCATCTTCTTACCATTAACCTCAATGATTGTGTCATCAGAGATGTCAGCAGTAATTAGCTTTCTAATCTGAGTACCTACCAACTGAACAGCATCAATAGCATGTTCAGGAGTTGCAGTCTGAATACCATAATCCTCATAAGATACCTTATGTACTACATTAGGATTCTCATTACCAAATCCGATACCTGTAGTATCCTTTAGTCTTTGGGTGACTTCGTCCTCTGTACTTACATCATTCAAATCTATGACACCTTGTTTCCCAACCTTAGTGGTGGATTCAAACTGTACCACATCAATCTGATTATCCTCCATAAACCTATTTATGGCTTTTAGCTTGCTTGACCTTCCTAATGGGCCAGCTACCAACTCATGCATTGCAAGTAACAGAAACTCTGAGTTCTTATGTTGCACAGGGGTTTTGATTCCAGTATGCCCTTCAACCCCACTGTTATTGTTGACTTGTGTATAGACATAAGGCTTCTTGGTCTGCCAAATGATATTGAAGTCCTTTATATTCCAATCTCCATTCTTGAAATTGTTATATGCCTGTTCCATATCATCTGTCCACTGTCCTGACATTCCTAGAATAGCTCTATAAGAACTCAGGCTTCTATAAGCTTGGGCATCTGCTACATTCACATTTCTGAACTTGCTAATGATATTATCCTTGTCTGTCTTGGTCATCTCATTCTTTCTGACCCTTTCATCAAGCACAGTCCTAATATCTTCAAGTACAGAAGACACTATTTCATCATCCTTCAAGTAAATAGTTCTTTCCCAATCTCTGCCAATTCTCTCACCTTTATAAGTAGCTTTAGTATTCAGTCTGAGGGCAGGAGCATGAACCTCCTTATATCTCTTCTGAAAGTCCTCAAGGTTCTTGTAGAAAGCAAGGTCAGTGGTAGTAAGTTGGATAATCTGTGAAGTAGCTAACTTACTATTCCAATAATACTCTCTGAGAGCATCTTTAGCATTGTTCTTTACAAATAGGCTCCTTGAGATTGATTGGGCATCTTTCAATTCCATCTCACCTCTTGTAGCCTTATCTATGAGTAAATTACTAATCTGCCCCATCAAGTTGTTTGCTTCTCTGGTACCAAAAGCACTATTATTGTTATAGGCTCTAAGTAAGAGTTCCATATTGGTGTTCCATAGAGAACCCAAAGCATCTTTAGCTTTGATAAGTGCTCTTGCAGTTATGCTGTTTTGCTTGGACTGTCCTTCAAAAGGCAAGTACTTGTATTTGCCATTAGGAAGCTCATCAAGTAGACCTACTGCCATCCAATCCCTGTAGGTTTGTTCAAAACCATCTTCCATCATGTCATTAAGTGTTTCTCTTAGAAACAGTCTAAGTTCAGCACCTGTGCCTTCATTTCTAAGCCTGTTAAGTCTGTCAATGAAGGTTTCCCCATTGTCATATTTGATATTATTAAGAGTAGGCAGGAACTTAAATTCTGCACCTCCAAGACTTTTTATAGAGCCATCTTTCTTCCTGACAATATCATAGTTTGCTATAGGCTCAACACTTCTATCACCTCTCTGATATGCCTCATCCCTCTCTCTGACCAGCATAATTCTGTCATATTCCTGATTAACCAAGTCTACTAACTTGTCAAGGATAACATCATCATAGAGCCTCTTCTTACCATTCTCATCCAATACATCTCCTGTGGTGTACTTTCTGAATTTGATAAACTCGGCAGAGGGACTATCTGAGAGGATAGGTACATGGTACCAAGCATACTTTATGCTAGATTTGGCAGAATCAGGGTCACCCCAATATTCCACTAGAAGTGCTAAAGTATAATCTAGGTCATCCCAGTTGGTATAATCTACCTTATCAGAGTTCAATACCACCTTATGACTGAGTCCTTTTCTTAGCTCCTCTGATTCTTCAATCTGCCTTAGCCAGTCATTTCTCCAGTGCCCATCCTTGTAAAACCATTCATAGTCCTTGAACTCTGTCTGCATAAACTGTTCAAATCTCTTTTTGTCATTCATGACATTCTTGAGGTTCTTAATCAGCTTACCTAAATAATTGGGGGTAACATGGGAATAATAGGATTTGTCATTCTCCCTTACACTACTTTCTATGGCATCTTCAGTTACTTCTGCCATCATACTTGCAATTGTATTATAGGCAGAACCAAAGGTATTGATAAGGTCTCCTCTCTTAACTGCTCCATTCTCATCCACCTTTACCTCCAGAAACTCCACTAAATATAATGTTTAACTGAGGTAATAGAAGCGTGATAGGGTCAGTAAATGTAATCCCCGTAGCAGTCTTTATATTAGTCAATGAAGTCTTTAATACAGAGGGGTTAGCATCAATACCTAACATGTGAAGCAACTTCATTATGGTATTCCACACATCCTCTCTTTCCAAGAGTTGAAGTCTGGACTCTGTATCAAGATTCTGAAACATATTATTTAATGTCTCAGTCAGTTGTAATCCTTTGGCTGCATTATCCCTATTTATTTCTCCATTCTTTTCGTATATGCTATCATCATCAAGCTGTACTCCATTCTCATAATTATCCCTCCAAGCATCAAGAAGGTAATACACACCTTCAGGCTTGTTGATGGCAATAGTCTCCATCTTGAGTGTACCATCAGGCATTATCCTCTTCTTCTGAATCCAATAAGGCATATAATCCTTCCTGAAGTCCTGATAGAATTGAGAGAATAAAGTCTCATCACCTTGAATAAGCTTGGTAACCTGCTTTACCCAAGGCTTGATTTTTTGTAAATCCTCCATGAGAGGAATCATATCATCAGAGTTAATCATATCCTTTAACTTGTCAATGAAGGTAGCATGGACATAGTCTGCATCAAGGTATCTTGTGAAACCCAAATCATCCTTTTCATATTTACCTCTATAGTCAAGTTTAGGTACTTGTCTGATTACTTTTCTTACAGCCTGTGACAGTGACTCATGAGAACTTACTTGTCTGAAATTGGTCATCCAACCATCTTTATAAGCCTCTTCTTGTCTCCAATCTTCTGCCTCATTATCCACTTCGCTATTGCCTTCTGGGTCATCATTATTGAGGTTTGCATCAGCAGGTGCAATATAATTGGGGTCTATTCTAATACCCTCTGTCATTACAAGCAATGTACTTGCTTCCTCAGCAAGAGCCTTATAGACATAAGGGTCATCAACTATCTTCTTGTATTCCTGATTCTTGTAGGCAGCTTTCTTCTTAGCAGCTTCCAGCTTCTGCTCATCAGAAAACTTATCAGCACCTTTCATGGAGTTGATTGCATTAAGTTCCTGCTGGGTTCTGCCTTCTTCAGTATCTTGCACATAAGAATTGAAGATATTGGCTACTCTCTTAAATATACCAGCAGGTGTATATTTCCTTATGGCAGAGAGTCTGTCCAAGCTATTAAGCTCAGCCTGCAATCCCTCTTTCTCTACACCACTTACATTATCAATTCTTCTCTTCAAAGAATCAGTCATCTCCTGTAGGGCACTATCAACTTCATTACTGAAGAGTCTTGCAATAAGTGCTACTCTATCTCTTCTTGTTGTTGGGTCAAAGAGTAAGTCCACCTTTTGCTGCTCCTCAATAGAAGTAATCCTTGGAGTGTCAAAAGAACTACCAAGTGCTTCATCAAGCTGTTCAACAGCTTCTCCACTTCTAAGCTCTTTAATGAAATCATTAAGTTCACTTCCTGATGGAATATCCTCAATAGACTTACTATTCTTTTCCTGCCACATACCAACCAGATTGAGTACTGATTGTTCTGTCTCATTAGGAAACTTTTTAGCTAATTCTTTAATTCTTGGTGTTATAGTTAAACAACTCATATAATTAAAAGTATTATTTTGCGCAAAGGTAAGAAATTTAATTTTAATATGCAATGTGCTGCATAGAAAGTTAAGGAGGAATAAGTGATTAACTTACTCCTCCTTGCAAAGTTACTCAACTGTATATTTTACTCCATTGTAGATAAGTTGAGATATGGTGTTAATGTTTACCAACCCCTCTCCTGTATCCTTTTCAGTCTTCTCAATGTCCATATCCATACACCTGTATTTGCCATCTCTTGAGACAAACTGAATCTTGAAGCCCCTCAATACCCTGTCCTCTCCTTCAGTATAATCCTTTATAGGATTGCTTTGAACAAACTCGAGAGCTTCTTTATAGGCAGTGGCCATAGACTTCTTCTGCCTCCTTACCTTAATTCTTAGGCTTAATTAGATTTGTCCTCATTGTTTAAATAAGTTTAGATATGTTTTCCATAAACTTCTCAGTTTCCTCCTTACAAGCATTGATGGTTTCAATGTCATGTTGTAGGGACTCTATCTGAGCACTTTTGCTTTTAACATTCTCTTCCATCTCTGCATGGAGGGTGCTTGCATTCTCATGTGCAGCTTTGAATACAGCCTTGATAGATGCCAGCCTGCCATTGAACAGAGTGGGATTAATCACTTTCTTCTTTCCTAGTAAACTCATTCTTTTTTTAGTTATTAATATATCCTCTTGCAATAAACTCCTCTTGCAGAGGAATAGCCAATTCTCTTGCCTGAGGATGTGCATTGGCTGCGCACCTCAATTCAAAGAAATGCCTCCAGTCTGAAACAAAGGCTGTCATAACAAGAGGTGATTTAATATCTAAAGGAATTACTCTTCTTGCTTGTTGCGGTTTCCATCCTAAAGAAATAAGTCTATTATAAGCCCATTGAGTAGCTAAATTTGCAAAATACCATGTTTCAAATAATTGAAAATCATCTATTTTACCTGCTGATATTGAACAACACATATTTCTAAATATTTGGTCATCTGTTTTTCCAAAACAGTCTATAGTGTTAGAACTTTGTGTTTCATAAAACTCAGGAGGCAAAATAATACTAAATTGATTGTTAAATTTATCTTTAGTATAATTACAATATCTTGTAGATTCTCTAGCGAATGAATCAATATCCGACTCCATTTCTCTAGTCACTTCTCCTTCAATAGTGGGATGGTCTTCATCTATGGCTCTATGTCTAAGAAAAGATTCTCCAGTAACTCTATCACAAGTAAACTGGACAGTGATTCTTTTCTCGTGATATTCTGTAGGTTCACAAATATATTGTAAATCGTCAAGCCAATCATTCTCTACTAGTACTCTAAGATTAGTAGTAACATATAGGTATATACCATCATCATTTGTTACTGAGTAAGAATTATATTCATATTTTTCCAACTTATTAAAATCCTCTTCTTCACCATCTTCAGGATGTATATACCTATTTATGACCTCTGTTTCGCATTTAAGATACACAGTACCATGTTCAAGCATAGCGCCATGACCACTTGCAATCATCCTATCAACAAATGCTTTAGCAGTGCCTTCTGCTATCTTGTCTTCTGACTTATAGCATACTCTACCTGCTCCCTCTATCTGTTTATATACTCCTTCAAGTCCGGAAGGTTGTTCCCGTATCTCAAATGATGGTTTAATCAATTTCATTGTGCCTAAATATTTTACTTATTAATTCCATAATCCTATCTTCTTTCCTGCTAATTCATCAATAAAACAGAATCTAGTTCCGTCCTTCAAGGAATGTATATACTTACTGAAGTGTGCAATTAAAGGAGCACCATTTCTTACCCCAACAACTTGCCCTATCCTATATACTTCTTCACTAGGAGAGTTCTCTGAATCTATTCCAATAAAAAACACAACTTTGTCTTTATATTCAGAACACTTTTTGCAGGCATGGTCAGAAAATCCTACAACCTTTCCATCTAACTCCTCTACTTCAGAAGCAGCTTTCTTTGTAAGGCGAGTGTTTGCCACAATTACCTCTTCAGCTACTCCTCCGCAGATTGGGCACATGTACCTGACCAAGGAAACTTTAAAATTATCCATTTTCTTTCTTTCTTTTTTTTTAACCAGCAGTCTTTTTCAAGGCTCTTACACCATACTGTCTGACTCCAGTCAGTTTGCGTTTGTGAAAATTCTCATTGAATAGCTTTTCAGCCTCAGAGATACTGTTGGCCTCTATAAACACTGTATCTTCAAACCCAAGCTTACCAATATAGCTTATGAGGTAGAGTTTAATTTCTACAAGTTTCATATTCCTTCTTTATATTTCTTACATAAATAGAGTAAGGCAAGGGCATATACCTTATTGTAATTACCCTTGCTTGCCTCTTCCATTATTCTATCCTCAAGATTCATGTACTAAGCATTGCTACTATTCCATTCTGACATCTGTTAGCTTCCTCCCATGCTGACTCCAAGTCCTCAAATACCAATACATCACATGTATCAGGGTCTCTTACAAGTTCAATGCTTCCATTAAAATCCTCTATCACTACTGCTCTCATATTTGCTTAAGTTTAGTGCGGTCTTTACAATCTTCACACCAGCAATCATTACTCTCAAGAGTGTCCGTGACCTGCCCAGTATTAGGGTTTATCCATGCTTGCACTTGGATATTAGTGCCACCACATTCACTGCAACAATACTTTGACATACTCAATTATCTACTATACCTTTTCTCATATTACTCTTCTATCACCTCAAAATCATCAACACACCAACCTTTAAGGTCATTGTATTGGTCATTATCAAATTCTCCCTTTACATATTTGTAGGCATCTTGTGGAAGTGTAATTTGCTCTTCTACTGCCCTTTTAAGGTCACATTTAGAGTAGTCTATATCCTCAAAATACTCACCATCCTCGTCCTTTCCAGAGTCAGTTATGCTATAATCGGATACTTTAATCTTAACAGTCTTACTAAGTGTGACACTTACTGTAACCTCAATTTCCCTTTCAGGATTGTCAACCTGATTCCAGGGTGCATCCTTAGTATCTGCACCTACAGGATAGTTACAATTATCCATATTTCCAAACAAAATTTCCAGCAGATTTTCTAAGACCTTTACAACACTTACTTATATTTGTAGTAGGTATGTTAAGTTCTTTAGAAGCATCTGCTATAGTGTTAAATACTCTGATTAATTCCCCTTCCTTACTATATTGCTCTACAGTCTTACCTACAGAATATGCTAAATTGTAAGCATTAGTACACCATTCAAGATTTTCAACATTATTATTTCTAATGTTCTCATCTTTATGGTTCACATATCTTAATCCACTTGGGTTGGGTATGAAAGTTAGTGCCACAAGTCTATGTACACTAACATCCTTCCTAATGCCATTATTAAATAGCATCACATGCTCATACCCAGATGTATCAATCATTGGGGTTAAGATGCCTTTCTTGCAAGTATTGTAGGTTCCAATACTTTTAACTCTGCCTAAGTTACTGACTTCATATCTGGATTCAAATCCTTTTACAGCTACTGGTTTCCAAATTTCTTCCATACTTATTTTCTGCAAAGTTGCAAAATTTATATTGATTATACAAGTAATTTAGGGTCATTTTTTTCTTCTTTTTGAAGTCTGTTACCAAGTTGTTCTCTTTAATTAGTCTTCGAGCAATTACACATTCAAGATTTCTAGGTATGCTAATATGCCTTCCCTTGTCATTTACATAGATAGCATGGTCTCCACTATGTCTGCTATAGCGGAAACCATTAAATTTTACTATCCTTATAAACTCCCTTGATGCATATTGTCTCATCTGTCTATTTTGTTCCTATATCCCTGACGAAGTCTTTGGTAATGTAAAATATGCTAACAAATATTATAATTATATTAAAGATAGGAACCATAGAAAATCCTACATACTCACTTACTTGGTCATCATCTGTCTTATCGAGAAACTCTACATTATTGTAGTACCTTCCTAATAATGTGCAGACAATGAGGGGTAAAATATAGAAGAAAATTATTATAAATGCTACCATATCCCAATAAATTTATATGTTTTCTTATAAGTAGCTGTAGTTGCATCCTCACCAATGGACTCTTGAAGTGGTACAATAGAGTCTTTATATTCAATACTATACCTAATATCATCCTGAGGTGACAACTTACCAAGACTCCGTAGCTCATCTACAGTATTATTATGAGCCTTTACACATCTCCTAGCAAAATCATCCTCATTAGGCTTGAGGGTACCATCTATAACTACATCATAGCACTTCCTGAGAGCAGTGATAATGAATTGCCTTTTCATAGCACTAACCAGCACTTCTCTTTCGGGAGCCTGATGCTTTCCAAGCATATCCCTAATGTCACTATCACTGAACCTTACCCTATGCTCAGGGTCTTCAAGTACCCATTGCTTAGTCCAATCAGTCTTACCACTACTTCGTGTTCCCCGACATATGATTATCTTTCTTTCTTGCATACTAACATTATTTGTTATATTATGTTTCTTGCTATTAATAGGTTCCTTACTCCATTCCAATCTACATAGTCTCTATCATCTTCAGGCTCAATTAATGGAATACCCAAAGCTGCATCATCTATGTACAGGTTAGCAAATACTTTGGGAGATGAGGACCATCCATATTGTTCAGGATTCCTGTTAATTCCCCATAGTTCAATGTCATTGTCTATGAACCAACTTATAGCATCATCCAATGTGTCCCCACCCCTCATGGTATATAGGATAATCTTATGCCCCTTCTTACTAACTCCTTCAAGACAGAAACAGCACCATCCACATCCTCTCCTACCATTGGATACCTATGTTTAACACAAGTTCCATCAAAATCTACTGCTATTATCATAATTGCTCAGCTATTTTCTTGAGTAAATCAGACTTGGAAGTGAACCAAGACTTTCCTATTTCAGAATCCCTTACATCTGTAGCATAACAATTACTCATTGTATTGGATACTTTGTAAGTAGTATGAATTTCTGGAGAATGACTTACATTCTGCTCAAAAACACTTTGTATATTCACTACAACTTTCCTCTTAATCTTGAAGTTTTCATCAAGACTGTACAATGTAGTACCAATGTCCAAGATATTTTCTAGTTCTACCTTCATAAACTTTCCTTTCTAAGTAAAAGAAAAGGAAGGGCACTATTCAGTACCCTTCCTAGTTTTATCTAACCACATAACAGTCATTATAGCATAATTTGCAAGGTCAAGAAGAGTATCTTTAATAGATTCATCATTAACCTTTGCTTCCTTATTTATAAGAGACTCGATTCTATTCATCTTATCTCCCATCCTTACTATTGATGCTACAATGCCAAATTTATCAAGAGACTTGTCAAAGCTATTACCATAGTCATGATTCTTGGCTGCATAAGTCTTAGCCATGTTATTGGTAATCTCAGTGAACCTCTCCACACTTTCAGCCAGTTTAGGTCTACTGCCTAACATTCTGATTCCTTCCTTTACCCCTCTTAAGAGAGAAAGGCCAATTTCTGTCCTACCAGAATCTTTATATGCAGTAATAGCTGCATCCAACCTATCAATGAGGCTCTGATATTCCTTGTTTATTGTTACTTCCATTTCTTCACTTTATTAATTACTTAAATCTCAATGAACCCAACATGATGCAATCTCAGGCACAGCTTTGATAGTTACCTTCTTGCAAAAGATAGATGCTGCATACTCCATACATTCACTTAACTTCTTGGCTTCCTGTTCAGCTATCTCTTCAGGAGGCTCAATTAGATACTCATCATGAACATCATTGGGAATCAGAACTTTAAATATAAGCCCATCATCCACAAGATGATTGAAGTATTTAATGCCAGCTATCTTGGTCATGGCAGCAGCAGTACCCTGTGAAGGGTAATTGCATGATTGACTGTCAGATGCACTTTTTCTTTTCCACAAGTGCTTCATCACTGACACATATACAGTCTCCCTGTTAATGTCAATAAACTTCTCCTCTACCTTACCTGCCTTCTTGACTTTATATGAGTATCTGATAGCTATCTCCTCAATAGGGACTCCTTGAGCAAACTTCTTTGCAATCTCTTGCATGATAGATGGAGGAATCTCGGATATTACTCTGCCACTATCTCTTGCAGCTTTGTATATATCCCAAAAAGAATCTCCCATACTATTCTTTCTTCTCTCTATACCTTTTAGTATAGGGTAGTCATAGATGTATGCCCTTAATCCGGTTATCTTTGAGATTAGGATATAGCCCCTATCCCACATATCCCTCTTTTGTACCTTGAAATAGCTTGCTATACCATTAAATCTCTTGAAGTAGTTACTTTGAATCTCAGTAGCAAAATCCACAGGAATATTACAATTAGCTGCCATTGTAGGAGCCTGGCCATTATAATTGAAACAGAACCTTGCCTTCTTAGCCAAATCCCTAAGGTCTTTTCTCACCTTCTTGACCTGCCCTTCCTCAATACCATCAAGGTCTTTGGGGAAACACATCTTGGCTACAAAGGAATGCCCATCTCTCTCATTAGGGTCATTATAGAATGCAATCCATTCCCTATCATTGGATAGTTCAGTGAACACATGTCCTTCTTGGTCCCCATAATCACAGTCTACCAGCAAGTGACCCTCTTCAGGCACAAATGCTGCCCTTGTCTCCTCTGTGGCTGGAAGCTGCTGGATATTGACACTTTTATCATTTGTCTGTGTAGTGGTATTCTTATCCTCATCCTCTTCTGCAATGTCATCATCTTTTGTCTTGCCTCCTTTACCCTTTCCTCCTGAGCCACAAGATAACCTTCCTGTATCCATCATCTGATTGAATGTTGGATGGATTCTCTGTGTTACTGGATTAATGGCATCAAGGAAGTTCTGACCAAAAGATGTCACTACTTTAAAAGCTGCCGAATACTCAAGGTATAAGGGAACAATATCACTTTTATCCTTTTGCATTTCTATATACTTGGACTCTACAGACTCCCTCATCTTACCTGTCTTCTTATCCTTGACCAACAAGTCAAACCCAAGTTCCTTGAATAGCCTGATTACCTGTTTGGAACTACTCCAATCAATAATACATTGAGGTCCTGTATCAAACTCAGAGAATAAGGAGGGTGCAGGGATTGCAACATATACACCCTCTTTGAGCTTGGCAGGCTTGCCCTTTTTATGGGAATCATAATTCCTTTGTATTAGGGAAGGGTCATTCTTGTCTAGCACATATTTGATAACCCAATCATTAAGCCTCTGCTCTGCAACCCTTAACCTCTCCTTATCCTTGACCATTTTAGCTTTCCACCTAGATGGGTCAAGTCTAATGCCACAAAATTCAATATATGCAAGGACTCTTACAAACTTGTTCTCTATTTCAAGAGCATTCTGCTGTCCCCTCTGTGCTATTATCTTCATTTGGGCATTCATTATATCCTCAAGATATACTACATCATTTGCTGCATAGACTATGACTTCCTCTGTTACACCTGCATGTATCTTTCCTCTCACAGTCTTATCCAAATAAACATGCAAGTACCTGTCACAACATGCCTGTAAAGACAGGGATACAATGCCGGGTGGAAATCCAAGGAATAGAATCTTCTCACCTAAATAAGTGTCATAGATATTTCTGACTACAATGTGTTCCTTATACAGCCATCTCAAGTCAAATTTTGCATTGTGGATGATGAACAACCTATTACTTTCAAGATAGTCCTTGTACTGATTAATATCAACAGTTGTGCAATCTATCACCACTTGGTCTTCCTTATTTCCAAGTTGAAGAAGAAGCAGTCTCCCTGTCCATATCTCAGTCCCTGTAGTCTCAGTATCAAGCCCTACAATACTTAATGGATTCAGTACTTCAAATGACTCCTCTACAGTTATACACTTATACTTAGCACCTGAATACCCACCAAATAATTCCCTCTGTCCAGTAACATAGTATATCATTTCCTAATATAGGCTACCAATGATTTGAAATCAATCACATATTTGTACTTCTGAAAAAACAGGCTTCCCAATATGCCATGTAATTGAACACCTGAATCTTCCTTAACCTGCCTGAATGCACTATCCATATTAAGTATGGTAAAAGTGTCTTCAAAGGAATTATCCTTATACTTGACTTCCATGGTACATGTAGGCATGCTTGATTTAACCTCTCCATCTATACCAAAGGTATCCAAGTTTTCAGTGCATTCCTTGTAATCCAAATCCTTGATAACAGACTTGTTGATTATAGAGTTATTGGCTCCTGTATCTAACAGGAAATTCAATTTCTTTCCATTATTATAGAAAGTTATTATAGGCAACTCCACCAAGTCCATTGACTCTTTGAATGACATATGAGGCTCACCATTCCTTTTATGGTCTTCGACTGCATTGACAATCAAAGCTACAAAAGCTACTATAGCAAACGTAATTAATAGTTCCAATATAAACATCTTCCATGCTTTTTATTATTTAACTCCGGTAGAACCAAATCCTCCTCTATTCTCTTCTCCCAAATCATCAACCTCTACAAGCTCAATACCAGAGCTAAGCAACCACTTAAGCTTCTGCCATATAGTAGCCTTCTGACTAAGCTGTATCCTAAATTGGCATATCCTGTCACCACTATTAATGGTAGTATTCTCCATAGGAGAACATATATAATGCCACTCATCTGCATTGCCACTATAAC
>OHHP01001018.1_pt1 | contig 12283 bp, 9 predicted proteins | sample 1568121 | NCBI WGS metagenome assembly OHHP01 (sample SAMEA3879500, study PRJEB24766) | human gut metagenome | biome: human-associated habitat; feature: feces | place: USA | collected 1985/1987
GTCGTCATCGGGCGGCGGGCGTCGTGTGAACCGGGGATCGGATATCCGCATCAAGGTCAAGCTGACCCTCGCCGAGATCGCCAACGGCGTCACCAAGAAACTCAAGATAAACAAGACCGTCGCCTGCGATAAGTGCGGCGGTACGGGGGCCAAGGACAGCAACTCCTACTCGACCTGTTCGACCTGCAACGGTACGGGCTATGTGACGCGTGTGGAGAACACCTTCTTCGGTCGCATGCAGACGCAGGGCGTCTGCCCCACGTGCGGCGGTACGGGCAAAGTCATCACCGCACCCTGCGACAAGTGCAAGGGCGAGGGAACCCTCCGCGGCCAGGAGGTCGTGGAGATCCGAATTCCGGCCGGCGTGGGCGAGGGTATGGTGCTCACCGTCACGGGCAAGGGCAATGCCGCCCGTCACGGAGGCGTCAACGGCGACCTGCAGGTCATGATCGAAGAGGAGTCCAATCCCGAGCTGGTGCGTGACGGCAACGACCTGATCCACAACCTCAATATCACCGTTACGACAGCCCTGCTGGGCGGTACGGTCGAGGTACCGACGGTCGATGGCCGTGCCAAGATCAAGATCGCCCCGGGAACGCATGCCGGCAAGGTGCTGCGCCTGGGCGGCAAGGGGTTGCCCGACGTCAACGGCTATGGCCGCGGCGACGAACTGGTCGTGGTCGACATCACGATCCCCTCGAAGCTCAGTGCCGAGGAGAAGCGGCTGGTCGAACAGCTGGCGCAGCAGCCCGGTTTCCAGCATGCCGAATCGGTCAAGAACCAGAATATCTTCGAGCGGATGAAGAGTTTCTTCCGGTAGGGAAGCAGCGGTTTGCATATGCGGCGGGATGTCGGGGGACTTTGCGGGCCACGGCATTCCGCCGTCGTTCGCAGCGCCCCTTCCGCTGCGGTGCACGGAGGTTTGCGGGCGTATTCCCGCCGCCTTTCCCGGGGCCATTGCGGCTGTTGCCAGCCTGTTTGAGGGGTGTTTCCCCTCCCGCACCGCTGCCGGGGTTTTCCCCTGCTGCGGGGCATCGGACGTCTGGCACCGCATCCTCGGTAGGACTTTACGGGCGCCGCAGGCGGAAAAAAGGGTTTTGCAGGCAATAAAATTGTCGGAGAATTCGTATCTTTACCAAAAATAATTAGGAGGACACGCCATGTTAGGTTTCACCCCGTTCAAGAGACACGCCAACAAGTTCAACTACATACCGCGCTACTACGATCCCGAAAAGGAGGCGCGCGAGCAGCGCCGTGCCGAACTTCGCGGCGAGAGGGCCGAAGACGGGGATCGTGAGTACCGTCCCGGACAATATATCCGTACGCAGCGCGATGCCCGTGCCGCCCGCCGTTCCAAGGAGGATGACAAGGGGCGTATGCGCATCTGGAAGATGGCCGGTGCCGCAGTTATCGTCCTGCTGTTCATCTACATCCTTTATCCGAAGCTCGCCGATGTGTTCCTGCGCGCCCGTACGGCGCCGGCACAGACCGAATCCGCTGCCACCGAATCCGCTCCGCGCAACGGGCTCGACCAGACGGGTATTTCCGACGTAGAGTGGCAGGAGCAGCCTATCACGGTGGTTCCCAACGATTATCAGGAATAAATGGCAGATAAGATCAGATTATTACCCGAAGTCGTCGCCAACCAGATTGCTGCGGGCGAGGTCGTCAACCGTCCCGCATCGGTGGTCAAGGAGATGATGGAGAACGCCATCGACGCCGGCGCCCGTACCGTGAAGGTCAACTTCCGTGACGGGGGCAAGGATTTGATCCAGATCGTCGACGACGGCTCGGGCATGTCGCCCATCGACGCGCGTATGGCCTTCGACCGCCATGCCACCAGCAAGATAACTTCCGTCGAAGACATCTACGCCCTCAATACGTTCGGGTTCCGCGGCGAGGCGCTCGCTTCGATCGCCGCCGTGGCGCAGGTCGAACTGCGCACGCGGCAGGAGGGCGACGAAGTGGGTACCCAGACCGAAATCAACGGCGGCCAGTTCGCCGGGCAGACTCCCGTGATGTGTCCCGTGGGGGCGCAGTTCTTCGTGCGCAACCTTTTTTACAACGTGCCCGCCCGCCGTCGTTTCCTCGACAAGAGTACGGCTTCGGCCGCACAGATCAAGGCCGAATTCCAGCGTGTTGCGCTGTGCAACCCCCATATCGCCTTCGAACTTTACGCCAACGACGCCCCGGTCTATACGCTCTGTGCCACGTCGCTGGCGGGACGTATCGTCGACGTGGTGGGACGCCATATCAAGCAAAACCTGCTGGAGGTCGATGCCGACACCTCGATCGCCCGCATCGGGGGCTATATCGGCCGTCCGGCTGCCGCCAAGCGGCGCAACGGCGAGCAGTACCTCTTCGTCAACGGACGTTATTTCAAGAGTTCGTACCTCACGAGCGCCATCATGAAGGCCTATGAGAAACTGATCCCCGAGAGCAGTTCGCCTTCCTATTTCCTCTACCTGACGATCGACCCTTCGCGCATCGACGTCAATGTCCACCCGCAGAAGACCGAAGTGAAATTCGCCGACGAGGAGGCCGTCTGGCAGATCATCAACGCCGCCGTGCGCGAGACGCTCGCCAAGACGGGGGCCGTGCCGCTGATGGATTTCGACCGCGACGGCATCGTCGAGATCCCGGCATTGAGCAAAGGGGCCGTCTACAGCGAGCCCCGCGCCATGTCCAACGGCGACTACAATCCGTTCCGCGAGGAGTATATCGACCCTACGGCGCCCGATCCCAATGTCGATTTCACGGGCTTTGACGTCCCGTTCGACGATCGCGGACAGACGCTTTCCGATACGGCCGGGACGGGCTTCGCCCCGCGCGCCGGTATGGGCGGCGGCATGTCGGGGCGCGGTGCGTCCGGGGGCAGTCTGCCCGGCGGGCTGCGCAGCGCCGGCAGCGGATTTACCCTTCCGCAAACCCCGCCGGCGGGGGAGGATTTCACCATCCCTTCCTCGGCGGCCGACGGGTTCGAGGATTTCGTTTCGGGGAGCAGTTTCGAGGTGGAGTCCGGCGCCGGGTTCGGGACGAGTGCCCTGGAGTTCATCCCTTCCGGGGCTACGGCCGGGCAGCAGCGGCTGGCGGTCGAGGAGCGTCCGGAATTTACCGATCCGCTGCCGTTGGGCGGCGGGTACCTCGCCGCGCTGCTGGGCGGGAGGTTCGTCGTGGTGGACGTGCGGCGTGCCCGCGAGCGCATTCTTTATGAGGATTACCTGAAGATGCTCGGAAACGGGTCTTCCGTGAGCCAGCAACTGCTCTTTCCCGAGCGGCTGGTGTTGTCGGGCGACGAATATGCGCTGCTCGAGGAGAACGCCGTGGAATTCGCGTCGCTGGGATTCGACATCGACTTTGCGGGGGAGGGGACGATCGAGGTCAAGGGCACTCCGGCCGATATGCCGGCCGATGCCGTCGACCAGATGGTCTACGACCTGCTGCAAGCCTTTTCGACGCCCGTGTCGCTCGCGGATCAGCGCCGCGAGAAGATCGCCGCCGTCATGGCGCGCGGCGGGGCGAAAGGCATTCCCCGCAATATGTCGCGCGACGAAGCCGCCGTACTGCTCGCCCAGCTCGCCGCTACGGGCAATTTCAGTTTCTCGCCCTCGGGCAAAGCCATAACTGCAGAAATAACCCCCGAAGATATCCGTACCAAACTGGGATAATCCGGTGGAAAAACGTACTTTTGTAAAAATTTTACGCAATGAACAGCTATTTTCAGACACCCCCGGTGGTGAAAAACCTGATAATCATCAATGCCCTGGTCTACATGGCTACGGCCCTGATCCAACCGGCACATAACGCCATCATGGAGTATTGCGCCCTGTGGCTGGGAGCGCCGTTGTTCCACACCTACCAGTTCGTCACCTACATGTTCGTGCATGCCAATTTCGAGCATATCTTCTTCAATATGTTCGCCTTGTGGATGTTCGGGCGTACGTTGGAATACGAATTGGGGTCGAAGCGTTTCCTGACCTATTACATGGTTTGCGGCATCGGTGCGGCGCTGATCCAGTATTTCACGGCGCTGGCGTTCGGCGAGCTGCCCATGTCGCTGGTCGGTGCTTCGGGCGCGGTGATGGGGCTGCTGCTCGCCTTCGGCGTCATGCACCCCAATGCGGTCATCATGCTGCTGATCCCGCCGATCCCGATGAAGGCCAAATGGTTCGTCATCATCTACGGCGTCATCGAACTTTTCCTCGGCTGGCGTGGCGTAGGCAATGTGGCGCATTTCGCCCACGTGGGCGGTATGCTTTGGGGTTTCCTGCTGCTCCACTGGTGGAAGCAGCGCGGCATAATCCGCTTCTGAGCCGATGTCCGGCGAATTCTATAAGAACGATTACGGCAGCCGGCGCGGGGAGAAACCGCACCGCGGCCTGCTCATGTGGCTACTCGACCTGGTGATGACGCTCCTGACCGTCGTTGTCGGGGCCACGATGGCCGTCACCTATTTCGTCCCTTATGTGAACCCCGCCGGGGTCTGGTTCTTTCCCCTGCTGGGGCTTGCCGCCCCGGCGATCTACGTCGCTACGGTCATCCTGGCGCTCTACTGGGTCATCCGCTGGCGGCTGCTCCGCGCCGGGACGATGCTGGCGCTGGTCGTCATCGGCCTCTTCAAGGTTTCGCTCTTCTATAAGCCCGAATTCCGCCGCAGCTACGGCGAGGAAAGCTACGACCGCCGGGCTTTCAAGGTCATGACCTATAACGTGCGCAGTTTCTTCGGCGAAAGCGGAGCCAGCAATGTCGATGACATCGTGCGTCTGATCGGCGAATACGATCCCGATATCGTCTGCATGCAGGAGTTCAATGCCCGCCTGGCCGAGAAATCCGACGATTTCGCCCTGTTGGACGAGAAATACGAAAGCGCGGCCTTTGGCCGTACGCAGGCTCCCGATTCGCTGTACGGGGCATCGCTTTTCATCCTAAGCAAATACCGTATCCTGCGCTCGGGCATCGTGCTGACCCCCAATACGTCGGTCTGGGCCGACCTGCTGATCGGTGACGATACGGTGCGCGTGTTCAACAACCACCTGCGTTCGACGGCGATCAAGGCGGCCGACAACGAATATATCACCAACCGCGATTTCATCTCCGACACGGCACGCGAAGTCAAGATCCGCAGCATCGTGAGCCGCCTGCGCGAGAACAGCATCCTGCGTGCCGCACAGGTCGACAGCATTGCCGATGTCATCGCCGACGCGCGTGCGCGGTGCATCGTCTGCGGCGATTTCAACGATACGCCGATGTCCTATGTCTACCGCACGATGGCCGGGGGGCTGAACGACGCTTTCAGCAAGAGCGGTTCGGGCTATTCGCATACTTTCCGCGGCTTCTTCAATACGCTGCGCATCGACTATGTCCTCTGCTCCGACAGTTTCGACCCGGTTTCCTACGAGGTGCCTCAGGTCGAATATTCGGATCACCTGCCCGTCGTGGTGCGTCTCCAAAAGAATCTACTGAATAACTAATCCGATAAACTATGATTTTCGACTCTTTGAAGAACAGCGCGCTCTATTATCCGGTGAGCCCGCGTCTGGAAAAAGCCTTCGGCTTCATCGCTTCGACCGACTGGGAAACGATGGAGCCGGGGATCCATGAACTCGACGGCAAGGACATCTATGTCAACGTAATGGAACCTGCGCTGAAAAAACCGGCGGATGCCAAACTCGAAATACACGATGCCTATATCGACATCCAGGTGCTGATCCGCGGCGAGCAGGAGACTTTCGGGTGGAGCGAGCGTGCCGACCTGCGCAAGCCGCTGGGCGAATTCGATGCCGGGAAGGATATTCAGTTCTTCGACGATGAGCCGCAGACCTTCTATACGCTGCGCCCGGGGCAGTTCACGATCCTCTTCCCCGAAGACGGCCATGCGCCGATGATCGGCGAGGGCGATGTGCGCAAGATCATCGTCAAAGTCCGCAGGTGATTCGTTCTCCGGGACAGATAACGGGCCGGTTTCCATGCGTGGGAGCCGGCCCGTTCCGTTGTCAGGCAGCCGCGAGCCGGGGCGGGGCGAGGCGCATCGCGAGGCGTATGCAGAGCCATGAGCAGACGGCGCAGACGACGAACACGGTGCCCGTCGAGAGGAGTATGTCGCCGATCCCGACCAGCGGCGAGACGATCCCGCCGAAGGCGAAGCATACGGCGCCCAGCAGTGCCGACGCCGTCCCCGCATTCTCCCGGGCACTTTCCATCGCCAGTGCCGTCGAAGTCGTGAAGGTTAGCCCCATGGCGAACAGGAGCGCGAACATCAGCAACTCGTAAACCCAGAAGTTGCAGCCCGCGGCGAGGGCTATGGCTTCGGCCACGGCGAAGAAGATCATCCCCGCACAACCGGTGCTGGTGCCGTTTTCGGGGCGGCGGAACCTGACCGAGAGTGCGGCTGCGCCCCCGATGGCGACGGCGTTGACCGCAAAGCAGATGCTGAACTGGAAAGGCGTGAACCCGTAGTGCTGCTGCACGATAAAGGGCGACGAAGCGATGTTGGCGAACAATATACCCTGGGCGAACCCCAACTGGAAGATATAGCACAGGTAGCGGCGGTTGCGGAGCGTCGTTTTGAACCCGCGGAGTATATCCGCCCACTCCACGGTGCTTCGGTTGGCTGCCGGGAGCGATTCGCTGAAACGGAAGCTGCCCGCGAGCAGCACTATGCCCAGTCCCAGCAGGATCGTGAAGATACCCCGCCAGCCGATGATGCCGGTGAGCGTTCCGCCGACGATTGGTGCCGCCACGGGGGCTATGCCGTTGATCGCTCCGATCAGGGCGAGCATCTTGGCCAGTTCGCAGCCTGAGAATTTGTCCGTCGCCACCGAGCGGGAGATCACGATGCCTCCCGACCCCGCGATGCCCTGCACGAAGCGCAGGAACACGAACTGTTCGATGTCTGCGGCGAAGATGCAGAGCACTGTTGAGCCCAGGAACAGCCACATGGCCGTCAGCAGCGGGGTGCGGCGGCCGTATTTGTCGCTCAGCGGCCCGAAGAAGAGCTGTCCGCAGGCCAGCCCGATCATGCTTGTGGTCAGTCCCAGCTGTACCATCGACGACGAGGTGCCGAAATCGTCCGCCATGGCGGGCAGCGCCGGCAGGTACATGTCGGTGACGAAGGGCCCGAATGCGGTCAGCAGCCCCAGCAGGACGAGCAGGAATGTTTTGGAATTATCTTTATCCATGTGCTTTTATGGTTTTGGCACCACAAAAATACACAGAATTATCGGGCGGTGATTGGCCTTTTCCTGCAGGGTGTGGTTCATTTTCGGCATGCGGACTGCCGTCCCGTCTGCCGGTAAAAGCCCCGGAGCGGAAGCTCCGGGGCTTATTGCGGTGCGGGGCGCGGCATCGGCCGGATGCCCTGCGGCGGGTTATTTCCCGCCGCCTATTTCCCGATCCCGTAGTAGCGCAGCCCGGCGTTGAGCACCTCTTCCTTGTCGAAGATGTTGCGGCCGTCGACCAGGATGTTGTCGCGCATGAGCGTGAGCAACTGCGCCCAGTCGGGCATCCGGAACTGTTTCCACTCCGTGACGAGTGCGATGGCATCGGCGCCCTTTGCAGCTTCGTACATCGAACCTGCGTAATGCACCCCTTCGTCGCCGATCCTGCGGCGGCCTTCTTCCATCGCCACGGGGTCGTAGACCCGAACCGTGGCGCCCGCCTTGCGCAACAGGTCGATCACCACCAGTGCCGGTGCTTCGCGCATGTCGTCCGTTTCGGGCTTGAACGCTAGGCCCCATATCGCTATGGTTTTTCCGTGCAGGTCTCCCAGTGCCCGTTGCAGTTTGCCGAACAGGATGGATTTCTGCCCTTCGTTGACCCGTTCCACCGCCTCGATGACCTGCATCGTATAACCGTTTTCCTGGGCCGTTCGGGCCAGGGCCTTTACGTCCTTGGGGAAGCACGAGCCGCCGTAGCCGCAGCCGGGGTAGAGAAACTTGCTGCCGATGCGGGCGTCGGATCCGATGCCCTTGCGCACCATTTCGACGTTCGCCCCTACCAGGTCGCAGAGGTTGGCGATCTCGTTCATGAACGAAATGCGGGTCGCCAGCATGGCGTTGGCCGCGTATTTGGTCATTTCCGCCGAGGGGATGTCCATGAACAGCACCCGAAAATTGTTGATCAGGAACGGACGGTACAGGCGGGTCATCAGCTTGCGCGCCCGTTCGCTTTCGATGCCTACGACCACGCGGTCGGGCGACATGAAATCCTTGATGGCCGCACCTTCCTTCAGGAATTCGGGGTTCGAGGCCACGTCGAACGGTATCTTGCAGCCGCGTTTGTCTATCTCTTCCCGGATCACGGCCTTGACCTTCTGCGCCGTACCGACGGGTACGGTGCTTTTGGTGACGAGCACCGTATACTTCTTGATGTTGCGGCCGAATGTACGGGCGACTTCGAGCACGTATTTCAGGTCTGCCGAACCGTCCTCGTCGGGCGGTGTGCCAACGGCCGAGAAGACTACTTCCACCTTGTCCAGGCAGTCCGTCAGCTCGGTCGTGAAGTGCAGGCGCCCCTCCTCGACATTGCGTTTGACGAGTTCTTCGAGCCCCGGCTCGTAAATCGGGATGATGCCGTTGTTCAGGGCGTCGATCTTTTTCCTGTCGACGTCGACGCACGTAATATCGAGCCCCATTTCTGCGAAACAGGCACCCGATACGAGGCCGACATAACCCGTACCCACGACTGCGATTTTCATCATATTATGTCCAAGTTTTTGGTTGGTTTAGCGGTGCATGCACCCGGCGATCCGCGCTGCGAGCGCGTGGCATGCCTCGTGCCATGCCGGCGAGAAACCCTGCTTCATTTCCACGGGTTCGCAGATCGCCTCCCACTTCATCTTCTGTGCGAATTCGCCCAGGCAGCGTACGGCGGCACTCGCCCAGCAGAAGGAGCCGAACCAGCCGAAGTTGCGCTGCGGGACGCAGCGTGCCGCGATCAGGTCGAGCAGGCGGGCCACGGGCGGGTAGAGCCCTCCGTTATAGGTCGGGCCGCCCACGATGAGCGTGTCGTAACGGAACACGTCGCGCAGGACGACCGATTCATCGGCGTAGGACATGTTGTGGACGAAGATCGGGCCCACACCTTCGGCGGCCAGTTCGCGGGCTATGCGCTCGGCCATCTGCTCCGTATTGCCGTACATCGAGCCGTATGCGATCACCACGCCCGGTTCGCCTTCGTAGCGGCTCAGACGGTCGTAGACGTCCATCACCTGCGGGATCTCGCGCTGCCATACGGGGCCGTGGGTCGAGCAGATGGTCGTGGGATTCAAGCCCCGTACCTTCGCGAGCGCCTTTTGTACAGGCCCTCCGTATTTGCCGACGATGCAGGCGTAGTAGCGGCGCATTTCGTCCCAGTAGCGCGACGGGTCTATCTGCGAGTCGGTAATGCCGCCGTCGATGGCGCCGAACGTGCCGAAGGCGTCGCCCGAGAAGAGCGTGCCGGCCTCGGCACACCATGTCACCATCGTTTCGGGCCAGTGTACCATCGGCGCCATGTAAAACGAGAGCGTTTTCGAGCCGAGCGATATGCTGTCGCCCTCCTTGACTTCGAGCGTCCCGGTGTCGATGCCGTAGAATCCTTGGAGCATCTGCAGCGTCTTGGCGTTGCCCACGATTCGGATGTCGGGGTAGAGCATGCGCAGTGCGCGCACGGACGACGAGTGGTCGGGTTCCATGTGGTTGATGACCAGGTAGTCGATCTTGCGGTCGCCGATGGCCTCGCGGATGTTCTCTGTCAGACGGCTGCCGAAGCCCTCTTCGACGGTATCTATCAGTGCGACCTTTTCGTCGGCAACCAGATAGGCATTGTATGAAACCCCCTGCGGGAGCGACCAGAGACCTTCGAAACGTGTGGTAGTGCGATCGTTGACCCCGACGTAATGGATGCCGGGCAAAATTTCGGTGATGTTCATGGTTCGTGACGTATTTGTTTCAAAGATAGTGAAAAATGTGCCAAAGCGGAACGGCGCGGGCCTTCCTGCATGCCTGATTTTCCCTATCGTCCGGTATTAAAAATTTGCGTAAAGATAACCGTTTTTTCGGATATGCGTAAAATCTGTTTCCGAAAAAAACAATTCCCGCGTGATGCGGCGGCTGCACTGAGGGCTTTCCGGCCGGCCGGGTGCCTGTGGCGTTGGCCGCGCGAGCTTCTTCTTTTAATTGCTTAACTTGCTGTGCATTAGTTTGGTATATGTATGAAAAAAAGCCTTCGGCATTTACCGAAGGCTTTGGAAATATTACAGCCGGGGCTTAGAGCAACCGGAAGAAAGCCGCGCGTACGCCCTGCATGTCGATGGCATCGTTTTTCACCGACTCCGGGATGGTAGCACGGGTATAGACGCTCACGTCACCGGTGTTGATCGTACTGGTGAGCGTGATCGTGTTGTTGGCCTCGTCGGCGGTCACCGTGTACGAACTTCCCCAGGGAGTGTTGTCGCTGTAATTGCCGGAAAGTACGTCGTCCTGAAGCAGGTAGCTGCCCGTGTATTTCTGGTACCTTACGGATTCGATCTTCTGGTAGATGGTGAACGACCCGCCGTCGAATGCGATGTAAGCATCGAATGCCTGGGGGGCTTCGCTTGTCCATGAAGTCAGGCGCCATTCTCCGACGAGTTGCTTGGCCAACGGCGTGTTGTTATCTTTTTTGTCGTCGTCGCACCCTGCGAACAGGCTCATGCCGAGTATGGCAAAGAGAATATAGATAGTCTTTCTCATGATCTTTTTGCTGTTATTATAATTCGTATTATAACCAACCTCCGTTCTCGGCCTGTACGCCGCGGGCGATGACGGCGAACTCCTTGGTGATCGTCATGCCGCCCATCACGCTACCCGTGCCGACCTTGTCGCCGCCGCCGATTGCCGTAACCGTAATCTTCGCTACGCCGGACTTGGTGCACTTGATCTTCAGTTTGCCGTACGCCATCGTGGGCGCAGCCTCGATCCCCAACTTGGCCATGTCGGCTGCGGACATCGAAACGCCGGTGTAGGTGAGGTTCGTTGCGCTGCCGCCGAAGAACTGCGTCAGGGGAACGAGCTCTTCAGCCCCTACGCCGACCTTGAGGCACGGCGTGCCTTCGATCTGCATGAGCAACTGGTAGGCGTCTACCGTACCCGTACCCAGCTTCTTGCGGTAGTTTTCGAGGTACATCGTCCCGTTCGAACTCTTCGTCCCGTCCAGGTAACGCTCTATGTCGTTCACCGACGTGAGGAGCATGCCGATGAACTCGTTGCGGGTGTAGTGCTTGCCCTGCTGCAGTGCGTAGGAGAGGCCGAGTGCGGCCACGCCCGACACGTGCGGGCAGGCCATCGAGGTTCCCTGCATGTAGCCGTAGTCCGAACCGTCGTTTACCTCCGAAGGCATCGTCGAAAGTACCGTCGCGGTCATGTTGCTTGCGATGTATGCGTCGCCGCCCGGAGCCGAGATGTTGCAGCCGGGGCCGTAATTGGTGTAGCTTGCCGGCAGGAAGTCGGGCGAGAACGAAGTGACCGAAATATAATCGCGGAACGCTCCGGGGTAACCGGCACGGTCGAGTGCGTCGTTACCGGCCGAGAAAACCACGATACCGCCGTCGATCGCATCGCAGTTCGACGTGGCGATGAAATAGGCGAGCGCATCGTGCTCGGCCTTGGCGCTCGAGGCGTACTGGTTGTCGGAGGTGTATCCGCCGCCCTTGATACCCATCGAACACTGGATGATCGAGGCGCCGTTGTCGGCAGCGTATTTGAAAGCCCTGGCCATGACGGCGGTCGACCCCGAACCGGCTGCGGTGCCCGAGCTGACCTGGCACGACATGAGCCGTACGCCGTCGTCGTTGCCCGAGCCGCCCGCTACTCCGCAGACACCGATGCCGTTGTTGTTGATTGCGGCTACCGTGCCGGCGGTGTGCGTTCCGTGGCCGGAGTCGCCTTCGCCCTTGTCATCGACCACATCCCAGGAGATGGGGCCGTTCGTAACGAAATTGTACCCGTAATAATCATCCACGTATCCGTTGCCGTCGTCATCGACGCCCGTAGTTCCGGTCATCTCCCTGGTGTTGACCCACATGTTCGCAGCCAGGTCGGGGTGCGTGTACTTCACGCCTTCGTCGACTACGGCTACGATGATCTTGGGGTCTCCGGCCGTGAGTTTCCAGGCATCTTCCACGTTGATGTCCGCACCTTCGCGCGCGGTCTGTGCCACGGCCTTGTCGCCTTTGTTGATATAGTGCCACTGGCGCTTCAATTCCGGGTCGTTGAACGACGCGGGAAAGGATTTATTGTTTTTTGCTCTTGAATATAACAAGCTG
>OHHP01001019.1_pt1 | contig 12275 bp, 10 predicted proteins | sample 1568121 | NCBI WGS metagenome assembly OHHP01 (sample SAMEA3879500, study PRJEB24766) | human gut metagenome | biome: human-associated habitat; feature: feces | place: USA | collected 1985/1987
TTTCACTAAGTCAATTAAGTTGTTCGTTAATTTCGTATAATTCATTCGAAACACCATACCTTTCTGTCCATTATGTCATAAAATGCCACCGCTATTATATAGGATTCCCATTATAATGGCAATAAAAAAGCAGACCAAACAACGATTGTCTGATCTGCTCTTCTATTATTGTACGTTATTATTGAACAATTACAAGATTAGAACTTGCCAGCGTCAGCAGCTTCCTGTACGGCAACTGCTACTGCTACTGTCATACCAACCATCGGGTTGTTACCAGCGCCGATGAGACCCATCATCTCTACGTGAGCCGGTACAGAAGAAGAACCAGCGAACTGTGCATCAGAGTGCATACGTCCTAATGTATCTGTCATACCATAGGAAGCCGGACCTGCTGCCATGTTGTCCGGGTGAAGTGTACGTCCTGTACCACCGCCAGATGCAACGGAGAAGTATTTCTTTCCTTTTTCGTTACATTCTTTCTTGTAGGTACCTGCAACCGGATGCTGGAAACGTGTCGGGTTTGTGGAGTTACCTGTGATAGAAACGTCAACGTCTTCTTTCCACATGATAGCAACACCTTCCGGAACGCTGTTAGCGCCGTAGCAGTTAACTTTTGCACGAAGTCCTTCGGAGTATGCTTTTCTGAATACTTCTTTCACTTCGTTCTTGTATGGATCGTATTCTGTCTCTACATATGTAAAACCATTGATACGAGAGATGATCTGAGCAGCGTCTTTTCCAAGACCGTTCAGGATAACACGTAATGGTTTCTGACGAACTTTGTTAGCTTTCTCAGCGATACCGATAGCACCTTCAGCTGCTGCGAAAGACTCGTGTCCAGCCAGGAAGCAGAAGCACTCTGTTTCTTCTTCAAGAAGCATTTTACCAAGGTTACCATGTCCAAGACCTACTTTACGTGTATCAGCAACGGATCCAGGAATACAGAAAGCCTGAAGACCTTCTCCGATAGCAGCAGCAGCGTCTGCAGCTCTCTTGCAACCTTTTTTGATTGCGATAGCAGCACCTACTGTATAAGCCCAGCATGCGTTTTCGAAACAGATTGGCTGAATCTTCTTTACCTGGTCATATACATCAAGACCTGCGTCTTTTGTGATTTTCTCAGCTTCTTCGATAGAAGCAATGCCATAGCTGTTTAAAACAGAATTGATCTTGTCAATTCGTCTCTCATATGATTCAAATAAAGCCATTTCCTGTTACCTCCTAAATTATTCTTTTCTTGGGTCGATAATTTTAACAGCGTCTGCAACACGGCCATACTGACCTTTTGCTTTTTCCCATGCAGTATTCGGGTCATCACCTTTTTTGATGAAATCAGTCATTTTGCCAAGGCTTACGAACTGATAACCGATAATTTCATTATCTTCGTCAAGAGCGATACCTGTAACATAGCCTTCTGCCATTTCCAGATAACGAGGACCTTTTTTGAGTGTTCCGTACATAGTACCAACCTGAGAACGAAGTCCTTTACCAAGATCCTCAAGTCCTGCACCTACTGCAAGTCCGTCATCAGAGAATGCAGACTGTGTACGTCCATATACGATCTGTAAGAAAAGTTCTCTCATAGCTGTGTTGATAGCATCACAAACTAAGTCTGTATTTAAAGCTTCCAGAATTGTCTTACCCTGTAAAACTTCTGCAGCCATGGCAGCTGAATGAGTCATACCAGAGCAACCGATTGTCTCAACTAATGCTTCCTCAATGATACCGTTCTTTACGTTAAGAGAAAGCTTGCAGGCACCCTGCTGTGGTGCACACCAGCCTACACCGTGTGTAAATCCTGAAATGTCCTCAATTTTCTTGGAATGAACCCACTTTCCCTCTTCCGGGATAGGAGCTGGCTCATGCTTTGCGCCCTTTGCTACAGGACACATGTTTTCAACTTCCTTTGTGTAAATCATCTTAAGACTCCTTTCGCATGTTAATTGTAGATAAACTCGTTATCATTCGACATACCGCTAATATTTTTGCATATTTTTTTCCTAAAGTCTAGTGCAAATTCGCACTTTTTTAGATACAACTACTATTTTTCTTTTTTTGCCACAATATGGTCTGCATCCTTGTAGATATGGTTTGCCGGAATCACTCCGCGGACAGAAGAAAGCGGATAGACATTACAATTCGGGCAGATAACCGTACCCGGATTTAAAACGGAGTTGCATCCTACCTCTACGTGATCTCCGAGCATAGCTCCAAATTTCTTAAGTCCTGTTTCAATTTCTTCACCAGAATCTCTGCTGTCCTTTACAACCACAAGTGTTTTATCCGATTTTACATTGGAGGTAATTGAACCGGCTCCCATATGGGACTTGTAACCGAGAATGGAATCCCCGACGTAATTGTAATGTGGTACCTGTACCGTGTTAAAAATGATATCATTTTTGATCTCCGTGGAATTTCCGACAACCGATCCTTTTCCAATGATCGCACTCCCGCGAATAAATGCACAGTGACGGATCTCGGCATCTTCATCAATAATCAACGGTCCGTTCAGACATGCCGTAGGCGCAACGGTTGCACTCTTTGCCACCCAGATATTTTCTCCACGTTTCTCATAAATTTCCGGATCGAGTGTCGGACCGAGCTTTTTGATAAAATCGCTGATTCCTTTTAATGCTTCCCACGGATACGTAAACTGTGAAAGGTACTCTCCTGCAATAGACTGTGACAAATCATACATGTTTTTGATTTTTGCGTTTTCCATTTTTTAATCTCCTTACATTTTAATTTTCATGATTACTGATCGTTTTTCTTCCAGACTCTTCCGTTTCCTCCAAAGCCGTTGTTTCCTCTGCGGCTGCTGTTTCCTCCGGCGGTGCCTCCCCCGGATTATCAAAATCAAACGAAATCTGATCATTTTCATATTTCAGGCAGGTGTCAAATGTATTGCCTGCCTTTGAGGTAAATCCGGCAATCTTCTGCTTCGTCTTTCCGGTCGTCAGCAGTTCTTTCATCACTTCTTCGGAAAGTTCCACCTTAGCAACGGTATGCCAGATCTTAAATCCGCACGCACATTCATACCTCCACTGCGTCTTCATCAGCATTTTTCCGCATTTCGGGCACGGCACGGTTGTCTCTTCCGGTTTCGGTTTCTCCGGAAAATCAAATGCGATCTCCCCTTCTTCCGTCAGTTTCAGCGGTGCATCAAATTTCATACCGGTCTTTGCCACAAATCCCGAAATTACCTCTGTCTTCTTTTTCGTCAGAAGCTCTTTCACCTGCGCTTCTTTCAGCCGGACACTTGCGATACTTCCAATCATAAAGCTGCAGCTTTCCTTATCATCTTTTTTATGATTGGCACACATAAATCCAAACGGTGCCACTACAATATCCCCACCACACTTCGGGCACTTCACATCTTTGACTTTCTTTGGCTCTACATTGTCAAAATCAAATTTCAGCCCGGTTACTTTCCCGTTTTCATCTTTTGCGAGAGCTACGCGCGCATCAAATTTCTTCCCTGTTTTTGACTTAAACCCACGCATGGTTTCCGTAATGCCATCGTTTAAAAGCTGCCGGACCTGTGCTTCCGTAAAAGATTTCTCTGCCATCTTCCCAATAGAAAACCTGCAGCTGTTTTCATCGCCCGGCTTATAGTTGGCACATCCATAACCAAAAGAGGTCGCAATGATCTCACCCCCGCAGAGTGGACACTTCACATCGCGGATCACTTTCTGTTCCACGCTGTCAAAATCAAATACAATATTCGTCTTTCCCTCTTCGGTTTTCTCCAGTTTCAGACAGGCATCAAATTTTTTACCGGTTTTTGATTTAAAACCGCGCAGGGTATCTGTGTGACCATCCGTCAGGAGCTGCTTTACCGCAGTAACCGGCAGGGTTTTTCCGGCGATCGTTCCAATGGAAAACCGGCAGCTGTTCTCATCGTCCGGTGAAAAGTTTACACATCCATAGCCGAAAGATGTCTTTTTAATCTGTCCGCCACATACCGGGCACTTTACCTCCGGAATGATTTCCGGCTCTACGTCTGAAAAATCAAATGCAATATTAACTTTTCCGTTTTCGTCTTTATTTACCTTGAGTTTTGCATCGAACCGTTTGCCTGCCTTGGATTTAAACCCGCGAATGGTCTGGGTATGCCCCTGTTCGATAAGTTCTTTTACCTGTTCCTCACTCAGCTGAGCACCTGCAATTTCGCCAATATTAAAATTACATCCTGATTTATCATTCTTGTAATTTGCACATCCATAGCCAAATGGCGTGGTTACAAGTTCTCCACCGCATGCCGGACATCTGACACCGATCTTTCTTCTCGCACCGGCACCCCTTGCATTTTTCCCGGCAAAATTACTGATACGTTCCGCAAGCGGTTCCCGCAGATCCTGTCCGATCATCTTTTCCGTTTCGGTCCGGATGAAATCTTCCAGTTTCGTCCGGTAATCCCAGAAATCCACGGTTCCCTGTGTAATTCCATCAAGTCCCTTTTCCCAGGAAGCTGTCATCTTTGGGTTCAAAAGTGCCGGGACGGTCATGCTCACCACCTCAAATACCATCTCCCCGAGATTTTCCGGTGTGAGCACCTGCGTCCGTTTATTCAGATTGAGGTAATGGATACGGACCAGTTTCTTGATAATCTCCGCACGTGTGGCAGAAGTACCGATTCCCGAACCTTTGATCTGTTCCCGAAGCTCTTCATCCTCAATCAGCTGTCCTGCATTTTCCATGGCAAGCACCATGGAACCGGAGGTGTACCGCTTCGGCGGTGAAGTTTTTCCCTCTTTCACCTCATATCCATCCACGGAAATCTCATCGCCCTTTTTCAGCTGATCTGCCAGATGTAGCAGTTCCTTCGGATCCGAATCTTCTTCCTCTTTCTTTGGAATTCCTGCAATTTCCAAATAACCGGGTGTCTTTAACACACGTGCAGACGCATAAAAACGTTCCTTCTTTTCCCCCACATCCACAACAGCCGTCATTTTTACATTCTGATATTCTGCCGCTGGATAAAACACACTGAGAAATCTCCGCACAATCAGATCAAATACCGATTTCTGCAAAGAATTCAGTTTACCAAGCTCCGTGAGCTGACCAGTCGGAATGATCGCATAGTGGTCTGTCACTTTAGTATCATCGGTATACTGCGTTCCTGCAATATTTCCATACAGTTTCCTGTCCAGAATCTGCTCCACAAAATCCGAAGTCGGCTCATATCCCCGCAGACGGCTGATATTTTTATGAATTTCCTTTGCCACCGGAGTGGAAAGCACACGCGCATCGGTACGCGGATACGTTGTCAGTTTCCGTTCATACAGATCCTGCGCCACCTGCAAGGTCTCATCCGGGCTGATCTTGAATCGTTTTGCACATTCTGCCTGCAGCTCTGCCAGATTAAACAGTAACGGTGCCCGTTTTCTGGAAATATTTTTTTCGATGGATTCCACAATCGCAGAATGTCCCTGCACGCGGTCAATCAATGCCAGTGCATCCTTCTTTTCCCGAAATCCGTTTTCCTTATACAAAAGCGGCGATGCAAAGTACCCTGATCCCTCGACGGCTTTCCACTCGCCCTGAACATGTGCATCTGTAAAATTTCCGACAACACGGTAAAACGGTGTCTCCTTAAAATTGCGGATCTCGCGCTCACGGATCACGACCATCCCAAGCACACAGGTCATCACGCGCCCGACCGCAATAGCGGTGTAGGAACGTGTTCCCGCCGCATTGTTTAACAACCCTCCATATTTTACCGACATTACACGGGAAAAATTAATGCCCATGGCATAATCTTCAATGGTACGCATAATACCGGATTTTCCGAGATTTTCATAGGCAGACATCGGTTTTGCTTCCCGGATTCCCCGTTGGATCTCTTCCTCTGTCTGGGAATCAATCCAGACCCGGAGTTCCTCCATGCCGTCTCGCACACCGCCGAAATTGCGGATATTTTCCTCAATCGTCTGTCCTTCTTTTCCGGCATCTCCTGCCCAGTAGACACGGTCGATATCCTCGCGCATCAACATTCCGTGAACCACATCATACTGCCGGCTGACATCTTTGATCACATCATATTTATATTCTTTTGGAAGAAATGGCAGATCTTCCAGTTTCCACTTTTTGTATTTTATATCATAACTTTCCGGATATACCATGGCTACCAGATGTCCCACGCACCAGGTGATCACATATTTCTGGTTTTCCAGATAGCCATCTCTGCGGCCCCCGCTTACCCCGAGAACTTTTGCAAATTCCTGGGCAACCGACGGTTTCTCCGTTATGATCAGTGACTTTCCCATCTTCTATCCCCTATTGGCAAACTTTTTCTATAATTCGTTCATATCAATCAGCTCAAACCGGTCATCCGTTTTGGCATGCTCCGCCAGCATCGGTTCAAACCGCGTTGCAGAGAATAAAAAAATATGCTCCGAACGGATTTTTGCCTTTTCCATGTTCTGATACAGTTCCTCGCACATCTGCGATGTCAGCTGTGGCTGATCCCAGTTACATAGTCCCACAATATTTCTGCGGTCTGTGCTCTGGGCAATAATATCAATGTTTCCTGTCTTTCCAACCCAGGTTCCGATCTTATGAACTGGAAACGGCATGCGTCCCATCTGATTCAAAAGCATCATATACTCCATGCAGACATTCCGGAAATAACGTTTCAGATACGTGCCAAGTTCCGGTGCAATGTAACGGTCGTAAAATTCATACGGTTTCAGCAGATAAAGATCCGACATGTGGGGAAATACAAATTTAAACCAGAAATTAATAAATGTATCTTTGATCTGGTATACCCCTTTCTTAGTATTTTCCCAGCCGCCGGTCTGAAATGACTGCACTTTCTCTACAATATCAAAATGGCTGAGATTTTTCATATAAACACTGATCTTTGCACGGGAATATCCGGTTTTCAGATACAGGTCATTCAGTTTATTATATCCCTGTGCAATTGCAGATAAAATTGTGTTATAGACGGAAAGTTCACGCAGTTCTGCCGAAATTTTCTGTTCTGCCATATGAAACAGATATCCGCCCTCCGTCAGCACAAGCCGGTAAATATTCTCCCTGTATGAAATTTCCGGATTCCAGGCTTCCATATATCCCGGCACCCCACCGATCGATCCATAAATACGGATACAGTCGCTGACCGAAAGTGCCGGAAATGTCCGGACAACTTCCAGGAAATTCAGATCTTCCACTTTATGCAGTACATCAATACGACGGAATCCATCCCCGAACGCATCTTTTGCATCCTGCGTGGCCCATACAATGGAAGAAGACGCCAGAATGATCATCACCGGTCCCGGATAAAGCCGTTTCATCTTTAATTTTAAAATACTTTTGACAAATTCCGGATCTCTTTTAATTGCATACTGTGCCTCATCAATCACAATCACCAGTTTTGATGCATCTCCGCTTTTTACCCGGTTAAAAAATTCATCATAGGAATATCTGCTCAGCTTCATCTGAAAAGCATTTTGAATTTCTTCTCCCATTTTCTGCATCTGTTCCTGTGCGGAAAGCTGTCTGCATCGATAATAAAAATACTTTTTCCCCACACAGAATTCTTTGATCAGCTGTTCTTTTCGGCAGTCCATTCCGCCATACAAAAGCATCAGCTGGTTTCCTGATTTTTCATACCAGCCTTCCAGTTCTTTGAGATCTGTTTTTTTTGCGTTCATCCCGATTCCTCCGTACAAAATTCCTTCTGCTAAAAGAAATTATATCACTGATTAATATCTCTCACAAGGTTTTCGGCAAAAAGAAAGAAGTGCAGTTTTTGCACTTCTCTCCAAAATCCGTATTTCAATTTAATACTTATTTCTTTGTGATATATCCCTGTGCCTTTAACAGCTCTGCACATAAAACTGCACCACCGGCTGCACCACGAACGGTATTGTGAGATAATCCAACGAATTTCCAGTCATATACGGTATCCTCTCTCAGACGTCCGACAGAGATTCCCATGCCATGCTCAAAGTTTACATCCAGGCTGACCTGCGGACGGTTGTCCTCTTCTAAGTACTGGATGAAATGTTCCGGTGCACTTGGGAGCTTCAGCTCCTGTGGCACACCACTGTAATTCTTCAGTGCTTCGATCAGCTGCTCTTTGGTAGGTTTCTTCTTGAATTTAACAAATACAGCTGCTGTATGTCCGTTTAATACCGGCACACGGATACACTGGCAGGTAATGACTGGTGAAGTTGCAGGAACAATCTGCTTCTTCTCATCATCTACATGCCCCCAGATACGCAGAGGCTCTTTCTCAGACTTTTCTTCCTCACCACCGATGTATGGAATAATGTTTCCAAGCATCTCTGGCCAGTCCTTGAACGTCTTTCCTGCTCCGGAAATAGCCTGATAGGTAGTGGCAACTACTTCATACGGCTCAAACTCTTTCCATGCAGTCAGAACCGGTGCATAACTCTGGATGGAGCAGTTTGGCTTTACTGCTACGAAACCGCGCTTTGTACCAAGACGCTCTTTCTGATACTTGATAACTTCCATGTGCTGTGGATTGATTTCCGGAACTACCATCGGCACATCCGGTGTCCAACGGTGAGCACTGTTGTTGGAAACAACCGGTGTCTCTGTCTTTGCGTAATCTTCCTCGATCTTTTTGATCTCTTCTTTTGTCATGTCTACAGCAGAAAATACAAAGTCGACCTGAGAAGCTACCTGCTCTACCTCATTTACATTCATTACTACAATATTCTTTACAGCTTCCGGCATTGGAGTATCCATTTTCCAACGATCTCCTACTGCCTGCTCATAAGTCTTTCCTGCACTTCTTGGGCTTGCTGCAATCGTGGTAACCTCAAACCATGGATGATTCTCCAGCAAAGAGATAAATCTCTGTCCTACCATACCTGTTCCGCCAAGGATACCAACTTTTAACTTCTCACTCATTTTTCCAATCTCCTCTGTTCTTTTCTTTATACGCGGACACCTGTCTTTTACAGAAAAACATTTTTGTTTTTTGTCCGTGTTGCACGAACATGTGTCTTTATAGGAAATATATTACTTGAAACCAGGTAAAATTACAAGGAACAAATTGTCCTAAATAAATAAAATATTCCTCAAATATATGTAGGACTTGCACAATCTAAAATACCGACTAAGCGGTATTTCAGGCAATATATCAGAGATGTACCGCAATTACATACATCGCATCGACAAGCGACTCTGCATGCGATGTGCTCCTTTTGTCTCATTTTTTCTCCAGATATGCCTCTTCGATTGCGATCACTTTCTTCATCGCCTCTTCCCCTGGTGCACCGATCGTCAGACGCTTGTTGACACAGGTTTCCATGGAGATTGCATCATAGACATCCTCCTCAAATACCGGAGAAAACTGTTTTAATTCTTCCAGACTCATATCGTCAATCGGCATCTGTTTGTCCAGACAGTACAAAACAATACGTCCGATAATTCCATGCGCATCGCGGAACGGAACCCCGTGATTTACAAGATAATCGGCAGCATCCGTCGCGTTGGTAAAGCCGTGTGCGGCACTCTTTCTCATAACATCCTTATTGAATTTCATGGTATCAAGCATGCCCGTGAATAACGCAATACAGCCTTTCGTTGTGTCGATGGCATCAAAGGAAAGTTCCTTGTCTTCCTGCATGTCTTTATTGTAAGCAAGCGGAATCCCCTTCATTGTGGTCAGAAGCGACATGAGCGCGCCATACACACGCCCGGTCTTGCCTCGGACCAGCTCTGCAATATCCGGATTTTTCTTCTGTGGCATGATACTGCTTCCGGTACTGTATGCATCATCAATCTCTACAAATTTGTATTCGTTGGAATTCCAGATGATGATTTCCTCGGAGAAGCGGCTTAAATGCATCATAATGGTTGCCATGGCAGACAGATATTCGATCAGGTAATCGCGGTCGGAAACACCGTCCATACTGTTTAAGGTCGGTCCGTAAAAGCCAAGAAGCTCTGCAGTATATTCGCGGTCAAGCGGATAGGTTGTTCCTGCCAGTGCGCCGGAACCGAGCGGGCAGTAATTCATGCGCTCGTAAATATCGTGCATACGGGAACGGTCACGCTTAAACATTTCAAAGTACGCCCCCATATGATGTGCGAGTGTGATCGGCTGCGCTTTCTGCAAATGGGTAAATCCTGGCATAATCGTCTGCGTATTTTCTTTCATAATGCGAAGCAGTACCTGCAGCAGCTGTTCCAGCAGTTCATCCGTCTCAAGAACCTGCTGCCGGGTATACAGACGCATGTCCAGTGCCACCTGATCATTTCTGCTTCGTCCGGTATGCAGTTTCTTTCCGGTATCTCCCAGACGGTCAATAAGGTTTGCTTCCACAAAACTGTGAATATCCTCATATTCCGAAGTGATGGCAAGCTTTCCGCTCTCCACATCCGCAAGAATTTCCTGTAAACAGGAAACAATCGCCTGCATCTCTTCCTGTGTCAGAATGCCCTGCTTTCCAAGCATACGCACATGTGCAATGGAACCCTCAATATCCTGCTTGTAAAATTTCTGATCAAACGAAATGGATGCATTAAAATTGTAAACCAGCTGGTCTGTCTCCTTCGTAAATCTTCCGCCCCATAACTGTGCCATATCTAAATTCCTCTCTTTCTTAAATTCTTTGTTTTTTTATAAAATCTGTTCTTCCTGCTGTCTGCGCAGTACGATTTCACGGTCGCGGTCACGCTTGGAATACCCACACCCACAGTAGTACTGCCGGTACATGTGATACTCCTTAGAAATTTCGGTCGACTTTTTATAGCCTTCCTTCTTTTTAAAATCCGAAAACAGATAACGGACACCAAAGGTATCTGCCAGTTCTGCTCCGATCTGATTTAACTTTTCCGCATTTTTCAGCGGACTGATGGATAGTGTTGTCGTAAAGAAATCAAATCCGTGCGCTTTTGCATAAGACGCAGCCTCAGAAAGCCGCAGCCGGTAACAGGCAAAACAGCGCTCTCCCCCTTCCGGGATCTCTTCCATGCCCTTTGCCATATCGTAAAACCGCTGTGTATCGTATGCACCTTCCACAAAAGAAACCGGATATTTTGTAGGAAACTCAGCAATAAAACGTTCCTGCTCCTTTGCCCGCATATGATATTCTTCCGGCGGATAAATATTGGGATTGTAATAAAATACCGTTACATGGAAATGTTCTGCAAGACATGCAATACAATAAGAACTGCACGGTGCACAACAGCTGTGCAAAAGGAGGCTTGGAGCCTCCCCTGCCGTACAGTTTTCACGGATCAGATCTTCCATTATTTTCTGATAATTTTTTTTATTCATCTTTCATCTGTATACATCTGACTAAAAATTTCTTTTCCGGTCTGCGTCCGGAAAATTTGCTGATATGCCTGTTCAATTCCGTGACGATTGACGTCATCTTCATATAAATTGACCAGAAAATCTGCCTCCACCAGAATCTGATAATCCAGTCCTTCGATATTATCATATGTATGATGATGTCCGATCAGATAGCAGATACGGTCGATCAGATAATTTTCAATTCCCACATCGGAAAGCATTCTCTGTGCCACAATCGGTCCTTCCTGCTCCTGCAGCTTTCCGTCACACCGTCCATACTTTTCTTCTGCCGGACGGATTCCAATGTCATGGGTATAAGCGGCTGCTTCCAATATAAAAAGGGATGTCTCGTCAAGCCCTTCTTTTGTTCCGATGATTCTTGCGAAACTATGCACTTTCATGAAATGCTGAATCCGTTTCGGATCTCCGGAAAAAAAGGCGATCATCTGTAAAAACAGCTCATCCAGCTGTTGCCTGCTGTAATAACTACTGTCACTACTGTCCATTGTGTGTTTCTCCTTTATCTAACATCTGCAGTGCAAACGTCGCTGCAATGTAAACAACTGCACATAAAATAATCAATACTGTTTTTTTCCCGGCAACACCGGCACAAAGTTCTGCCAGAATAAGAAGTCCATGCACCCAGAGTTCCGCATGATGCAGCATCACTGCAATAACTGCCTCAATGATAACAAGCAGACACATAGGAACTACCGGAACGTTAAGGACTCTCACCCCTACAATCACCATAATTGCAACAATTGCTGCAAAGGCCAGTAATGTCGGTACCTGAAACGTCTTTTTGTTCTTGTCCATTTTTTACCTCAACCTTTATTCTTATTTTCTTTGTCTGCGCCCATTATACCAATTTCATGCCTAAGAAACAAGCACTTTTTAAAGTAAAAAAGACACGTTTTGTATCGGATACCCGATACAAAACGTGTCTGAAACGAAGCCAATAAGGGGACTCGAACCCCTGACCCACGCATTACGA
>OHHP01001034.1_pt1 | contig 12144 bp, 10 predicted proteins | sample 1568121 | NCBI WGS metagenome assembly OHHP01 (sample SAMEA3879500, study PRJEB24766) | human gut metagenome | biome: human-associated habitat; feature: feces | place: USA | collected 1985/1987
CAGGACTTCAAAAGACAGCAGGAAATAAGATGAAAGACCTGCTTGGCTATTTAACAAATAATCGTATTTTAGGTGTACTTGTAGGAGCACTGGTTACAGCAATTATTCAGAGTTCATCAGCAACCACTGTTATGGTTGTAGGTTTTGTAAATGCAGGAATCATGAATCTTACACAGGCAGCCGGTGTTATCATGGGAGCCAATGTAGGTACAACGATCACGGCATGGCTGGTATCAGCTAATGAGTGGGCGGGAGCGTTAAAACCAGATTTTTTTGCACCATTTATTTTAGGAATCGGAGCTTTCATCATCACATTCTCTAATAAGCAGAAGATGACACAGAAAGCGGAGATTGCCGTCGGATTTGGTATTTTATTTATTGGATTATCATCTATGTCATCATCCATTGGAGTATATCAGGATAGTCCGGTATTCTACAAAGCATTTCAGGTATTAGGAGGAAATCCGATCCTTGGTATTTTAGTCGGCGCTGTTGTTACAGCGATCATTCAGAGTTCATCTGCATCTGTCGGTATTTTACAGACATTAGCGATGAGAGGAATCGTAAACTGGAGATCAGCAATCTTTATTACGTTAGGGCAGAATATTGGTACTTGTATCACAGCAATCTTATCTAGTGCGGGTGCAAATAAAACAGCAAAAAGAGCAGCTGTGATCCATTTAAGTTTTAATGTATTAGGTGCAGCTATTTATGGGGTGATCATGACGATTTTCTTTGGAATCTTCCCAGATCTTGCAATGCAGCATATATCCAGTACACAGATTTCCATTTTCCACTCGATCTTTAACATATCTGTGACGATACTGTTATTCCCATTCGCGAATGCATTGGTAAAATTATCTGGACTTATCATTCGTGAAGAGCCAGTAGAAGACGAAGAAGAAGAACCAGAAGAGAAAGCATTACGTCACTTAGATCCACGTATTCTTGAAACACCTGCATTTGCAGTTGAGAATGCAGTGAAAGAAGTGGTACGTATGGGTGAGATCGTATTAAAGAATTTAAATCGTGTAACAAAAGAAGCAATGAGTGGAGAACCAAGACAGAGTAAGATCGATAAAGTTCATAATGATGAACAGGTGATCAACCATTTAGAACCAATGATCACAGAATATCTTGTAAAGATCAGTCATTTGGCGATCACAGAAAAAGAGATGAAAGTTGTCAACAATCTGTTTGATTCGATCACAGATATTGAGCGTTCAGGAGATCATGTAGAGAATATGGCAGGATATCTGCAGCATATCAAGGATATGAATGAAAATATTTCAGAAGATGCGATTGAAGAGCTTAGAAATATGAATAATATTGTAAGAGCTGCATTTGAGTCAGCAATCCGTGCGATTGAATTTGACGATACCAAAGAAGCAAAAGAAGCATTATCTTATGCAGAAGATGTATATTGTACAAGAAAGATCATCAGAAAGAGACATATTCAGAGAATGAAAGATGGAGATTGTTCTCCAGATATTGGTGTATATTTCCTTGATATCATTTCCAGTATGGAAAGAATTGCAGGATATGCATTTACAATTGCAAGATACATTTTAAGTCAGAATGATGAAGAAGAATAAGGAAAAGTTTTTTATTCATTGTGCCGAAGAAACGGGATAAAATTTGGTAGAATTGTACAAAATCGTTTTATTGTATACATGATAAAAATACTAAATTTCACTTGAATTTTTTGTCAGTATTGTTTAAAATAAAAAGGAAGTTTGTCAATAGATTAACAGATTGGCAAATCCATCAAAATTTAATTAATCAAGACTTAGGAGGAATTTGAGATGGCAGTTAAAGTAGCAATTAATGGATTTGGACGTATTGGACGTCTTGCATTCAGACAGATGTTCGGAGCAGAAGGATATGAAGTAGTAGCAATCAACGATTTAACAAGCCCTAAAATGTTAGCACACTTGTTAAAATATGATTCTTCTCAGGGAAAATATGAGCACGCTGATGAAGTATCTTACACAGATGATTCTATCATCGTTTGCGGAAAAGAAATCAAAATCTACGCATTTCCAGATGCAAACAACTGCCCATGGGGTGAATTAAAAGTTGACGTTGTATTAGAGTGTTCTGGATTCTACACAAGCAAAGAGAAAGCTCAGGCTCATATCAATGCAGGTGCAAGAAAAGTTGTTATTTCCGCTCCAGCTGGTAACGATCTTCCAACAATCGTTTACAACACAAACCATAAAACATTAAAACCAACAGATACAATTATTTCTGCAGCTTCTTGTACAACAAACTGCTTAGCACCTATGGCTGATGCATTAAACAAATATGCACCAATCCAGTCTGGTATCATGGTAACAATCCATGCTTACACAGGTGATCAGATGACTCTTGACGGACCACAGAGAAAAGGTGATTTAAGAAGATCCCGTGCAGCAGCAGTTAACATCGTTCCTAACAGCACAGGTGCTGCAAAAGCTATCGGATTAGTTATCCCAGAATTAAACGGAAAATTAATCGGATCTGCACAGCGTGTACCAACCCCAACAGGTTCTACAACAATTTTAACAGCAGTTGTTAAAAAAGCTGGTGTTACAAAAGAAGATATCAATGCAGCTATGAAAGCAGCAGCTAACGAGTCTTTCGGATACAACGAAGACGAAATCGTATCTTCTGATATCGTTGGAATGAGATTTGGTTCTTTATTCGACGCTACACAGACAATGGTTAACCAGGTATCTGATGATCAGTACGAAGTACAGGTTGTTTCTTGGTATGATAACGAGAACAGCTACACATCTCAGATGGTTCGTACAATCAAATACTTCTCTGAGTTAGCATAATCAGAACGTACAATCACTGCACGGTAGACTACTTTTTTAAGCGACAGGCTGCCAGAGTGCAGATAAGACTCAGCAAAGGGGTCCGGTCTTTTGGGACCGGGCTCCTTTTTGCTATTGAATAAAAATAAAGGAGACTACTTAATATGTCATTAAATAAAAAATCCGTAGATGATATCAATGTTAAAGGACTTCGTGTACTTTGTAGATGTGACTTCAATGTACCTTTGAAAGATGGAAAGATCACAGACGAGAACCGTCTTGTTGCAGCACTTCCAACAATCAAGAAATTAATCGCTGACGGCGGAAAAGTAATTCTCTGCTCTCACTTAGGAAAAGTAAAAACAGAAGAAGACAAATTAACAAAAACACTCGCTCCTGTAGCAGTAAGACTTTCTGAGTTATTAGGACAGGAAGTAAAATTCGTAGCTGATCCGGAAGTAGTCGGACCAAACGCAAGAGCAGCAGTAGAAGCTATGAAAGACGGCGAAGTTATTTTACTTGAGAATACACGTTTCAGACCGGAAGAGACAAAGAACGGAGAGGCATTCTCCAAAGACCTCGCTTCTATCTGTGATGTATTCGTAAACGATGCATTCGGTACAGCCCACAGAGCACACTGCTCTAACGTAGGTGTTGCACAGTTAGTTGACACAGCCGTTGTTGGTTACTTAATGCAGAAAGAGATCGACTTCTTAGGAAACGCAGTAGAGAACCCTGTAAGACCTTTCGTTGCAATCCTTGGTGGCGCAAAAGTTGCTGATAAATTAAATGTTATCTCTAACTTACTTGAGAAATGTGATACTCTTATCATCGGTGGTGGTATGGCTTACACATTCTTAAAAGCGCAGGGATATGAGATCGGTTTATCTTTAGTAGACGACAGCAAGCTTGATTACTGTAAAGAAATGATGGAGAAAGCTGAGAAACTGGGTAAAAAATTATTATTACCGGTTGACGCTGTAACAATCAAAGATTTCCCTAACCCAATCGATGCTCCGGTTGAAGTAGAAGTTTATGACGCTGACAAAATGCCGGCTGACCGTGAGGGATGCGATATCGGACCTAAGACACAGGCTCTTTTTGCTGACGCTGTTAAGACAGCTAAAACAGTTGTTTGGAACGGACCTATGGGCGTATTTGAGAACCCGACACTTGCAGCAGGAACAATCGCTGTAGCAAAAGCTTTAGCTGACACAGATGCTACAACAATCATCGGTGGTGGTGATTCCGCAGCAGCAGTTAACCAGTTAGGTTTCGGTGACAAGATGACTCACATCTCTACAGGTGGTGGAGCTTCTCTTGAATTCTTAGAGGGTAAAGAATTACCAGGCGTTGCAGCTGCAAACGATAAATAAGAGCAGCCATGACGTAAATGCAACTGCAACGCCTTAGTTGCCAGCTGCAAACGATAAATAGACGTGATTCCAGCGGATTGAGAATAAGTAAGTAATCTTATGCGCATGCTTGCATGCATGCACATGATTGCTTACTTATTTGAAAGCGCAACGAGCGCCTGGAAACTCGCAGAGTTTTCAGGCAATCCGCAAAATATAAGTACATGAAAGAAGGAATAATATAATGGCAAGAAAGAAAATCGTAGCCGGAAACTGGAAAATGAACATGACTCCAAGCCAGGCTGTAAAATTAGTAGAAGAGTTAAAACCACTTGTAGTCAGTGATGATGTAGAAGTTGTTTACTGTGTACCAGCAATCGACATCGTTCCTGTTGTAGAAGCAGTAAAAGGAACCAACGTAGCAGTTGGAGCAGAGAATATGTACTTCGAAGAGAAAGGTGCATATACCGGAGAAATCTCAGCAGAGATGTTAGTAGATGCAGGTGTAAAATACGTTGTATTAGGACATTCTGAGAGACGTGATTACTTCAAAGAGGATGACGTTTTATTAAATAAGAAAGTAAAGAAAGCTTTCGAAAAAGGGCTTACACCAATCCTTTGCTGTGGCGAGACATTAGAGCAGAGAGAGATGGGAATCACTCTGGACTGGATTCGTTTACAGATCAAATCTGACTTAAAAGACGTAACAGCAGAGCAGGTTGCTTCCATGGTGATCGCTTACGAGCCAATCTGGGCAATCGGTACAGGTAAAACAGCTACAACCGAGCAGGCTGAAGAAGTTTGTAAAGCAATCCGTGAGTGCATCGCAGAAGTTTACGGAACAGATACAGCAGAGAAAGTTCGTATCCAGTACGGTGGATCTGTAAATGCAGGTAATGCAGCAGAATTATTTGCACAGCCAGACATCGATGGTGGTTTAGTTGGCGGAGCAAGCTTAAAAGCTGATTTCGGCAAGATCGTAAACTACAAATAAGGTGAATTCACAGAGAGTTTGTGCTAATTACCGGTAAAAAGTAATTTCACAGAGCAATATAAAACGGGTTTATAAATTCACTGAAAGACAGCACAGCCACCGGTTTTGAATCATTAAAGACAGAAATAATAAAACAGCTTACAAGCAATAAAGAGTTGTCGGATGAGGAGATTGCGGCAATTAAAAAAGCATTGGAAGAAATGGCAGAACATAACAAAAAAGATCTTTCGGATTTTAAAAAATATTTAAAAGATGAAGTTGTTCATGGCATTCAACAGACAATCAATGAAAATACACAGAATATCGAAAACAACACAAATGCTATTACACAGAATACACAGGACATCCAGAACAGTGTTACATCTATTTCAAATCTGATCACATCATTTAATGGAATGCAGACAGATGTTTCAAATATCCAGGATCAGGTATTGGTACTTTACGACAAATTAAATAAAACATTCCCAGTCTGTCGGACTATAGAAGTCCGACAGACTGATTAGCATCCTTTCTTGGACGCCCTCTTGAGCGTTTGGTTTTTGACACTTCAGGTTCTTTTTTCTTGCGTCCCCGCTTCTTTGGTTCAGGCTTATGGACGGGTTCTGAAAGACCGAGTGCCTCGAGTTCTTCAAAAACAATCTGCAGTGTATGAACCCAGCAGCCATCTGTCATCGTAACACTGGTATGCGGTTTTAGGATTAAGATCCTGATCACTCTCAAAAACGATCACGCCGAATAATGAAGACTTTTTGCTGTATTTCTCGGGTTCAAAGTTTTTTTTGTTTTCAGTCTTTGTCAGGTAATCAGCTTCTTCAATGGCTGCTTTTCTGGCATGGAAAGATGATAAGGGTAATCCGATGGACAAAGACAGTGTGGCACAGGACAAGATATTTTACGCAGACTGGATAGATGATATTGCCCCGGAACTTGATTTTACATCGACCAATAATGTTGCCGAGACACAGACGGTAGCAATGAACATGAGTGATAAAGGCTCCGGAATTACAGAGATTTATTTTGGATTGCAAAATCCGGAAGAAACAGAGGTGGTTTTCACACCGTGTACATCAGCTCAGAGTAATCAGACGGTTGTAGAGCCTGGAACGTATTATATGGCATGCAAAGATACATCCGGAAACATGACATGTATATCAGCAGATTTCTTTAAGATCACATTAGATTATGGAGATGCAACCTGTCCGGTACGTTACATCGTAGGACTGGAAGGAAACACCGTGACACTTCCAAATCCGGAAAAACTCGGATATACGTTTGAAGGATGGGAGCAGACAGAATAATGTCAGTAAAAGAAAAAAACAGAATATATGGATCACAATTATTATGTTTTTATTAACCACAGGGGAATTGATTGCGGATATAGTGGCAATGGCAGGTATTTATTGTTTAGGAACTTTCTTTCGTGAATTATTAAATTCAGATATCATGGCATATCTGATGATCCCGGTAGACGTATTGTTACTGATTTTAGGTATCTATATATTGCAGAGATTAAGAAAGATCATTTGGAGCTTATGCACAAAAAAATAATATTTCCTTTTTATTGAAGATGACAGGAGAATTGAAAATGGTTTATATTTAAAAAAAATTGAATTTAAGAAAGTTATGCATATCATTTACGATTTGTTTTATTTTTATCATAATCGGAATTACACATGTATTTGCAGATGAAAAACCTACGATTACACAGGTTGTCATGGATAAGGATGTAGGCGCACGGCTTGATGAAGGGGATTCTGTAAAAATGAGCGTCAAAGCAGACGGTGCAACTGCAGTGCATGCATGGATAACAAATAAAAATTCATATCATTATAGCTTTGATAATCCAGACGAGCGTAAGAAATATTCTCATTATGTTGATTTTGTATACAATAATGCAACAGGAGAGTATGAATACACATTTGATAATGATGCAGATGCTGCATCCGGAAAATGGGTAATAGAAAAATTTGTCTTAAGTGATAATGCAGGAAAATCATATGATTGTTATTTCATACAGAACAATGGAACTTACAAAGATCTTGAGGATTTTTATGTAAATGTTTATAAAGGTGGAATGATCGATGATCTTGTATTTGTTCATTTTCAGGAATGGAATCCAATTTCGGGAGAATATGAGAACAAAACTACAAAATCTGTACAGAGAGGTACAGCAGCCGAAGATCTTGGAAGATTATATAAGCCAGCCGATATAGACGGATTAAATTTTATAAAATGGCATGGTGAAGATGGGCAAAAGATGAATGATGATCAGTTCAATTATGCATATCCTGAATACGATAAAAAGATTGTCAGATTATATACATCAGATGAAAATGGAACGGAAAAATTATTGGACGTAAAATATTCTATGCAGAATGATGAAATTGATTTATCTGAATATAACAATAATTTAAAAAATTATGATCTGAAATGGTATTACTTTGGCAGTGAATTTAATGTATTAAGAAATCCGGTTGAAATTAATGATATGTATACAGTAAACGAATATGCAAGTCAGATATTAGTGGCTGCTTTAACACAAAAAAACGAGGAACCAGGGCAGCCAAATACACCAGAAACACCGCAGACTCCGGAAACACCACAAAGTCCGGAAACACCACAGACACCGGAAGAATCTAATACAACTGGACAAAATATATCGGGTAGACCGAATGAAAATTCAGTAAAAGAAGAAACAAATAATACAGTTGAAAATCAGAGTGTAAATGAAGAAATACAGGCAGAAGATACATTATCACCAAAGACCGGAGAAAGTCAACTGGGAAAAACAATGGCAGCAATGGTTATTGTAGGATGTATGGCAAGTGTAATTTACATAGTAAGAAAGCGTGAATTATATGAAAAATAGAAAATGGATATGTGGTTTATGTGCTTTATTTTTGCTGTTTTCTTCAACCTCTGTTCTGGCCGCATAGGTCACATTTGATGGAAACCACACTTACAAAGCAAATTTTAAAAAGAAACCATATCAGCTAAAAATAAGCGATTTACAGTACGACGGTGTAAATACTTATAACCAGATCAATGTTATTGATAATATGGGCGAGGATACACAAAAGACACAGGATTTTACAGAGGCACATCCGGGGAATACTTCTTTGCATGGTGAATATACAGTCAATGGAGCTTCCGGACTGGATGAATTATATGTAAAAGATAACGACCGGATTACAGTAGAGTTTAAGGCTGATGAAGATTATTTCCTGAAAGATGCTATATATAACGGAAAAAGCATGTTAGGCAGCTTGAAGGAAACATACGCTTCTGATGGAAGCAGTCAAGGAAGTGTATCTTTTAATATTAACAATACATCAGCGGTACAGACACTTGAGGTTCAGTTTTCTCCGGAATGGGCGTATTCAACCGCCCTGTCCGGTGGAAATATTGTTTTATCACGGTATGTAGGGAGAAATACAGTGGTAAACGTGCCTTTTTTATCAGAAATGGTAGAAAACCCGTTTCAAATAAGTTATAATTCTATCGGCGCAAGAAAGCGGATTCAATTTCGCGGATAGTAGCTATAGGAATAACAATGTTTTAATATTTTACGACGGAGAAATAGAATGTCTGGAAAGTGCAGAAAGATAATGTATGCACTTATAGTGACAGTATTTGCTGCTTTTTTATGGATGATCTGCTGTGAGAATGACCGGAAAGTGTCCGATAAAGCTATCGGCGAGACAACAGTACAGAGTATGCGTTCTGGGGAAAAGACAGTTTCGCTGGAGCAGAGTGATATACCGAAAATTGAGATTGAGGATCTGACAGATGCATTTACTGTGATTTTACAGTATGCTCCGAAAGATATGCTTGCAGGCTGTACGGTGGATGAATCATTTTTGATGTGGTTTTATGCGCAGTATGGCAGGGATGCAGTGATACACATTGCATTTGATGTGCTGGATGGCGGGAATGACCCGGATGTCTGGTATGAGGAAACCGGAAATTCTATCTATGTGCTGTGGCTGCTATATTGCCGGGACAGTGGATTTGGACAGCATGAACTTGAAAACGTATATTGGATGCAGACAGCGGCTGCCTCGGAAATGGTATTTGGATTCGCCGGTGATATTAATTTCGCAGAGAACTGGTATACAACCGAGTATATGAAAGAACAGCCGGATGGGTTGTGGGATTGCTTTTCAGAAGATTTACTTGCGCAGATGCAGGGCGTAGATGTGATGATCATGAATAATGAATTTACCTACGTAAATAAAAAAGGGGCAACATCAGTTTACGGCAAAGCTTATACATTTCGTGCCGACCCGCAGAAGGCAGAATTGTTGGAAATTTTTGGAACCGACACAGTGACTCTTGCGAATAATCATGTCTATGATTATGGAAAAAGAGGATTACTTTCCACGTTAGATGCATTGGATCAGGAGGGCATTCCTTATTCGGGTGCCGGGAGAAATCTCAAAGATGCATCGAAAATTATTTATTATGTGATGAATGGACGTAAAGTTGCCTTTGTATCGGCAACACAGATTGAGCGTTCCAAACAGTATACAAAGGCTGCAACCGAAACGGAACCGGGTGTTTTGAAAGCGTTACATCCGGAAAAATTTTTAAAAATAGTAGAGGAGGCAGCACAAAACAGCGACTATGTGATCGCAGAAGTGCACTGGGGAACAGAGGGGATGCTTTATCCGGATCAGTCACAGCGGCATCTGGCAGAACAGATCGCACAGGCAGGAGCAGATGTGATCATAGGAGGACATCCGCACCGGCTTCAGGGCGCTGCCTTTGTGGGTGATGTTCCAATTGCATATAGTCTTGGAAATTTCTGGTTTTCCACCGGAACATTGTATACAACATTGTCAAAAGTTACCATTACAGAGGATGGAACAGTAAAACTTTCTTTTGTCCCTTGTATACAGCAGAATCTTACAACAAGGATTCTTACAGAACCGGAAGAACGATCAGATTTTTATGAATATCTGGCTTCTATTTCCGCAGATATCGGAATTGATGTGGACGGGGTGGTTTATCATAAAAGTGCGGATGACTATCCGGCAGAAGAGATTTTATATGACTCTGATACAAGCCGGACAGATATTATCGGGATGGCTGATAATGAGGGGGACGCGATTGACATTGTCGGTAACCTGAAAGAAGACCGGTAATTTAATTTTGGAATAGTGACTGCAGATTCTAAATCTGTGGTTTCCTATAGATAAATGAGAAAATGTGTCGTACAGGCACCTCAAAGTTTAAGAAGAAGAGAGGATAAGAACATGAGTAAAAAACCTACTGTATTAATGATTTTAGATGGATACGGTTTAAATGACAGAACAGATGGAAACGCTGTTGCACAGGCAAAAACACCTGTCATGGATCAGTTGATGAAAGAATATCCGTTTGTAAAAGGAAATGCCAGCGGTCTCGCTGTAGGACTTCCAGATGGACAGATGGGTAACTCTGAAGTTGGACATATGAACATGGGTGCAGGTAGAATTGTTTACCAGGAGCTCACAAGAATCACAAAAGAGATCAACGATGGTGATTTCTTCAAAAATCAGGCTTTATTAGACGGAATGGAGAACGTAAAGAAAAATAATTCTGACCTTCATTTATATGGACTTCTTTCTGACGGTGGTGTTCACAGCCATATCACACATGTTTATGGTTTGCTGGAACTTGCGAAAAGAGAGGGAATCAAGAATGTTTATGTACACTGTTTCTTAGACGGACGTGATACAGCACCTACTTCCGGAAAAGGATTTATCGAGGCACTGGAAGCAAAGATGGCAGAGCTTGGTGTTGGTAAGATTGCTTCTATCTCTGGACGTTACTATGCTATGGATCGTGATAACAGATGGGATCGTGTAGAAAAAGCATACAATGTTCTCACAAAAGGAGAGGGCGAACAGGCAGAGAGTGCAGTTGCAGCAATGGATGCTTCCTATGCAAAAGATGTGACAGATGAGTTCTTCGTTCCAACAGCCATCACAGAGAATGGGAAACCGGTTGCTACGATCAAAGATAAGGACACAGTTATTTTCTTTAATTTCCGTCCGGATCGTGCACGTGAGCTCACAAGAGCATTCTGTATGGATGAGTTTGATGGTTTCGAGAGAGGCGCAAGAAAGAATGTTGCTTATATCTGCTTCACAGAATATGACGCAACCATTCCAAACAAAGAAGTTGCATTCAAGAAGGTAGAACTGAAAAATACATTTGGCGAATATCTTGCAGCACACGGTATGAAACAGGCAAGAATCGCAGAGACAGAGAAATATGCTCATGTAACATTTTTCTTTAATGGTGGTGTAGAAGAACCAAATGAGGGAGAGGACAGAATTTTAGTAAAATCTCCAAAAGTTGCAACTTATGATTTACAGCCAGAGATGAGCGCACCGGAAGTTTGTGACAAGTTATGTGCAGCAATCCGTTCTGAAAAATATGATGTGATCGTCATTAACTTTGCAAACCCGGATATGGTCGGTCATACAGGAATCTTAGAAGCTGCCATCAAAGCAGTTGAGACGGTAGATACCTGTGTTGGAAAAGCAGTCGATGCCATCAAAGAAGTAAACGGACAGTTATTCATCTGCGCTGACCACGGTAATGCTGAACAGTTAGTTGATTATGAGACAGGAGCACCATTTACTGCTCATACAACCAATCCGGTACCGTTCATTTTAGTAAATGCCGATCCATCTTATAAATTGAGAGAGAACGGATGCTTAGCTGATATCATTCCTACACTCATTGAATTAATGGGTATGGAGCAGCCGGCTGAGATGACTGGAAAATCTTTATTAGTGAAATAACCACGGAGTTTACCTGGCATAGTGCCGCAGATTTTGTGGTGCTTTCTTAGAATCTGAAGGGCAGCTATAAGCGTCCTTTCACAAGTCGTGATTTTATATGTAATGAAAAAGAAAAACGGCATAAACGAAATATTATGTTTATACCGTTTTTCTTTCATTTACGTTGTGTGTCCAGCGAAGCTGGACCACACTAGCCG
>OHHP01001036.1_pt1 | contig 12134 bp, 10 predicted proteins | sample 1568121 | NCBI WGS metagenome assembly OHHP01 (sample SAMEA3879500, study PRJEB24766) | human gut metagenome | biome: human-associated habitat; feature: feces | place: USA | collected 1985/1987
CCGTACCTCCTCGTCCTCTACCTCCTTACCTGCGGTTTCCATCGCCGCGAGCAGCGAGGCTTCGGTGTGCAGCGGCTTGGGCTTGGTCTTACCTTCGGTCATCGAGCAGCCTGCGACGGTCAGCGTCGTACCCTCCGTCCATTCGGGCAGCAGGGTATCTTCCAACTCCTCGTTGTACACAGCCCGCCATCCCGCCTGACGGACGATAGCGCCTTTCGTGGTGTATTCCACGCCTGCGCACTCCGCCGTAACGGTGGTTACGTCCTTGATGCACCGCTCCGAGAACGCCTCCAGCATACGACCGACAATCATGTCGTAGATGGTCTGCTCGTCGGCGGAGAGCAGCTTCGGTTTCACCTCCGTCGGCAGCAGGGCGTGGTGGTCGGTAATCTTTGTATCGTCCACGCTCCGGCGCGTCGGCGCGTCGCCCAGCAGGGCAAGACGGCTGCCCCATGTCGGGTTGTTTTTCAGCGTCAGCAGCAGGGCGGGGATTTCCGCGAACACGTCTTCGGGAATATAGCGGCTTCCTGTGCGGGGATAGGTGATAAGTTTCGCTTCGTAGAGTTTTTGGGCAATGGAGAGCGTCTTGTCCGCCGAGAAGCCGTGCTTGGTGTTCGCCTCCTTTTGCAGCGTCGTCAGGTCGTACAGCAGGGGCGTTTCCTGCACCGTTTCCTTGCGTTCGACTTTCGTTACCGTCGCCGCGCCCTGCGCTTTGAGCGACTGATAGGCGGCCTCGGCAGCGGCTTTCTCTTTCCATTTCTCGGCGGAGGAGAATTTCACGACCGCATCGGCCTCGATGCCCGGCGTGGCGAAATGCGCCTGAAAGACATCCTCCGGCGTGAAGCGCTTGTTCTCCCAATAACGGGAGCAGACCATCGCCAGCGCGGGTGTCTGCACGCGACCGAGCGAGTACGTGCCGCGTCCTGCGGCCAGCGTGATGGCTTGCGTGGCGTTGATGCCCACCAGCCAATCGGCCTCGCTGCGGGCTTTGGCCGCGTAGTAGAGGTTATCGTATCGATTGCCGCTTTCGAGCCGCTCCAGCCCCTCGCGGATGGCCTTGTCCGTGAGCGAGCTGATCCAGAGGCGGTCGAACGGCGTGGCGCAGCCGATGTATTCGTACAGGTAGCGGAAGATCAACTCGCCCTCGCGTCCCGCATCCGTCGCCACGATGATACACTCGCTCTGGCGGAACAGACTGCCGATAATCTTGATTTGTGCCGCCACGTCGCTGTCCGGCTTGTAACCCTTTTCGGTCTTGACCTGACGCGGCACGAGCTGGAACACGGGCGGGATAATCGGCAGGTTGTCGCGGTGGAATCCCTTGATGCCATAGCCCTCCGGCATGGCGGGCTGTACCAGATGCCCGAAAGCCCATGTTACGTTGTAGCCGTTTCCCGTGTAGTAGCCGGCCTCTCTTTTCGTCGCTTTCACAATGCGGGCGATTTCACGCGCCACGCTCGGTTTTTCTGCAAGAATTGTTTTCATACTGAATGGATTTATTTAATGTGGATTTAGTGGTAGGGGTAAGAACCCCGTTTTTAATTCTCGTTTGTTTGCTCCTGTGCCTTTTGTTGTTCTTGTTGCAGGCGGCGCAGGATTTTACGGTCGTAATAAATATGATACCCGTCGGCGGTATAGTAGCGTTCGTTTTCCCGCTCTATGGCCTGCCAATCGACGCGACGCCGGATGCAGCCGCCCACGACGGAAATAAGGCAGAAGAGCAGAAGAAGGATAAATGCTGCCATAGCTACATGTGCATCCGGGGTTTGTTCGCGTTCTGCTGCCTGCGCTGCTGCTCTTCGTTGGCGGGTGCTGCCTGCCCCCGTTGCAGCGGCTCGCCGATATGCTTGGTCGCCTCGTCGGTCTTGCCTTCGGAATTGACGGCGACCTGTGTTCGGGAGGCATTGTCGGGCTTCACCTCGTAGATTTGCGACTGCTCCGGCCTTTTGCGGCTGAAATCGTACTTTGCCTTTTCGTGGTTCGGACGCACGTAGGCGTTGAACTTTTGGCCTTTCTTGTCGGTCATGCCCTCTATGTACACCCATTTGTTCTGCTCCCAGCCTGCTTTATACTCCGGTTTGACCTCCACGCCGAGCAGAGTTTTACCGATCCGCAGACGGCGCTCGCGCGGCGCACCGTCAGGCGCTTGCGTCTGCTCCTGTCGCTGCGCTTTCTTCTGACCGCCGAAATGAAAGTCCAGCCCCCGTTTGTCGGCATTGATTTGAAGCGTGGCGTTGAACTTCTTGCCGCTCTTGGCCGTCATGCCCTCCACATAGACGCCTTTTCCCTCGGCCAGCGCCTCTTTCTGCTCTTTGGTAAGCAGCACGCCTTTCACCTCGTCGGGGATGCGGATGGCCTTGACGGGAACGGATACCGTTTCGTTGGTAATCCGGTCGATGCTGATAAAGGAGGGAATAAGCTCGCCCGTGGCAGGATCGACGACTTCGGCTACTCGTCCGAGGTTGCCCGTCTTTTTCAGATTTTCCTGATCCTCCGGCGTAAACTTCACGTTCCGGTATTCGTCGAGGTTCGGTTCGCGGCGGATCGGGTGCGGCACAATCGACACCGTGCCGTCGGGGTTCTCACGCAGCGACAACCGCGCCTGCATCGGCACGCGCACACCGCCGAAATCGGGGTTGCACTCCACAAGCTGCGACTTGCCGTAATGACGCATACGCTCCAGATCGCCCGACTGCTCCAATGCCGCGAGGTCGATGCCCCAGCGTTCGGCAACCTCCGCTCGGTCGAGGCGGCTGTCGTCGATGGGCTTGTAGCCTTTGTCATTGGCCTGCTCCTCGGCAGGCGGCTGTTCGGCCTGCTGTTCCGTTTCTTCGGCGGGGGCGGGTTGCGCCTCGCCCTCCTGCGGCGTCTGTTGCTGCCCGGCAGCCTGCTCGTACTTGGCCGTATCGACCTTGTGCGGGGCGAGCAGCTCTTTGTTCTGCTCCGGGTTCTTCAGCAGCTCTTTCAGCACCTCGATGACCTTGTCCGCACCCTCCGCCGCGACGCGGTAAAAGCCGAAGCGCTTCGGCTCTTTGCACTGGCGGTAGAAGTTTGCGAAAAAGTTATCCAGCACATCGCCGTGGCGGTCAAAACGCAGAAAATCCTGCGCGTTCTCCGCTTTGGCGGCTTTCATGTTCGGCGTGCCGTCGCGTTTCAATCCCGCGACAACGCCGATCTCACCTGTCTTCTCGTCCCTGACGATCAGAACATCCTGTTCTTTCTTTTTTTGTTCCATAATCTGTTGTAATTATATGATTGCATCTATCTGATGCCCTGCGAATTTAAGGATAGGATACACCGCTGCACCCGTTCCCGCCCTGCGTGGCAGCTTGTGGCGTTTGTTTGGCAGCCTTTGGCGTTCAACCTCCTCTCTTCTCGACCTTACGGCAGCCCGCGAACTCGTCGAAATGATTTTTCAGGAACTCCTGCACGTCCGATTCCTTGTAATAGATTTTATGCCATAGCATCTGGTAGCGCAGCGTGCCCGAACTCCGGTAGCGTTGCAGCGAGCGTTTGCTCGCCTGCAAGAGCTGGCACAAGTCCTGATTGTCCAACAGACGCTCGCCGTCCAGATATTTCACCTCCTTGACCTCCTTGCCCGTAAGCGAGGCGAGCAGCCGCTCGTGGCGGTCGAAGCGTTCCATGATCCGCTCCATCCACATCTCGAAAATTTCCGTTTCCAGCAGTCCCATACGCTTATCCTTTCTTCTTTTGACCGCCCGTGCGCAGCAGGTAGTTTCGTTTGAAGTCCTCGATCCGTTGCGGGTTGCCGTCGATAACCGATTCCTCGACCAGCCGTTCCACCTCCGAGAGGCGGTAGCGGCACGCACCCCGGAAAATCGCGTATTCGATACGCTTGCTGTCCCGAAGCCGTTGCAGCGTGCGGCGGCTGATGCCCAGCAGCGACATGACCTGCTCGCGGTTCAACCATACCTCCGGCATATCCTTCTTTTTCGTGCGCTCACTCTCGCGGATATACCCCGCGATACGGTCTATCTTTTCTACCAGCTCTTTATAAGCGGTGCTTTCCATCGTGATGATTTCCATAACCTTTGCTTTTTGTTACACGGGCAAAGGTGGCGTATTGCGGCGGGGTGCTTTCCATTGTCGTTACCGACACGGGAAAGATTTTCAGCGGATTGAAGAAAGGCGGGGAAGCCAGATTGTGCCAAACGGACGCCACAAGCTGCCATAAAACCGGAAAGAGAAGCACGGGGCACGGCTTTGCTTACATTTGCCCCAAAACCTCAAAATACAAGGATATGGAAATAGTAATTATTGAGAAGAAAACCTTTGAAGCGCTCCTTTCCGGCGTGGAAACACTCACCGGAAAAGTCGGCGCTTTGTGCCGCCGATGCAGCGACAAACGGATGCAAAAGTGGCTCGATGGGGAGGACGTGTGCCGCCTGCTGCGCATAAGCCCCCGCACACTGCAAACGCTGCGCGATAACCGGATAATTGGGTGTACGCAGGTAAACCGCAAGTTCTATTACAAGCCGGAGGAAGTCGAACGGGTTTTACCTGTTATCGGTCGTTTTCGCACCGAGAGGGATAACATCCCCTGATTAAAGAAGCAAACCACTAAATCCACAGAAAGATGAATGACAATAATGTAATTACGGCAGATGACGAACGCATCGCAGCGGCGCTGTACGCCTTGAAAAAGTGCGCCAAAGATGCGGACAGACTTATGGATACTTTTCATCCGCCACTCGGAGGCGAACGATACCTCACGGATAAGGAGGTAATCGCCCTGCTGAAAGTGAGCCGTCGCACCATGCAGGAATACCGCGCGGCAAGGAAGGTACCTTTTATCCTCTTTGGTGGAAAAGTCCTGTACCGCGAAACGGACATCGAGAAAATGCTTGCGGAAAATTACCGCAAGGCAATTCTCTGAAAACAACAACGGGCAGGTGTTGAAGCCTGCCCGTTTGTTATTTCAATTTACTCGCGGTAGATTTGGAGTAATCCCATCAAAAAAGTATTCTAATATATACTTTTCAAATGGATGCAATTCCAAATGACTAATAAACCATTCTTTTCCAAGTTGGTTGAAACAATTTATAATTTCATTAACGGAAATGTCTTGTTGTTCCAAATCCATTAAACCTGCTTTCTGAATCTTTTTACTAACCATACGCGGTAACCCATATTCTTCTAATTCATATACTAATTTAGGCAAAAAGGCATGAGATATTCTGGAGATAAAAGGAGAAATATCAACGTAATTTTTGAATACGTGTTTTTGGATAGTATTAATATCGCCCAATAATGAAGAAAGATTAAATGAAACAACACGTTCAAGCTCAAAATATTTTTCTATTGTGATTCCATTATTTCGTAAAGAACTTAATATATCTGGGATCGTTCTATTCCAATTATTAGATATAGCTTTTACATAAGCTACTAAATCTTTATAAGCAGCTCCCGCATTACCTCCTAAATATTTTAATACATGATATAAAGAAGTATCCCAATTTTGAGGATTATTTGAATTTAGATACCCTAATCCATTCCAATTAGATGGATTTTGAGTCATATCAATGGCTATCTCTCGAAGAGAACTACTATTGCAGGTTTGTATTGAAGGATCATTAATTATTGTTTTATAAACTCCTGAACCTAAGAGATTATCCATCTCATCATTAAATGCAACTATTTTAATAATTTGCTCTCTTGTAAGCTCTCCATCAAATTTTGATGTGTCTAATGAATTTAACAAATCCTCTGTAAATTCTAAATTTAATTGTGTGGGTTTCTCTTCTGGTGGAGCTTCGAAAAGATATATCTTCCCAATAAAATGCTTGAACATTCTACCGCCTCGACCTACAATATTCTTATAGGTAAAATCATTTAGATTGGGCTTTCCATTTTTATTAGCCCAAATAATGACATTTTCAGCAGAAGTATTTACTCCTTCAATTATAGATGAGGTGGAAACAATATTATACAAACCTAAAGGCTCTTCAAATAATCTAACTTGCAGTTGGCTCAGCGAACGGTGTAACCGTCCATTATGAATTCCCACTCCTTTACAAACTAAATCAGATAAAATATACGTATTTCCATAATTTATTTTTAGCCATTCAGAAAATGAATCCAATAAATCATTTTTTCTAACAGGTAATTCGAGCTGTAAAATATCAACAATTTTGTCAATATTAGAATATGTACCTGCATATATTAAAGATTTTGTTCTTTTTTGATTTAGTATTGCAAGTAATCGATCCCTTTTGAAAGATTTATTGTTTGGGTTAGCTTGCGCATAATCTTTATGTATCTCAGAAAATACTGTATTAAAATCAATTTTTTCAAATCTCATTCCCTCTGTAAAAGGGTTATTGTTCAGTTGAGATATATTAGGTGCTAAGAAATATTTCTGCTTTGCTTTTTTTCCTAATTCTAAAATAGCTTTCAATAGTATCGGTGCTCGTTCTCTATCAAAAGATACACCAGCCTTATAAAATTCATCAATGATTAATATATCTATTGAATCTATTTTATGAATATAACTAATAGCTCGTTCTTGAGGAAAGATTAATATATTCTTTGATGACAAACTCACTTCTGGAGTTGTTATTATTTTATACTCTGACGAAAATTTTTTATATAGTCTTCTACGAGTTTCATCTGTCAATGCTATTGTAGGAACAATTAAAACAACATTATTGGGTTTCTTTATTGAAATGAAAGCGTCTATGACAAAACTTTTTCCAAAACTTGTAGGAGCACTTACGGCTATACTTTCTCCTGACAATAAATATTTCAACAATGAGGATTGTTCTCTATGTAAGGTTATTGGATGATTATCTCCTGTATTGACTTTAAACGCTTGGTAAACAAATTTATCTTGCCAATTAGATGTGTTTGGTTGTAAATATGGATATAATCCAATTTCTCTAATTAAATGGTTAATTAGAGGACTATATGTAATATTTTGAGCATTCAGATAATCCAATAATTGGATTAATTTATTTCTTGCTTCTGATTCTTGTTGGGTAGAAAGCAATTCATTTATATTTTGGCACTCGCTAAATATATCCATAGCCTATCATTGGTTTTTGTAAAATTCGACATTAGAAACGAATTTCTCAACAATATCTTTTTTTGAAGGAACCGGAAATAATATCAAATGAAATTTAATCTCTCCATATTTAAATAGAGTTTTCATTTGATCTAATTGTTTCTTAAAGTAAGAATGGGCCCGTTCTTTATGATAGGTAATAATGCGATTTTTATAGTCTTCTGAAAGGCAATTTACCCCTTTTGTAATTAAACATTCATGTAACAGAAGAATTGGAATATGTATTTTAGGTTTTATAGTATCAATAGATTCTTTGGGAGATAATGCTTTTTTTATTTGAGCACATAATTCGTTGTCTTCTATTAAATTATCAATATCACATACATTAGTTATTATACTATTCTCTTTTTTAAGCTTATCAGTTTGTAGTGAATTTTTAACAGATTCTACAATAGTATTAAGTCGTGCATCCTCAATACTATTATAAAATTTTGCTTCTCCAAACCATAATGAAAAATCAGTGTCATTTTCAATAATAATATGGACACTATCAGCTCCTTTTGCATTATCTTGAGTATTCTGTTTATAGAAAATTTTAGGGACAACAGGTAATGCATGGTAATAATGTTTCATAATTCCATACAGAATAATTTCTGCTAATTCACTTCCACTCCCTACTTCATCCTTATCTGTCAAACGGAGATTTTTTGCTGCCGCAACCAAGATTGAATGACTTTGAGTAATAAGTTTCTCTCTTTCTTTTTGTGAAAGTGAAGTTTCGGCAATATTATCCCAAATAAAATTTTGGAATTTCGTATATCGCCATTTTCCATCCTCAAAATCATTTATTAGACTTAATATGTATTTATTATTTATTGGTGATAACGATTCATCTATGCAAATATTCATAAATGAATCGTCAATCAATATATCAAAATCTAAATTGTCACTTCTGCACATATTCTACATACATTATTACCATATCTTAATAGATGTATGCAAATATATACATTATCAATCAATTAACACAAAGCTGAACTCTTTTTTTCGTAAATACTGTTATAAAATAGAAGTTTGTATGCAGGAGTAACAACTTTACACATGAGCCATTTTCGCAAGACTGAAGTATTACAAGTCTTTAGCTGAAATGTAAGGGCAACAACGACCTCCATGTTATACACATCCGCACTGTTGCCGTTTTCCAGACGGACACACATGCAGACCTCGTAATCGTTCAGCACGTCGCTTTTGATAATCGCTTTGATCGCGCCGTTTACCGCACCGACGGTTGTGCCGAACAGTCCGGCCAGCTCCGTAGCTGTCATCCATACCTCGCTGCCCGTTACGGCAACCCGGTTTTCGCTGATTGTGATTATATCCCTTTTCATATCCCTGACTTTTTAGATTGCGACACCTGCAAATTCTTCGATGTTATTTAATTCCCGTGCAAGGGCACTCATATCTTTTTTAACTTTCTCTTTGGTTATCTTTGCATATATCTGTGTAGTGCGGATGTTCTTATGCCCTAAAATCGAGCTGACCGTTTCAATCGGCATATTATTCGACAGACACACGGTCGTAGCCATCGTGTGCCGTCCGATATGCCACGTAACCTCTTTGTCGATACCGCACAGCTTCATGATTTTTTTGATATTTCCGAGAATCGTGCTGTACTTAGGTACGGGAAATATCTTCCCGTTTTCGCCTATTCCCTTATACTTTTCATAGATTAATTTCGGGATGTTGAGCAACTGCACCTCCGAGAGAACCGTCGTTTTCTGGCGCGAGATATGAATCCACTCGTGGTCGTCGAAATACGTGCGGATATTATCTTCCGACAAGTTGTACAGCTCACAATAGGACAAGCCCGTGAAGCAGCAGAACACGAACAGGTCGCGCACGAGTTCATGTTTGGGTTTCGTGAACCGCATATTCATCAATTTTTTCAATTCCTCGTTCGTCAGAAACGTCCGCTCCGTTTCCTCCATGCCGATTTCATGTTTGATGAATGGATCACGCAAAAGCCAGCCGTTTTCGATGGCAATGCTTATCATCTTGCGCAGCGGCATAAGATAAACCCAGACCGTGTTGTGGGTACAGTGATTGTCCGTGCGCAGATACATCTCGAAATCATTGATGAACGCGGGGGCGATCTCTTTCAGCGCGATGTCGCTCACATGGTATCGCGTTTCGAGAAATCGTTTCAGGTGGTCGTAAACGGCAAGGTATTTTTGTTGGGTGGATTTTGCCCTCATTCCGGCTTTTACCATCTTGTCGAAATCGCTGTTGAACTGATCGTAAACTTTCATTAAGGTTTCGTGGCGGTACTCCAACCCTAAAAAGGCGTTCTTTACCTTTTCCGCCGTAACGAAACCGTCCCGATCCATAATTTCACGATAGTGGTTGTTGATTTTTACCCGGATGCCGTCGAGCATCTTATTCGCCTCCTGTGCGGCGACGCTCCGCCCCGTCATACGTCCCGTTTCGGTATTCCAAAGTGCCGGATCGACCGTCATCTTGCAACTGAACTGTGCGGGCTTGCCTCCGTCAATGGTAATACGTCCCATGACGGGAACACTGCCGTCTTTTCTCACATCTTTCCTTTTCAGGTAAAATAACACGCTGAATGTACTTCTCATAACTCACATTTTTAATGGTACAAAACTATTAACTCTGGAGTTATTCGTAGTTATGCAAATCGCAGCATATCAGCGCAAAAGCACCGTAGAATACATTTTTTGCGGACGTGTCCCGAAATTGTTTACCTTTGCTTACAGCAAAGGCCGTTCAAATTGCAATCCCTGTCCTTTTCGCCTCGTTTTATTCGCATATCCGGCTGCCTTACCTGTTCCGAAAACGGTAATGACTTGGTAACGTAGCTTCGGTTTTACTTGGCTCTTTTCCGGTTTCCGTTGGCGTTACCTTTATTGCCCATATTTACCTAAAAGCCCTTTTATCAGCTCTATCGCCGTATTTTGCGCTTTTCTTATCCTCTACTGCATTTTTTTTAATAGAAAAAACGCAAGAATGACTATCTTTACAGAAAATAGGCGGTATGGCGGCTATGCCGGAAAAAAACGGCGCCATGTCCGGTCTGAGCTGTTTTACGGAACACAGGCTTCGCCTTGGCAATGTCCGAATAAATTTGGCATTTTGCTCGGCTTGTGCTATCTTTAACCTCGTTTTAGATAGGCTGCGGTTCGGACAAACTCAAACAAGTTTGGTTTGTCGCTCTCCTTGCGCTATCTTTGTGCTGCCATGACGTTGGATGAATACAAATTACTCCGAAAAATAAATTCCCCCCGCGACCTCAAGCAACTCTCGGCGGAGGAACTGCGCACCTACTGCGACGAGCTGCGCAGCTATATCATCGACGAGTGCTCGGTAAATCCCGGACACCTGGCGTCGAGCCTCGGCTGCGTGGAACTCGCCGCCGCACTCCACTACGTTTTCGATACGCCCGCGGACAAGATCGTCTGGGACGTAGGGCACCAGACCTATGCCCACAAGATTATCACCGGGCGCCGCGAGGCGTTCAAGACCAAACGCCTGCTGGGCGGCATCAGCGGTTTCCCGCGCATGTCGGAGAGCCCCTACGACGCTTTCGGGGGCGGGCATGCCTCGGTGTCGATTTCGGCGGCGTTCGGCATGGCCAAGGCTGCCGAGATGCGGGGCGAGAGGCACCAGGTCGTGGCCGTCATCGGCGACGGTTCGATGACCGGCGGCCTCGCGTTCGAAGGGCTCAACAACGCCGGGGCCAGCAAACGCACCAATATCCTGGTGATCCTCAATGACAACAACATGGCCATCGACCAGGCCACCGGCGCATTGAAGAACTACCTGCTCAAAATCTCCACGTCGGTGCATTACAACCGTTTCAAGCAGCGGTTGTGGGGCATCCTTTCGCATACGCCGCGCCTGCTGCGCCTCTGCCAAAAGGCGGGCAACGCCGTGAAACAGGGGGTGCTGAACAAGAGCAACCTTTTCGAGAGCTTCAATTTCCGTTATTTCGGCCCCGTCGACGGCCACAACCTCAAGGAGTTGGTGCGCACGCTTCGGGCATTGCGCGACATCGAAGGGCCCAAGTTGCTGCATGTCATGACCGTGAAGGGCAAGGGCTATCTGCCTGCCGAGCACGACCAGTCCACGTGGCATGCCCCCGGACGTTTCAATCCCGATACGGGCGAGCGGATCGCCTCGCCGGGCGCCGCGGCGCGTTACCAGGATGTCTTCGGCGAGACGCTCGTCGAACTGGCCGGGCTCGACCCGCGGGTCGTGGGCGTCACGCCTGCCATGCCGTCGGGTTGTTCGATGAACATGCTCATGCACGCCATGCCGTCGCGTTGCTTCGACGTGGGTATTGCCGAGGGCCATGCCGTGACCTTCTCGGCCGGGATGGCCGCTGCGGGCATGGTGCCTTTCTGCAACATCTATTCGTCTTTCATGCAGCGGGCTTACGACAATGTGATCCACGACGTCGCGATTCAGGATCTGCCCGTGGTGATGTGCCTCGACCGGGGCGGCATCGTGGGCGAGGACGGCGTGACCCACCACGGGGTCTTCGACATGGCTGCATTCGGTGCCGTGCCGGGACTTACGATCGCTGCGCCGATGGATGAACTGGAACTCCGCAACATGATGTATACCGGTCTGCAATACGGTCATCCCTTCATGATCCGCTACCCGCGCGGCAACGGTGCGGGACGTCTGTGGCGGGGCGTTCCCTTCGAAGCGCTGCCCGTCGGCCGGGGCCGGAGGCTCCGCGAAGGTACGGACGTGGCGCTGGTGACGGTCGGGACGGTCGGCAACGCTGCCGCCCGTGCCGCGGAACGCGCCGCGGAGAAGGGCGTGAGCGTGGCGCATTACGACCTGCGCTTCGCCAAACCGCTCGACGAAGCCCTGCTGGCCGAGGTCGGTGCCGAGTTCCGCCATGTGGTCACGGTCGAGGACGGTTCCCTGCGCGGGGGCGTCGGCGAGGCCGTCACGGCATTTTTCAATGCCCGCGGCTGCGAGGTGGCCGTGCATTCGCTGGGCATCGGCGACGAGTGGGTCGAGCACGGAACCCCGGCTCAGCTCTACGCCCTCTGCGGTTACGACGAGGAGGGTATTT
>OHHP01001037.1_pt1 | contig 12128 bp, 8 predicted proteins | sample 1568121 | NCBI WGS metagenome assembly OHHP01 (sample SAMEA3879500, study PRJEB24766) | human gut metagenome | biome: human-associated habitat; feature: feces | place: USA | collected 1985/1987
ACCAGACAGTCGACCCGCCACAAGGAGGCGCAAGGCCGGCCCTCCCCTTCGCCGGACAGCACCCTTCTTACCAAAGGCCGCCCACCCGCCGGCATTTTCACGCAGCGGGCAGCGGCACCCGTTCCTCCGGATTATTTCCAGCTGTTCCGTTTCCTGAAATCGGACGGAGTGACACCCTCCTTATGCTTGAAAAAGGTGGAAAACTGCCCGGTATTCACGAACTTCAAGGCATAGGCGATATCCGATATATTTATATCCGTCCCCGTCAGCATCTCTTTGGCCTTCAGGAGCCGCTGCTGCAACTGGTACTGCGCGGGGGATATCCCGGTGTATTCCTTGAACGTCTTGCGGAACCACGAATAGCTGACCCCGAGTTCCCGGGCGATCGCCTCGACGTCACGCGGGTTATCCACATCCTTCATCAGCTCCCGCGCGGCATTGACTTTCTCAAGGATGAACGTATTGGCATAGGAGTTATTCCGCTCCTTGTAATAGATGGAACCCAGGATGTGCAGCACGATGCTCGACATCATCTGCTGGCACCCCGCCTTTTCGGCAGACGCCAGTTGCAGAATCTCTTCATACAGGCTCACGATCCCCGAACTTATCCCGATATTATGTAACGGCTGCTCGCGCACGAGAAACCGGTTCGCCACCCTGTCGTCGATATAGGAACCCTTGAACCCGACCCAGTATTCATCCCAGCCGGTCGCGTCGTCGGGATGGTAGCTATGCCACTCCCCGGGAAACAACAGCATCACCGTCCCGGCCTTCACAGGCGCCTCGGGACAGGACTGCGAAGCGAAATACCCGGAGCCTTTGGTGATATACACCAACTGGTATTCGTTCAGTATCCGTCCGCCGCGGGGCATGAAAGAGTACTTGTCCGGATGTGCCGAGAGCGGGTACTTCGTCCCCGGCGGAATAAACTGGTACCCGATCGTCGTGACGACAACGCCCCATTTCTCGTCCTTATCCCCGATCGTCAGGTAACATAACTTGTCTCGCTCCTGCTGCATATCAGATTTGATAGGTTGAAAATCATTTTTCATAAGCAAATATAACTTTTTTCCACGTAATATGCAGATTTTAACACAATAAGATTTTCCGGGAGCGATTTTTTCATTCCGCAACAAGATCCGCCCACCGAAGCCAGTTTCACCCGCACACCCTTCCCCACATGCGGCGGCAGCAATTCCATTCACCCCGCAATTCGCCCCGTTACAAGCCGCTCCAGCCACCTTCCGCATCGTTCCGGCCAATACCGCACGGCATAAATCTGTATTCCCACAACAGCCTCCGGCAGGGCCGTACATACCGTCCTGTATACATCGGAAATACCCATACATACTTCAAAAAAAGCCACTCAGCAGCCATATGAAACGGCTTACGAGGGGATAATTATGAAATCTGACACCGAAATATTAAAAAATGACAAGAATCGAACTTTCTGCACGGGCGATTCTTAAAAATGCCCCGGGTTTTATATTCGGGACACAATAACGTACTACAAATGCTCAAATTCGTACCTGACGGGGGGGGGGAAATCCTCTATATTTGAATTGCAATTTGAACGTGTTGAAATATACTTTTAACAAATCATAAACCTAAAAACAACCTAAAATCGTATAAGCCTATGCCAAAATGACTCCTTTCCCCTTAGGTTTCTATTATATATATGTACGAATCGTGCATATGGGGGAATTTCATTTTCAATCATCATTCATCTACTATGGACAAAACCAACCAATCTTTATGAAGAAAAATTTATCCATTTTTATGACAGCCGGAAGCTGGTTGCAGCGGGCGCTTGCGTTGTTTTTGTGCGTTGCTGCCCTCGAAGCTGTCCAGGCGGCACCCCAAGACACCAAAAGAACGATCACGGGTACGGTCGTCGACCAGAACAACCTACCCGTCGCGGGAGCCACAGTCATGGTTTCGAACACGTCGAACGGCACTGCGACCGATTCCAACGGCCAGTTCAGCCTTTCGGGCGTAACCGACAACGACGAACTGCAGATTTCGTTCCTCGGCTACAAGACCGTAACGATGCAGGTAGGCACGCGCACCTCCATCGCAGCAACGCTCGAAGAAGATTCGGGCTACCTGGATGAAGTCGTAGTCGTAGGTTACGGCACGACGACGCGGCGCCACATCATCTCGGCCGTTTCGACCGTGAAGTCGGAGGCAATCGAGAACCGCCCGGTGGCCAACATCCAGCAGGCACTGCAGGGTGCGGCAGCCAACCTGATCATCCAGACCAAAAATTTCAACCCGACGGACAACCAGATGAACATCTCGATCCGCGGTGTGAACACCATGGGTAACAACACCCCGCTGGTAGTCATCGACGGTGTACCCCAGCCGGACGCAGGCCGTATGAACGACCTCAACCCGAACGATATCGAGTCGATCAACATCCTGAAGGATGCCGGTTCGGCCGCTATTTACGGTGCACGTTCCTCGAACGGTGTCATCCTGATCACGACCAAGAACGGCCGCAAGGAGATGGCTCCGCAGATCCGTTTCAGCGCCAAAGTCGGTGTCGAAAACCCCGATATCCTCTACAAGGCCGTTCCGACCTACCGCAACGCGATCCTGCGTAACGAGGCCCTGAGCAACGTCGGCCGCGAGCCGCTCTTCACAGCTGCCGAAATCCAGGATTTCTACAACCACGGGGACTGCGAGGCTGCCGTAGAGCAGGCCATGCAGAACGCACTCCAGCAGAACTACAACGTAAGCGTTACGGGCGGTACGAAAACCACCACCTACATGCTTTCGGCCAGCTATTTCGACCAGGAATCCAACTACGTGGGCCCCGATTACGGCGTAAAACGCTATAACCTGCGTTCGAACCTGACGACCGAATTCGGCCGGCTGAAACTGGGCGCAAACGTCGGTTTCACCCGTTCGGAGATCAACTCCCCGTCGGATGCCAACGAAGGCTTCCTTTTCGCCGACCTCGTCCGTTTCCCGAACTACTACTTCAACCGCCACGAGGAGAACGGAATCTTCTTCGGCAACAACTATAAGTACGGCGGCTATTCCGTATCGCCGCTGGCCGGCCTTATGGGCGGTGGTACCAACAAAAACGACCACGAATACCTCACCGGTACCTTTACGGCCGATTTCGAGATCATCAAAGGCCTGAAGGCTCGTGCCGTTCTGGGCGGTGAAGTCCGCCACGAGCACCGTTTCACCTCCCACAAGACTTACCAGTATGTCGTGGACAACGGCGCAGCCCATTCGGATATCTCGACCGCTACGACCGGCGGCAACACCAAGCGCGAAGCAGACGACTGGACGAAGAAAGTCACTTTCGTCACCGCACAGCTGATGCTGGATTACAACCGCACGTTCAAGGAGAAGCACAACGTAACCGGACTGTTCGGTTGGTCGGACGAATCGGAGATCGGCTATGACATCACGGCCGCCCGCCAGGGTATGAACAGCATCGACCAGCCGGGCGACGGTTCGATTGCCACGGAAGGCACCAAGCTCTCGTCGCAGAGCAAATACCGCCGTGCGTTGCAGTCGTTCTTCGGCCGCGCCGGATACTCCTACGACGACCGCTACTATTTCGAATTCACCGCCCGTTACGATATGTCTTCGAAGTTCCTCAAGGAGCGCAACGGCGCCTTCTTCCCTTCGGTATCGCTGGGCTGGCGCATGTCGCAGGAGAATTTCATGCAGACTTACCGCGACCGTGTCGGCGACCTGAAACTCCGTGCTTCGTACGGTCTGAACGGTAACCAGCAGGATGTGGGCGACTACGATTTCATGACCACCTACGGCACTTGGGCCAACGCTTACGGTTTCAACGGCGTCCCGGTTCAGGGCCTGATGTTCACCATGGGTAATGAACTGCTGACGTGGGAGACCGCCAAGACCTTCAACATCGGTGTGGATGCGACGTTCTTCAAGAATACCCTGAGCGTCAACTTCGACTACTTCTACAAGCGTACGGAAGATATCCTCCTCTCCCCGATCGTCCCCGGAACCTTCGGCGCCTCGATCGCCAAGGAGAACCGCGGTATCCTCGACAACCAGGGCTGGGAACTTACCATCAACTATAACCTCTCGCGCGGCAACTGGAAGCACAACTTCTCGCTCAACCTCGCCGACTCGCAGAACGAGGTAGTCCGCTATGGAACCCCGGCTATCAGAACTGCCGACAGTGCCGGCACCATCATCATGGAGGGTCTGCCGATCAATGCCCTCTACGGCTGGAAAACGAATGGTTTCTTCCAGAACTACGATGAAATCCAGAATGCAGCCCTGCCGACCGGCATCGACCGTTCGCAGCTCCGTCCGGGCGACGTGCGCTATGTCGACCTGAACAGCGACGGCAAGATCGACGAAAACGACCGCACCTACCTGGGTTATGCCTTCCCGCGCTATACCTACGGTTTCACCTACAATGTCAAGTGGAAAGGCATCGACTTCAGCATCATGCTCCAGGGCGTGCTGAAGCGTGAGAACCCAGTTCGCGGCGAGCTCGTGCAGCCGTTCCACGCCGACTACTCGATGACCATGTTCGACCACCAGCTCGACTACTGGTCGCCGCAGAACCGCGATGCACGCTGGCCGCGCCTGGGAGTATCGGGCTCGGTGAGCGACACGAACAACTGGGGTCACACGGGCTCGGATCTGATGTTGCTCGAGGGCGCATACATGCGTGTCAAGAACATCCAGTTGGGCTACACCCTTCCCAAGAAGTGGACGAAGAAATTCGGCTGCGAAGCACTGCGCATCTATTTCGACACGCAGAACCCGCTGACCTGGACCAAAAACGGGTTCGTAGACCCCGAGACCACCTCGTTCGGCAACAACATGAGCGGCGGAGCGGACAACTCGGTGCGCAACTACCCGACCCTGCGTTACTTCGGTGGAGGTATCGACTTGACTTTCTAACAATTAAACAATCGGAAAGAATATGAAAATCAAAAATATATTAGCCGTCCTCTCCCTCGGTATGGTCAGCTGCGTAGGCCTTGAGCAATACCCGACGACCTCCTATACCGACGAGACCTTCTGGACGATCGAGGACAATGTCCGCACGGCCCTGTACCTGGGGTACAACCAGTGCTGGCACCAAGACTACTATTTCGCCAATAACCTCCTGTCGGACGACGTGTACGGCAGCCGCCACTCGACGAACGAAACCAGCATCGTAACGGGTATGGCCAATACCTCGAACGGCCGCTTCTCGGACGAATGGGACAAGTGCTACCAGGAACTGCGTACGATCCACACGGCACTCGACGCCCAGGATCGCATGAATATCGACGAGACGTTCAAGACGCGCATGCTTGCAGAACTCCGTCTGATGCGCGCCTTCACCTACCTGCGCCTGGTAACGTGGTTCGGCGACGTGCCGTTCTTCACGACCAATCCGACGCTCCCCGAATCGCGCGTCGTCAAGGTAACGCCCGCCGCCACGATCAAGGAGTTCATCCACTCGGAACTTGCCGAGGTAGCCGAGATCCTGCCGAAAAACACGGATATTCCGGAATCTGAAAACGGACGTTACACGCGCGGCACAGCCGTGGCGCTCAATGCACGTGCATACCTTTACGACAACGATTTCGAGAACTGCGCCATCTGGTGTGACAAGCTGATCAACTCGACGGAGTACGGTACCTACGCCCTCGAATCGGATTATAAAAAACTGTTCCACGACCAGTCGTGCTGTTACGGCCCCGAGTCGATCATGACGATCGAGTTCGCCACGCTCGGCGGCATTGACAACATCGTCAGATCCTGGAACAATTTCAATGCTTTCGTTCCCCAGTCCATCGGCAACAAGGGTGTGACCTCCCAGTCGCCGACGCAGGAATTGGTCGATGCCTACCGCAAACTCGACGGCAGCGTCGCCGATGACACGGACTATGAGAATCGCGACAAGCGTTTCGAAGCCACCATCGCCTTCAACGGCTGCACCGTGGATATTCCCGACGCAAAAGGGCTGGGACTCATCGGCTCCGAAGGCAAAGGCAAAGGCACCTACACCTGCTATACGAGAGCCGAGGACGAAAAGAACCAAAATGACAACGAACTTTTCGACTCGTACAACGGCACGCAGGATCGTACGGCCACAGGGTATTACACCCTGAAAAACTACAACGCCGACATGGTCGACAGCAAGGGCAACACCTACAAATCGCTCATGGAGATCCGCTACGCCGACGTACTGCTGATGTATGCCGAATCGATGAACGAGCAGAGCAAAATGACATCCGACATCTGGGACAAGACGATCAAACCGCTGCGCGAACGCGCCGGGTTCGACGCCGCATACTGCTCCTATCCGGGCAGCAGCGACCTGCGCCAGGTTATCCGCGACGAGCGCCGCGTAGAGCTGGCCCTCGAAGGCCGCCGTGCATTCGACCTGCGCCGCTGGGCCCTGCTCGACAATCCGTCGCTCAAGAGCACGGGAGCCACATATCTCACGACCCGCGCTACGGGTGCCCCCTTCCTCGACGATGGCAGCAACATCCAGTGCCAGAATGCTTACGGCATGAAATACTGGTTCCCCATTCCGCAGAAGGAGCGTGACATCAACGCCAACCTGCCGCAGAATCCGGGATGGTAACAGCCAAGTTGTAAAGGAGATTAACTAACCAATCAAGAAAAACACATGAAAACCATATTGAAAAATATCATGTTGTTCGCCGCAGGAGCCCTCACCCTCGGGTTTACCGCCTGTGAGGAGGATGGCCAGGATCTGAATTTCAATATTCAGCCCGGCAACGAGCTCTACGCACCCGCGGACAACGCATCGGTCAATCTGGATCAGGGTTTGAATACCAGTTTCGAATGGGCCCCCTCCGTTGCCGAAGACGGCGGATACATCACTTACGAAGTGCTGTTCGACAAAGCGGACGGCGATTTCTCGGCACCGCTTGCCATCAAGAACAGCCAGATGACCGGCTCCAAAGCTTCGCTGAGCATCTCGGCCAAAGAGCTGAACGAAGTGGCCGCCCTGGCGGGCATCGAGAATGCCAAGACCGGGCAAATCAAATGGACGGTACGTGCCGGCAAGGGTTTGTTCGCCCAGACCTACACACAGGCCAACGTGCTCACCGTTACACGTATCAACCTGGTCGACCCGCTGCCGACGGCCGTCACGCTGAAGGGCGAAGCCGTGGAAACCCCAGAAGGTCTCAACATGCAGACTCCCGCCGTTTTGAACGGCACGGCGGCAGCGACTGGGGTATTCGACTGCTTTACACGCATCACGAACGACGAGTTGATTATAACCGACGATCTGGGCCGCTATTACGAACTCAAATCGAACGGTAAGGTTAAATACCTGGCCGATGCGACGGAACCCTATGCAAATACGATTTCCGGCGGCCTGTGCTGGTTCCAGATAGATTTCACCAGCATGACATGGAGTATCAATACGATTGCCCAAATCGAATTACAGGCTTCCAGCAACGATGTCCTCGGAGGCAACGGCCTGGACGGATGCGAGTGGAAAATGTTCTTTACGATGACTTACGAAGGCAAGGGAGTCTGGGCCCTGGAAAACTACGAGAACAAAATGTCAGCCAAGAAAGACGGTAGTGCGATCGTAGCCGGTGACAGCCGCCATAAATTTAAAATGACGATGGACGACGGCTCTGTCTATTATTGGGGCACCACCCTTAGTTTGGGCTCTTCCTACACAACGGACTATCTGAAGTGCCATCTTTGGACGGAAGCACAGGTAGGTAATGCAGACTGGGATAAATCCTATAATTTCCTGTCAGGCGATTGCGGAAGAGCGCTCGATTGCTACCTGCGCCTGAATACCGACAACCCGGCCGGCACTTATTACCACGAATACATCTTCAAATAACAGCAAGTCACCGGACAGTTCCTCCCTCCGGGGAGGGGCCGGCCGGAAACTTCAGCCGCGCAAACCGGAATGCGGCGCGCGGAAAGTTATTCGGAGAACGGATCCGGACACAGAACCGGAAATAAAACAGTATTGAATAAAAATTAAAATCAACCTATAAATTATGAGAAAATCTCTATTCAGACGGACTGTTGCCATGCTGACCCTTTCCGCAGCAGCCGTCTCGGGCGCCTGCTCGGAACAAGAATACGAGGATCTTACCAGGCCGGAAAAAGTAACGGGGAACACCCAGTACGCCCCCTACACGATCGACTGGGCCGAAGCGGCGGACTCCTGCTCCACGGCTTTCATCGAGCGTTTCTATTGCAGCGAAAACCGCAATGGCTACGAAGGCGTCTTCTCGTACAGGGAATACAATGCGACAGGCAGTGCCAATTTCAACAACTACTGGCAGCAGGCACACGCCATGGCTGCCATGGTAGAATACTACAACCGTATCAAGGCGACCGACGCCGAGGAGAAAGCCCGTATCGAAGGCTATTTCCAGAAATGGTACGACAAGCACGGCAATAACTACGAAGGCAACCAGAGCTGGCGCGGTTCGACGGGCTTCGGCAACGATTTCACCGACGATACCTGCTGGATCATTATCGCCTTGTTCCAGATGTACGACGCAACCGGCAACCAAACCTATTACGATGCCGCCAAGCAGACCTGGGACGAGTGCGTATGGCCCCGCCACGAGCTCACACAGTCCGGCTGGCTGCCCTGGAAATGGTCGGATCTGGGGCCCAACGAGTGTACGAACGGCCCGGCCGCCATCGCAGCCGCGACCCTGGCACAATACAGCCGCGCTGCCGGCGACGAAGAGGCTGCCCAGGAGTACATCGACCAGGCCTGCACCTGCTTCGACCAGAACATCGACGTGATGGCATCCGACGGCACGCTGGGCTCCACCCCGCTGAGCTACACGCAGGGCACCTGCATGGAAGCCGGCCGTCTGATCTGGAAACTGACCGGCGACACGGGTTACCTGCGCAAGGCGATCCAGGCAGGCCGCGGCCAGATGACCTCGACCCGCATGAACGAAGTTTACAACTATGAAATGGTATCGCGCGACGAGGGTACGGACGAGAACAACTCGATCTTCCACGCCGTGATGTTCCACTGGTTCACGCGCATGATCCTCGACACGGAAGTCGACTCGTTCGACGGCAAAATCCGCAAGGAGCTCTACGATTATCTCTACCGTCATGCCTCCTACTACTGGGCGACGATCGACAAGACGCCGGAAGGTTGGCCCGAGGCTTATTTCGGTGTAAAGTGCTACCAGCCCCGTTCGTCGATGAACGGCGACGTAGGCGGTTCGCTGGGTGCATATACCAGTGCTGCGCAGGCGATCGAATCCATGTGGATGATCAAGGATGTCAAGTTCTAACCCGTCAAAACCAACCGATTTATGAAGAAGATTATCATGATGCTGGTCGCCGGAGCCATGGCATGCGGCCTGGCCGCCTGCAGCGACGACGATACGACGCCTTCGGGCAATATCACTACCGCGGATCAGCTTTACCTGCCGCGCAACAATGCGACGATCGTACTGGAGACCGGCAACACCACCCATTTCGAATGGGCGGTTTCCAAGGCGAGCAAGAACGGCTATATCACCTACGAGCTGCTGTTCGACAAAGCAGACGGGGATTTCAGCCAACCGCTCTATGTCCTTACCAGCGACAACAACGGTTACGAACCTTCGGCCGAAGTCGCAAGCACGACTTTGAATACGGTCGCCAAACTCGCCGGCGCAGACCTGGGCGAAACTGCCACCGTCAAATGGACGGTACGCGCCTGGTGCGGCCTCAACTCGGAGATTTACGGCAGTGAGGCCGGTGTACGCACAATTTCCATCGCCCGTGTCAATTCCGTAGATCCGCTACCTGCCGAAGTTCGGCTGACCGGGGATATTACCGAAAACCAATCCGACATCGTTCTTTTCAGCGCATGTCCCGTTGCTTCGACCAAAAGCGGGGCAAACCAAGACAGGGAAGAGGGCGCTTATGAGTGTTTCACGAAATTGACTGCCGGGAAACTGACCGTAATCGACGATCTGGATCGCTATTTCAAGTTAGACAGCCGGAACAAAATGGAAGTCATCGCAGACGATGCCGCAGACAAGACCGGTTATGAGAACGCCACCGAAGGGATATACTGGATTTACTTGAATTTCAATACTATGTCCTATAAGATCAAGGAAATTGAGAAAGTAGAAGTCTGGACACATCCCTGGTTCGGTTCCGAAGCATTGCAGCCCATGGCATACGATGGCAACGGAACATGGAGCGTCGTTGACTGGGCATGGAAAGTATGGGATGACGCCGGGCAATTCGATTCGCGCTACCATTTCATCTGCACCTATGCAGATGGTTCAAAAGAGCGTTGGTCGCACATCGAAGACGACTGCCGTTCTTGCGATAACCCCGAGAGCAAAAAATATTTCTGGAACGTTTACCGTTTCACAAGCACGATTTCGGATGTCGACGACTGGGGACATTCATGGAAAACGCGGGAAAATATCAAGGAAGGCCTGAACAAGACGGTCACGTTCCGCGTCTATATGAACAATACGCAGGACACTGCCGAGAATTATTTCATCCACGAACGTTCTTTCTCCGACGGAGGTGCAGAGGAAGAGAGCATACCGACAGCCGTAAATATCTCGGGAGCGGCCACCGAAGGGCAGGCAACTCTTGATCTCTGTAAAGCAAGCGTAATGCACTCGGTCAAAGGAACCTATGAAGATCAGCGGGAAGACGGCGCCTTTGAGACCTATACAAAACTCACAGCCAGCACTCTGACCATTTCGGACAACAACGGTAAATACTATAGCCTTGCCGATGATGGCAGCATCAAGAATGCGTCCGGCGCATCGGCAACGACAATCAAGGAGGAAGGCGTTTACCGCATATACCTGAACTTCAACACAATGACTTATACACTGAATAAAATCAGCAAAGTGGAGTATTGGCGTATCAACGGTGGCGACAAACAAGAGCTGACCTATGAAGGCGACGGAGTCTGGAGCCTCAAGGATTATGCCTGGACTGTAAACTCCTCAAGCACCGACAGTCGTTACAAATTCATCTGTACATTTGCCGATGACAGCATAGAATATTGGGGACATTGTGAAGACGATTGCCGCGATTCAGCGAAGGCCGATTCAGACAAAAGAAAGTATTTCTACAATATTTTCAGGTTTACGACTGGTATCGGGGAATGGGAACAGACTTGGAAAGTAAACGAAAGTGCCCAAGAAGGTTTCGGAAAAAAAGTAACTTTCCGGCTCTACATGAACAATACGAAAGACACGCTCTTCCTGCACGAGCGTTCGTTCAAATAGCAGCACAAACGTATAAGGAGAGCATCCTTATACGGAAAAGAGATGGCCGACAGTCTTTGTCGGCCATTCTTTTTTCCGGGATCTCCGGACAAATGCGATAATCCAGATAAATATATACTACTTTTGCACCATGAAACCTTCCGAAGAGCTGGAGGCCTACGTCGAGGCCGAGATCATTCCCCGCTACGGGGCGTTCGATGCGGCGCACCGCACCGACCACGTACGCACGGTCATTGCGCAGAGCCTCGTGCTCGCCGGGCATTACGGGGTGCCGACATGGTCTACGCGATCGCAGCCTACCACGACACGGGGCTGGCATACGGACGGGAGTCGCACCATATCCGCTCGGGAGAAATCCTGCTCGGGGACTCTTTTATGCGGCAGCGGTTCACAGAGGAACAGATGGCCGTGATGCGCGACGCCATCGAAGACCACCGGGCCTCGTCCGACCACGCCCCGCGCACGATTTACGGACGGATCGTAGCCGAGGCAGACCGCTGCATCGACCCTGAAACCGTAATCCGCCGCACGATACAATACGGCAGGGCGCACTACCCTGCGCTCAGCCGCAAAGGGCAGTTCGACCGTTGCGTGGAACACCTGCAACGAAAATATGCCGAAGGCGGCTACCTGAGGCTCTGGATACCGGAATCGGACAACGCCCGCAAATTGGCGGAACTGCGTGAGCTGATCCGCGACACGGCACGGCTGCACGAGACCTTCGGGCGGATTTGGGGAGAGGTTTGCCGGGACTGACAACCGGATCGGGGTCAGCCGTACGCACCCCGGGACAACGCCCCGCCCGGAGGTACCCGGCTGCAAAGACAGGATACCGGCCGAGGCAACCCGAAAAAGCGACACCCCGCAGGCCGATGGCCTGCGGGG
>OHHP01001041.1_pt1 | contig 12095 bp, 10 predicted proteins | sample 1568121 | NCBI WGS metagenome assembly OHHP01 (sample SAMEA3879500, study PRJEB24766) | human gut metagenome | biome: human-associated habitat; feature: feces | place: USA | collected 1985/1987
CCGCAAGCCAGCCGTAACGCGTCACATTTACCGCCTTGCCAAAATCAGGCGATACTTCGATTACCTCTTTAAGTATGCGCCATATGAAATAGAACGGAACAAGTGCCAAAAGTGCGCTTGCCGCCGAGAGGATCCAAGAAAAATAGGTCAGGATCCCGCGCTTTCCGGCGTAGCCGAGAAGCCTTTGCAAATCTGATTGTTTTTTCAAAAAGAAAAACCTCCTTCTTTGAAATTGTTTATAAAGAGAAACCGTGCTCTCTTTTGTTGACTTGTTTTCTGCTTTGCCTTGAAAATGACGAAATTACGAACAAACACAGTTAGCAATTGCTAACTGGCACGGCAAAAATTACAGAGCATTACTGCCCCATAATTTTAAGCCATCCGGCTGTATAGAAATCATTTAGCTCGCAAAGATATTTTTCGGCATCCTCCATCGACATATCATGAATTATTATTTCAAAATATGCGTTCATCATACCCGTTACGAGTATGTGCTCAAGTCTTTCGTCGATGTCGGGAACGGTTTTGCCGAGTCCCCTGAGAGTGTCGCAGTAACGGTTTGTAGCCTTAATTTCAAGCTCTACCAAATCATCTGTAAGTGTGGAGTAAGGTGTTCCGTCGGAGCAAAGCAGTATCAGGTGAAACTCGTCGCGGTGAGAGTGCATATATACGAGCATTTCCTGCATACATTCTTTGCCAACCGAGCCCATTCTCTCCGTCTGCCTTTTCGGCGACAGCTCCTCAAACCCCGAGAGCGACTGTTTGTATTTTGTGAGCAGATATTTGTAATGTTCGTCCACAAGTGCGGCAAAAAGCTCTTCTTTGCTTGAATAGTAGCCGTAAAAGGCGCCTGTGGTAACTCCTGCCGATTTTACTATGTTCCTCAGCGACGCCGAACGAAATCCCTTTTCGAGAAATTCCTTTTTTGCGGCAATGTGTATGTGCTCCAATGTTGAATGTGTTTCGGGCATTTCGTACACTCCGTATAACAGTGTTATATAACGGTGTTATATTACACCGTTCGGCTTCGTTTGTCAAGGGGTAATTTTATGTTTCACCGCGGCGCGGTAAAACGCATAATATGTAAAAGACAAGTGCGTTTAATTTCTTTATTTGAGGGGAATGAAATATATATGAATAGGCTGATAATAAAGGTCGGCTCTGTCACCTTTGCTTTAAAGGCGCGTGATATTTTATCGGCGCGGAATATCCGTTCTTTTGTGAGAAAAACTCCCAATCCGTCGAAGGGCGAGGGGTGCGGCTATTCTCTTGTCGTTCCGAATGCCACGGAGTCGGTTATAGGGGTACTCAGACTCTCCGGCATAGAAATACTCGAAACGCAGTGGGAAAAATGATATATTTTGATAATGCCGCCACCACTTATCCCAAACCTCCCGAGGTTATAAAAACAATGAGCCGCGCAACGGTTCGGTACGGTGCAAATCCGGGCAGAGGCGGTCACAAAATGTCCTATCTCACCTCCGAAGCGGTATACGAAACCCGTAAAAGGGTTGCCGAATTTTTCGGTACGGATGCTCCCGAAAACGTAATATTTACAAAGAATTGCACCGAGGCTCTGAATATCGTTATAAAGGGTCTTTGTGTGTCCGGGTGCCGTTTTATATGCTCGAGCCTTGACCATAACGCCGTAATAAGGCCGCTTGAGGCGTTAAGGCGTAGCGGAACAGCCGACTATGATATTGCCCCTGTCGGCAAAACCGATGATGAAACCGTGGCTAATTTCAAAAGACTGCTCAGAAGTAATACAAGGGCTGTAATTTGCACCGGCGCTTCAAACGTTTTCGGCGAGAGACTCCCTACGGCAAAGCTCGCAAGGCTCGCCCACGAAAACGGAGCCTTGTTTATACTTGACGCTGCACAGACGGCAGGTATTGTCAATATAGATATGAGACGTGATGAAATTGATTTTTTGTGTACGGCAGGGCATAAGGGCCTTTACGGTCCTATGGGCACAGGGCTTCTTGTGATAAATTCCGACGAACATCTCAATTCTCTTATTGAGGGCGGTACGGGCAGCTTTTCAGCAGTCCTTTCACAGCCCGAAATCTATCCCGACCGATTTGAAAGCGGAACTCTTAACGTACCGGGAATACTTTCTCTCGGCGAGGGGATACGCTTTGTTTCGGATCGCGGCGTCTCGCGGATTTATAAAAGCGAACAAGGCCATATAGCGGATATATATAAAGCATTAAAAAATATTCCGAACATTCGCCTGTATACGGATCCATTTTCTTCCGAAAAGAGTTATGTCCCTCTTTTGTCATTTAATGTGGACGGTCTTCACAGCGAACAGACGGCTGCACTTCTTGCAAATGACAATATTGCCGTCAGAGCAGGTCTCCATTGCGCACCGTCGGCTCACAAAACGTACGGAACTCTTCGCGAAGGTACAGTCAGAATAGCACCGTCAATATTCACAAAAAAGCAGGATGTGAATTTATTGTTAACTTCCGTAGTAAAAATTGCAAAAAACAGTTGATTGTGATACAATATATCGTGATTATTTATGATTATTTTATTTGCCGCAAGGGCGGCAAATGATAGCTTTTAATTACGATATATTGTATTTTTTATTGAAACAGGTGTAAAGTATGTTGCAGCTTTTGAATTTCAAGGATTTTTGGAGCGAAATAGGCAGAGCGGTTATGAGCTTTAACAGCATTTCGGATGTGCTTGATGTCATTCTTGTTACCTTCGTTATATACAGCGCAATAAAGCTGATACGTGAAACAAAGGCGGTTCAGCTTGCCAAGGGATTTATTTTGCTCCTAATAGTATATGCTCTTGTCAATTTGTTCGGTATGCAGGCGAGTAACTATATTTTGTCGCTTGTTTTCAATAATCTTTTGTTGGTGCTTGTTATCATCTTTACTCCCGAAATTCGTCATGCGCTCGAGAGCGTCGGCAGAAGCTCGGTGTCGAAATTCAACTTTTTCGGATTCCGTTCGGGTGCTGAAGAAAAACGACGTGAAGAGATGCAGAAAATGGTCAATGCCGTATGCCGCGCAAGCTCCGATATGAGCGATAAGCATATAGGCGCGCTTATGGTTTTTGAGCAGGAGACTATTTTGGGCGACATTATTTCGTCGGGTACGGTTATCGATGCCAAGGTTTCTCCAGAAATGATAGGTAATATTTTCTATCCGGGCGCACCGCTCCACGACGGTGCCGCGGTTTTCCGCGACGGCAGAATTTGCGCTGCAGGCTGTATACTTCCGCTGACACCGAATCACGATATCAGCAGCGAGCTCGGAACACGTCACAGAGCATCCATCGGTATGAGCGAGCAAAGCGATGCTGTTATAGTCGTTGTATCCGAGGAGACCGGAGCCATTTCCGTGGCATATAAGGGCAGGCTCCGCAGAGGCATTTCGGACGGTGACCTTCGAGAGATACTTATGGAGCATTTTGTTAAGCCGGAAGAGGACGAAGGAAATTCGAAAATCAAGAAATGGTTGAAAGGAAGACGCACTCATGAGCAAAAATAAAGATAAAAAAGCAAACGTCAAAGGGCTTCGCAGTCTCCTTTACAACAACAAATTTGTTTTGCTGCTGTCTGTAATTTTAGCTTTTGGTATATGGATATGGGTGTCAATCGAAAAAAGCCCTGAGGTTGAAGTTACAATATCCTCCGTACCGGTTAAAATAGATATGGATAACAGCGTGCCGGCTCAGCTCAATCTTCAGATATTCGGCGACAATAATTATACGGTAGATATTACCGTCAAAGGCAAAAAATTTATTGTGTCGGCACTTACCGCAGACGATTTTTCCGTTGTGGCGCAGACCAATTACGTTGATTCGGCGGGCAAAAAGAGTTTGCAGCTTAAAGCTACGTCCGCCAAATCGGATAATTTTGATATAGTGGGTCTTTCCAAAAACTATATCGAAGTATATTTTGACACATATAAAGAAACCGAGATGGCGTTAAAGCCGTCCATAATTGCACCTGGCAATAAAACCGTAACGGACGGTTGTATTCTCGGAAACATCGTATTTTCAAAAAATACGGTTATTGTCAGCGGCCCGTCTACCGAGGTTAACAAGGTAACAAGCGTTACCGCCGAAACGTCGATTTCGGCACCTCTTACGGCTACTACTACCGTAACTCCGGAATTGAAACTTGTCGGAGCCGCGGCGGATGAGTTGTCAAATGTAAGTATACTTGAGGGCGATACCGCAATTACAATGACAATGCCCGTTTTAAAGCTTGTAGAATTGCCTACGACCGTGACATTCAGAAACGCTCCGGCAAATTACCTTGACGGGAATGTGAATTTCTCGGTAAGTCCGTCGAGAATATCGGCGGCGGTACCTGTCGAGAAGGTTGACCAGATAACGTCTCTGAGCGTTGGCACGATTGACTTTTCTGAGCTTGACGCAGGGCTTAATACGCTTAATTTCAAGGCTTCAGATATAACGGATTTTATGATAACCGACCAGTCGATAAAGAACTTTAAGGTCAGCGTAAATATGTCCGGTATGACCTCCGGAATGTTTTCGGTGCCGGCCGCAAATGTCACGATAACCGGTCAAAAGCAAGGCTATAATTCGGTTGTCACCTCAAACGGCATAAGCGGAGTTAAGCTCATAGGTCCTGCCGACAGTATTTCAAAAATAAATCCCGATATGCTGTCTGTTAAACTAGACCTTACGTCTTATGACGTAAAAGAGGGCGAGCAAAAGATACCGGTTCTCATAACGGTAACAGGCGATACCGCCGTTTGGGCGCACGGCACATATTATGTCACAATAAATTCAACTGCTTCAGAGCAGTAAAAAAAGGGGGCGGGGATATATGAAAAAGAAATTATTTGCAATGCTTCTTCTATGTCTTTGCCTCTGTTTTTCTTTTAGCGGATGCAATCTTACTCTCAAGGCGGTTGATAAAATGATGCATCCGCCCGCGCTTTCGGGTGAAAACGCAGGCATACAAAAGGCGTTTGAAAAAGCCGTAAACGATAAAAACATTGTTATGAAAACACCGACGACAGGCGATTATCGCTCGTCTTTTATTCTTTATGATTTTGACGGCGACGGCGAAGACGAGGCAATAGCACTTTACAGCTATTCTACCGATGAGACTGCGGTGTATTTGCATTTCCTCGACTGCCGCGACGGAGAGTGGCTCTCGATTGCCGATATCAAAGGCTCCGGCAGTGAGGTCTATAAAATAGATTTTTGCGATATGAATTCCGACGGCAGAAGCGAGATTGTGGTCTGTTGGTCACTTTACGAGAGCCGCGGAAATAAAATAATGACGGTATATGAGCCGGACAGTTCGTCGGGAACCTTTGTTTTGCGCTCAATTTTAACCGAGAACTATTCGCAGTCGATAACCTGCGATATTGATACAGACGGCAAGGCGGAAATATTCAACGTAATAATAAGCTCCTCCTCGGATATAAACAAAACCTATGGCAGATTGTTCAAGATGGACGACAGCGGAAGTATTTATCTTGCGGGCGAAACCGAGATGACTCCTGCTGTCAGCATATCGCTTTTAAAATGTGAAACGGGCAGCAATCCGCATATATTTGTTGACTCTGTAATAAGTGATTCCGCGGTCATTACCGATGTAATAGGACTTTCGGACGGCAAACCGGTATCGCTTTTGACGTCCGGCAACTCTTCTGATTCGCCGGCTACGGAGCGCTCGTCTAAATTGTCATTTGCCGATATAGATAAGGACGGCAGATTTGAGATTCCCGTTTCCCTGCCGCTCCCGAATTCGTATTCGGTAAGCGGTGACGATACGGAGCCGCTGTCGCTTACCGTATGGTACGGGCTTGACAACGGTGCGCTTTACGAAAAAAGCGAAAGGCTGATGCTGTACTCTTCGTCGTATATGTTCTCCTTCGATAAAAAGTGGGTGGGTACGGTGTGCGTCAAAAATGACATTCAGGAGCGAACAAGTACGTTTTATTTATATGATTCAACCGCTCAGAAAAACGGGGCCGAGCTTTTCAGCGTGGTGACCGTACCGAGCACCGATTGGCAGCATAAGCCTAAGGACGGTTATACCGTAATATTCCAAACATCCACGCTCACATACGCGGCAAGGATAACCGAAGCCGGTAAAAATATGAAAATCACCGAAGAATATATCAGGGAGCATTCGAATGCAATAGAATGACCGGAGGTAAAAATGAAAAAAGTTCTTATAGCCGAAGATGAGGCTTCAATTCGCGAATTTATAGTTATAAATTTAAAACGAAGCGGTTATGATGTAGTTGAGGCGGAAAACGGCGAGGAAGCAATCAATAAATACGAGGAAGAAAACGGCAATATCGACGTTGCCGTGCTTGATATAATGATGCCGCTGAAGGATGGGCTTGAGGTATGCAAATATCTGCGTGCGAAAAGCAGCAAAATAGGTATTATTATGCTGACGGCAAAGACTCAGGAGATGGACAAGGTGACAGGGCTTTTGGTCGGAGCCGACGATTACGTTACAAAGCCGTTTTCACCGTCAGAGCTAATGGCAAGGGTAGACGCCGTTTACAGGCGCGTATCAATAATGAACGAAAACGAAAAAGCCGCAGTTGCAAACCCGGATCTTACAACAGTAGGTGATTTTTCGCTTGATTACCGCGACAGGATTCTTTATAAAAACGGCAGTCCGATAGAGCTTACGCAGATAGAGTTTCAGCTTCTTGACTATCTGTTTAAAAACCCCGACGTCACATTGTCGCGCTCAGACATACTCAATAAGGTGTGGGGCGACGGCTACTTTGTGGATGACAAGGTAGTGGACGTAAACATTCACAGGCTTCGTAATAAGGTGGAGGATGAGCCGACTCAGCCGAAGCATCTTATTACCATTTGGGGCAGAGGCTATAAGTGGATAGAATAAAAGAACGAAAGGAGCGACAAAAACGTGGCAAAAAAGAGTATAACCGCACGCTGGGTTTTAAATACACTCTGTGCCATTATTTTTGTGCTTTTTTGTATAATCATAGTCGTCTCGGTTCTGTTTAAAGAGCAGTATTACGAGACTGTGCGGGTGACACTTGATTCAAGAGCCACAAATGTCGTTTCATCATATTTCAGTATTTCAAACGACAGCTCCGACGACGCGTTTAATCTTCGTGCTAAGGAATTTGTCGAGGACTTCAGCGATAAATCCGTTATGGAGGTTTGGGTAATAGACCGAAGCGGCAACGTCGTGGTATCCTCCAGCGGATTTTCTGTCGAAAACGAAAAATACCCGGATTACGCCGAGGCTAAGCTATCCGATACCGGCAAGGCTACATGGGTTGGCAGAATGAGCTCCGGTGAAAAGGTTATGGCTCTTTCATATATGCTCCCATCGTCCGGCGGGCAAAATTCCGGAGCCGTTCGATATGTTGTTTCTCTTTCCGACATTGACTCGCAGCTTATCAAGGTAATACTTCTTATGTGTTTTATTGCCCTTGTTATAATAGCTTTTGTTACTGTATCGGGGCTTTTCTTTGTGCGTTCGATAGTAAGGCCCGTTAAAAAGATCAACGAAACGGCAATAAAAATCGCAAAGGGAGACCTCGGCGCACGTATAGAGGACACCGGCGGAGATGATGAAATAGGTCAGCTCTGTGAGTCCATAAACAATATGGCGCATGAAATAAAAGAGAGTGAGCGTATGAAAAACGAGTTTATTTCAACCGTATCACATGAGCTCCGTACTCCGCTGACAGCTATAAAGGGGTGGGGCGAGACGATACTTGAGGACCCGATAAAGGATGAGGCGCTTACAAAACGCGGACTCAATGTCATAATAAGCGAATCTGAGCGGCTTACAAGTCTTGTTGAGGAGCTTCTCGATTTTTCAAGAATGGAAAACGGCAATTTGACTATGCGTATGTCATCCATGGACGTTTTGGCTGAGCTTGACGAGGCGGTATTCGTTTTTAAGGACCGCTCAATGCGTGAGGGTAAGGAGCTGTTATATAACGTTTCCGAGGTTCCGGCTCCTATGACGGGCGACCCGAATCGAATTAAGCAGGTATTTGTGAACATACTTGATAATTCCTTTAAATATACCGAGGCAGGCGGCACGATAAGTGTTACGGCAAAGGCGGAAAACGGATTTGTTACAATAACGATAGCAGATACCGGCTGCGGTATCCCTACTGCGGACATTCCTTATGTCACAGAGAAATTCTATAAGGCAAATGCGTCTGTCAGAGGCTCGGGCATCGGTCTTGCGGTGGTAAATGAAATTGTAAAAAGGCACAACGGCACGCTCTCTCTCAACAGTATTGAGGGTAAGGGCACCACCGTGACAGTTGTGTTTCCGATACAGCAAACTCAGCAATAAAAAGGAGAATAATTTTGGACGAAGAAGTTAAGAAATATCATAAAACCTCCGTTGGCGGTCAGGCTCTTATAGAGGGCATAATGATGCGCGGACCGAAAGGCTCTGCCATGGCGGTAAGACTGCCTAACGGAGAAATCGAAACAACATATAAAAATGTAAAGCCGTGGCGCGACAAGTGCAAATTCTTCGGTGTTCCGTTAATCAGAGGTATTGTCGGGTTCGTCGAATCACTCGTAACCGGCTACGGGTCTTACCGAAGACGAGCAGGATATGTCTAAATTCGACCGCTGGCTTAACGACCGTTTCGGGCCCAAAATGATGAATGTCATAGGCGTTATTTCCTCCGTGCTCGGATTCGGGCTCGCATTTTTCCTGTTTATGTGGCTTCCGTCGTGGCTTATCGACCTTGTGACGGGCGGCAATCTTCAAAAATTTCATCCTCTTTTCGAGGGAATTGTGAGAATAATAATATTCGTTGCCTATATGGCTTTGGTTTCGAGAATGAAAGACATTCACCGTGTGTTTATGTATCACGGAGCCGAGCATAAAACGATTTTTTGCTATGAACACGGCTTGCCCCTTACGGTTGAAAATGTCAGAAAGCAGAGCCGTTTTCACCCGCGCTGCGGAACGAGCTTTATGTTCGTTATGATAATATTGAGCATACTTCTCTCGTCCGCGCTTGTCCTCATTTTCCCGGGGCTGCAAAATGTCAATCGCGCGGTGTGGATACTTGTAAAGCTGCTTGTTCTTCCGCTTGTTATGGGCATCGGCTATGAGTTTATCAAATATGCAGGTAAGCACGATAATCTGCTTGTGAAAATTCTCTCCGCGCCGGGTCTTTGGATGCAGAGAATAACAACGCAGGAGCCGACAGATGATATTATCGAGGTAGGTATAGCGTCGCTCAAAGCCGTGATAACCGATAATCCCGAGGACGACGAGATAAAATGACGCTTATTGACGCATTTAAAAGCACCGAAAATATGCTGATGTACGCCGGAATTGACGATTATCGTTTCGACAGCGAGTGCCTTTTGATAAAGGCTGCGGGCAAAACACGACGCGATGTGTTGTGTCACGGTGATGACGTCCTGTCAGAGCATGACGAGAAACTTCTTTTAAAGCTTGCAAAAAGGCGTGCTCTCGGTGAGCCTTTACAATATATACTCGGCGAATGGGATTTTTGCGAATTTACGTTTAATGTCGGCGAGGGTGTTTTAATACCGCGCCCCGAAACCGAAATGCTTGTCGAAAACGCGGATTTGTTTTTGAAAAACCGTGAAAATGCGGTCGTGTATGACCTTTGCTCCGGGAGCGGCTGTATAGGTATCACCGTGAAAAAACGAAATCCCTCCTTAGATGTTTACCTTATGGAAAAATATCCGGCGGCACTGTCATATCTCCGCAAAAATGCGAGGCTTTACAATTTCCCGAACGAAAATATATTCGAGTGCGATGTGCTTTCGGGCTGTCCCGATTTACCGAAGGCGGACCTTATAATATCAAATCCGCCGTATATAAAATCGGAGGAGCTTCCCTCTTTGCAAAAAGAGGTCGGATTTGAGCCGAAAACGGCTCTCGACGGCGGCAAAGACGGGCTTATGTTTTACAGAGCCATATGTGACAGATGGCTGCCGTGCTGCAAAAAAGGCGGGGAGATACTTTTGGAATGCGGTGACTCGCAGGGCGAGGACATCAGAACTATTTTTGACGGTAAGGCTTCATCGTCGGAAATTATGTACGATTTTAATCATATTGACAGGGTAGTTAAAATAATTGTATAATTACATTTCTGTAAAAAGGAGAAAAGCAAATGCTCTTTAGTATCCTCAGAGGCGTTTATACGCCCATGGAAATATTGGTAAGTGTTTTTGCGCTTGCTTTTGTAATCTTCTGCACCATGCCCGTGCATGAATATGCCCACGCGCTCGTTGCGACAAAGCTCGGCGACAATACGCCGCGTCTGTCGGGCAGACTCACTTTGAATCCTATGGCGCATATCGACTGGATAGGCGCGCTTATGATAATACTTGTCGGTTTCGGCTATGCAAAGCCCGTTCCGATAAATCCGAGAAACTTTAAAAATCCCAAAAAGGGAATGGCACTTACAGCCGTTGCAGGCCCTATCGCAAATATTTTAATGGCCATGGTGTTTTTGCTTTTTGAAAATATCTTTTCTCTCTTTGGCCCATCTGTTATAGTGAAGGCATTTATTCTGTTCTTCCGATTTGCCGCCACTATAAACGTAGGCCTGGCTGTGTTTAACCTTATACCGATACCGCCGCTTGACGGCTCAAGAATATTACAGCTGCTTATCCCCGATAAGTATTATTATAAATTTATGCGTTACGAGAGATATATAATCATAGTCGTATTTGTGCTTATCTTTTTAGGCGTGCTTGATAAGCCGCTGGCATTTCTCGAAAACGCATTGTATTACGGACTCGATTACGTAATAGGATTTCCGTTCAGAGCATTATCAAAATAAAGGACGTAAAAATGGACCAAATATCATATAAGCTCGACGTGTTCGAGGGGCCTATGGACCTGCTTTTGAGCCTTATCGCCAAACACAAACTTAATATATATGATATTCCGATAGTGGAGCTTGTTGACCAATATCTCGATTATGTCCGCCGTATGCAGGATGAAGATATGTATGTGGCAAGCGAATTCCTTGAGATGGCGGCAAGACTCGTCTATTTAAAGACGGTGTCTCTCTTGCCGGTTCACGAGGAGGCGGACGAGCTGAAAAGGGAGCTTACCGGTGAGCTTATCGAGTATCGAGACTGCAAGCTCATGGCTGAAAAACTATCTCAGCGTACAGACGGCTTTGACCATTTTGTGCGAGAGCCGATGAAGATAGAAACCGACCCCACATATACAAGAGTACACGACGGAGCAGAGCTTTTAAGAGCATATCTTGCCGCCGCAGGCAGAAAGCTTCGTAATCTGCCGCCGCCTATTGAGGCATTTCGCGAAATAGTGGCAAAAAAAATAGTGTCGGTCGGTTCGAAAATTCGTTCTATATATAAAAAATTCGCAAGCGTCGGCAGTAAACGCAAATTTACCGACCTTTTTTCGGACGCACAGTCGCGTTCGGATATGGTGGCCACGTTTCTTGCCGTACTTGAACTTGCCAAGGATAAAAAAGTTATGGTCAGCGGCGACGGAGGCGATACGAGCATAGAACTTTTGTCGGCTGATTTCGGAGATACCGTTTCTGAGGAGTGGGAATAAAAAATGCCTGTAAACGCAAAAAATCTTACATCTGCCGCCGAGGCGGTTCTGTTTTCAGTGGGTGAACCTCTTGAAATAGGTAAGCTTGCCGAGGTGCTCTCAGTCGATGAGGAGACCTGCCGCAGGACGCTTCTTAATTTGTCTGCGTCTCTCGACGAACGCTCAAGCGGTATATGCCTTTTAAGGCTCGGAGACAAGTATCAGCTGTCGTCGCGAACCGAGTATGCCGATCTTATACGTTCTGTGCTTGAGGTCAAAAAGAACGCACCGCTTTCAAACGCTGCGTTTGAGGTTCTTGCTGTTATAGCGTACAATCAGCCCGTTACCAAGGCTTTTGTGGAGCAGGTGAGGGGCGTTGATTGTTCCGGTGTCATATCAACACTCTGCCAAAAGAGACTTGTTGAGGAAAAAGGCAGACTCGAGCTTCCCGGCAGACCGCTTGTATACGGAACGACTCCGGAATTCTTACGCTGCTTCGGTGTGGAATCTCTTGATGAATTGCCGGAACTCCCCAAAAATGAGCCTCTCGCAG
>OHHP01001072.1_pt1 | contig 11907 bp, 10 predicted proteins | sample 1568121 | NCBI WGS metagenome assembly OHHP01 (sample SAMEA3879500, study PRJEB24766) | human gut metagenome | biome: human-associated habitat; feature: feces | place: USA | collected 1985/1987
GGTCTTTCACCCACTTATGAGCAAGCTCATGTGGGCTTAGACCTTTTGACCCTGGTATCCTATAAGTTGTTCGCCATAAAATCCTTCACTATTCCAAAAGCTTCTCTCAGCAGATTATTCGGTACTGTAAGAGGATAAGTTCCGGCTGACAGTCCCTCCACATGCAGATATCCCTGCTTCTTCGCAATGGCAAGAGCCCGGAACATATGAAAATTGTTGGTGACAACGACTACACTGTCCTCCGATTTATTCAATAGTTCTCCACTGTAGATCAGATTCTGTGTCGTATTCGTGGAAGCATCCTCCGTAAGTATCCTCTCCGGATCGATTCCGGCATCCGCAAGATACCCTTTCATCCCCTCTGCTTCGCTGACAGGCTCGTTATAGCCCTGTCCGCCGGACACGATGACTTTTGTCTCCGGATTGGCATTCAGGTATTCTATGGCTTTATCCAGACGTTTCTGGAGTACATAGCTGGGACCGGTAGTCTTCCACTGAGCTCCCAGTATGATGACGTAGTCCGCTCCCGCCTCTGCTTTCGCGCCGAACTGCCCGAAGATCATTCCTTCTAATATAAGAAGCAACAGCATTCCAGCTGCCACCAGCCCACAGAACGTCATCCGGATCCAGCGCGGGATTCTCTCCTGCACAGATTTATGAGTCAGTATCCAGCCCCACGCAGCACAAAATATGGCGATCACGCCCCAGATCAGGAAAAAATAACTGCCAAAGCCGACAAACAGCCCGATTCCTATACAATACAGTACGCACAGCACCGCCAGAGCATACAGTGCCATTGCTCCGTAGTGCTTCTGATCCACGCCTCTGCCTCTGGGATCCAGATAGATCACTTTTTTACTTTTTTCCACCGGAATCAAGCGGTCCCTCTTCATACATCCTCCAATCCTTCCCTATGGCTTATTGTAGCATATCTTGCTCGCCGGGCTCAATACCACATAGTTTAGGGTTTTCTTAATTTTTTAAAAATTTTTCTTTTACCGGCGCCGACTGGCTTGTACCCCGCGGGAAAATGTGATGTAATTAAGTTAGTATAATACTTTATAGAAGAAGGATTCTTATGTGCAGACCGACGCTGAAAAGAAATTTCACAAAATGTCTTCCTATCATAATGCTGTTTTTTACTGTCCTCCGGATACTCGCCGCATTGCGGATCCCTTATATGATCCTCGCTGACCAGCGCTATGACGACCGGATGCTGTTCGAGAATGCCTACGACCTGTTAAGTGGTGTATGGTTGGGCAGCTACGACGCTTATACTCTTGCGAAAGGAATCGGCTATCCGATGTTTCTGGTTCTTGCGAAAAAATTATGTCTGCCCTATTCCGTGCTGCTGGCTCTGCTGCAGGCTGTGGGTTCCTGGCTGTTCGTCCGCGCATTATCTGTCAGATGGAAAAATCCCTACGGACAGACGCTCCTGTATCTGCTTCTGTTATTTTCTCCCATCAGTCTGACGCAGCTGGTGACACAGCGCCTGTACCGTATGGCCATTGTTCCCGGAATGGTGCTGGTTGTATTTTCCGGCATGATCGGTCTTACCCTGCGCAAGGAGCTGCCCTTAAAAAAGCAGCTTCCCTGGGCGGTTCTGACCGGCGTGGCTCTTGCCTTTTTCTGGCAGATCCGGGAGGATTCCGTCTGGATCCTGCCGTTTATCGCTGTCATGACGGTGTGGAATGTAGGCTATGTGATACTGGCACTGCATAAAAACCGGACAGGACGGCAGCTTTTGCTTCAATGCCTCATGCTTCTGCTGCCGATATTACTTCTGTTTGGCGGCAACATGACGATTTCCGCCATTAATCAGATCCACTACGGTGTATTCCTGACCAATGATCGCACGGAGGGAAATTTTGCCGAACTGATGTCCCTGCTCTATCATCTGCAGGGCAATACGAAAGCAGGCTCCGACATCTGGATCTCCAGGGAGACTATCGCCAGAGCGGAGGCCGTCAGTCCGACCCTGCAACAGCTCCAGCCGCTATTAGATTCCTATGTGGAAGACTGGTCTACGAGTAACGGAGAGATCCCCGGCGACCATTTCAGCTGGGTGTTACGGGATGCGGTACAGGACTCCGGCGATTCCCCGGATGCCGTCAGTGCGCAGACCTTTTATGGCAACGTTCTCTCTGAGCTCCATGCAGCAGTAGAACAGGGTGATTTAACAGAAAAGCAGGACGGTGCGCTCTATTTTTCCTCCCAATCCAGAGGAATATTACCTTCGGAAATTCCGGGCATCCTGTCCGATACTCTGCAAAACGTATGGAAGATCGCCGGTTATACGGACTGTGCCCTAAGCAGCTCTGCCAAAAGTACCGGGCGTCTGTCGGATATCCGCCGGATGGAGGCATTTACCTCCTGCCTGGCAGTGTATCCTACACTGTCACAGTTCCAGGCGACAGATTACGATTCCATTGCCGACGAGACCTTATATGATTTCAATGAAATTTATAGTTCCGGTATGGTATCTCTTCTGAATAAAATGAATGCCGTCTATCAGGTGTCGGGAAAGCCCGTATTTTTGCTGGCTCTGCTTGCTCTCTTTGTGCTGACCGTCCGCGTGATCCATGGACTCTTCCACGGAGATCGAACCGATCTGGAACTGTGGGTTCTAAGCTGTGGGATTCTGCTCAGTGCTGTTTTACTGCGATTTGGCTGTGGTCTGTTTACCGGATGGTTTACCGACGATATGCAGAAATTCATCAACAGCTTTTATTCCTGCGGTGTCTACATCCTGCTGCAGCTGTTTAAATATCTGGCAATCGGTACAATTTACGAAGGAGGAATAACTTATGGAAAATTTGGCGGAACAGATCAAAGAATTGCAAAAGATCATTGATATCTATGATAACATTGTATTTTTCGGTGGTGCCGGTGTCTCCACTGAAAGCGGCATTCCGGACTTCCGCAGCGTGGATGGTCTGTACCATCAGCAATACGACTATCCTCCGGAGACCATATTGAGCCACAGCTTTTACCGTTCCCATCCGGAAGAATTCTTCCGTTTTTACCGGAATAAGATGCTCTTCCCAAAAGCTCAGCCGAACGCCGCCCATAAAAAGCTGGCGGAGCTGGAACGTGCCGGAAAGGTGCGTGCTGTGGTCACGCAGAATATCGATGGACTGCATCAGGCCGCCGGAAGCAAGACTGTCCTGGAGCTTCACGGCTCGGTACTGCGCAATTACTGTGAAAAATGCCATCAGTTCTACGGTCTGGATGCCATCTTAAACAGCACCGGCATACCGCACTGTGAAAAATGCGGTGGCACCATCAAGCCGGATGTGGTCCTGTACGAGGAAGGACTGGATGAAAAGACGATAAATGCCGCCGTCAGATACATCCACGAAGCAGATGTCCTGATCATCGGCGGCACTTCTCTGGCTGTCTATCCCGCAGCCGGGTTAATTGATTATTTTCAGGGGGATAAACTGGTGGTCATCAACAAAAGTGCGACCCCCAGAGACAAAAATGCGGATCTCCTGATCCAGGGACCGATTGGGGAAGTGTTTCACTCGATCCAGAATCCGTAAGAGATATCCTGTTCTCCGCTGATATGATAAGCATCTTCCACATCAGCGCCCCAGCTGTTGATACCTCCCACACCTCTCACTGCTCCCAGAATGGATACCACCGTTCTGCGGGCAGGGGGGAGTTCCTCGTGGTGCATGGCATTTTCCAGTTCCTGCGCTGTATAAGGCAGGCAGGAAAATGCGAAACCTTTTCCCTCTTCCGCGGTTATTTTTAAACGGCTGCTTCTTCCTTCACGGTCCGTATTATCCAGGGAAGTCTTCCTGACGATCTTCAGCCATTTGGTCTGCATATGCATCCCACAGTCCTGAGGCACCATATAGGGTGTCACCGGCAGTCCCTGTACTTCATACACTCCGGGGATTCCTCCTGCCATACGGTCCGGATAGGTCTCTCCGGACAGTCCTTCATAGGTATACCCCTCCGCTGCGGTGGGCATCAGAAACCGCATTCCAAATACCGGCAGCTCCGGCAGACCCTGTTTTCCATGATAATCTGCCTGCACATGGATTCTGCCGTCTGCTTCCACCGTATAAGTCACTGTCACCTCCGTCGCCGGAACTGTCGGCGTCTCATACGTATAGATGATCTCGAATCTGTCGCAGGTCTCTTTTCCGGTGTATTTATTATTCGCCGGTGCCAGAGGGATGGCAATCTCCTGCCCATCCATCCGGGCCTCTACCCGGCTGCAGCGCACAAAACGATCCGCGGCGGACCATACTGCACTGCGGAATGCGAATCCACACCCTCTGTCATTGTCCGTGACCGCTCGCCAGAAAGCCGGTCGGGGAGTCCTGTACAGCCACTCTTTGCCATCCTTATATAAAGACTCCATGCCTCCGCATCCCACGGAGAAAATATAGGAAAAATCCTGTCCCTGTATACCGATAGTCACATCACCGATTACGATTCTGAGTGCCATAATAATATCTCACCTCCTGCATTGCCGGTTTTTCACTACGGTCTGCGAATAAGATTCCGTTCCCCGAGAATTCATAATCACTGGGTCTATCATCAAAATCTCCTCCGTAGCGCAGTACTCTGCGTCCCGTCACTTCGTCCTTTACCCACAGTGCCTGGTCGATATAGTCCCAGATAAATCCACCCTGGTACATCTCAAAGCGGTCCAGCAGGTCCATATAGGAATTCATTCCACCCAGGGAATTGCCCATATCATGCATATATTCGCACAACAGATACGGCTTTTTCGGGTCGTTTTCCAGATAATCTATAATCTCCTGCGGATATGCATACATCCGGCTCTCCATATCGGAAATCACATCCTCATATGCCTTGTTATGGAAAACACCCTCATAGTGCACCAGACGCAAGTCATCTTTTTCCTTGAAGAACTGCTGCATCGCAGCAATATCATCCCCGGCATAGGATTCATTGCCAAGGGACCAGAACAGGATTGACGGATGATTCTTATAACATTCAAAATTTGTTCTGGCGCGGTCCACTACCGCTTCCTTCCACTCAGGTACAGAACCCGGTACATTCCAAGAGGGCTCTGTGTCACCCATCTTCTGCCAGGAGCCGTGGCTCTCCAGATTGGTCTCCGCCATCACATAGATTCCGGCTTCATCGCACAGTCCGTACCATTCCTTGCGGTCCGGATAATGACAGGTTCTGACCGCATTGATGTTGTTACGTTTGAAGCAGGCAATATCCCATTTCATGTCTTCCATTGAAATACATCTGCCGGATGCTGCATTCCACTCATGACGGTTCACGCCACAGATCACCGGTCGCTCACCATTCAGCTTCATTACCTTATCCTGCGGATCCAGCACAAAATCACGGAAGCCTATTTTATACGGCACCACTTCCGTCACTTCCCCCTCACTGTCTGTCAGAGTGATCTCCAACTGATATAAGTACGGGTTCTCATGGCTCCAGGGGATTACTTTTTCTGCCAATGTTTCCCGAAGGTGCAACGTCTGCTCCGCCTGTGACTGCAAAATCTGTGTCTGCTCCAACAGGCATTTCCCGTTGGCATCCGACAGACATACACGCATTTTGCCCGGACGCTGTCCTTCATCCTCAGCTGATATTTTGATCGTTGCATCTAACGTGCCTTTTCCATCCTCTACGGAAAAATAAGGCTTCGCCCAGAGGTCTTCCACGTGCCACTGCGGCTTGGCATATAATTCCACACTCCGGAAGATTCCGAAAAAGCGGAAGAAATCCTGATCCTCCAGAAAAGCAGCCGTACTGCGCTTATGTACTTCCACCGCCAACAGATTGTCCTTTTCCTTAATATATGGTGTCAGATCGAATTCTGAGGGGGTAAAGCTGTCCTCGGCATATCCCACGAAATGCCCATTCAGCCAGACATACATTGCCTGTTCCACACCTTCGAAACAGATGATTACCCTTTTCCCCCGCAGACCTTCCGCCAGGTGAAAACGCTTGCGATAACTTCCTACAGGATTATACTCCGCCTCACTGAAAGCACCTTCTGCCAGACCTTTCCCCAGTGTGTAAGCCGGGCGGCGGTAGATTTTCCCCTCCCAGGGATACATATTATTGATATAATAAATTTGGTCATAACCTGCCAGTTCAATATGTCCCGGCACACGGATCGTATCGAACTCTGCATTTTCGGTATTTTCCCGATAGAAATCCACCGGCCGGCTTTTCGCATTCACCGAATAGGCGAACTCCCAGGTCCCGTCCAGAGACTGTACCAGGGAACTTTTGCCCTCTGCCGCTTCTTCCGTATCCTGATAGATCGGATGATCACTGTGGGCTGGCAGTTGACCGACCCGGAACACCTGTGGATCATCCAGCCATCTGATATCTGCTTCCATTTTGGTCCTCCTTATTTATCCCTTTTCTATTATAATAATTGTGAATTTTCTTCCACGCAACAAGTATTTCTCTCTTTCGGAAAAAACAGATCCAATGATACAACGCTACCCGGAAATCAAGATTTTTGTGGCAGCATATGTGAAAATATGTTAATCTATAAAGGTATTTGCCTTATATCCACAAATGATAGGAGATTTCGTCTATGTTATCCACAATTGAGGCAGTCAACAGTGTTGTCAACAATTTCATCTGGGGTGTCCCCGCCATGATCTGTATCATCGGCGTCGGTCTGTATTTAAGTATCCGGACGCGCTTCCTGCAGATCCGCAAGTTCCCCTATTCCATGAAGGTGACACTGGGACGTATGATGAAGAAAAAAGAGGCCTCCGACGGAGCCCTGACACCTTTCCAGGCGGTATGTACCGCTCTCGCAGCTACCGTTGGTACCGGTAATGTGGCAGGTGTGGCAGGTGCCATCGCCATTGGCGGTCCCGGTGCGGTATTCTGGATGTGGATATCTGCGCTGCTCGGCATGGGCACCAAGTTTGCCGAAGTAACACTTGCTGTACACTTCCGCGAGACCAATGCACAGGGAGACCTGGTAGGCGGCCCCATGTATTATATTAAGAACGGACTGGATAAAAAATGGCACTTCCTGGCGTATTTCTTTGCCGCTTTCGGTGTGCTGGCTGTGTTCGGTACCGGTAATGCTACACAGGTCAACACTATCACTACTGCCATTGATTCTGCTCTGAGCAGCTTTAATGCACTGCCTGCAGATGCTGTGAAGCTTGTCAACCTGATCATCGGCGTGGCTCTGGCGATCATCATCGCCCTGATCCTGATCGGCGGCATCAAGCGTATCGGCAATGTCACCTCCAAGCTAGTACCTTTCATGGCGATCATGTATATTGTGCTGGCACTGGGTGTGATCATTTTCCATATTAAGTCTGTACCTGCTGTATTGGCTTCTATTATCGAAGGTGCTTTCAATCCTGCCTCTGTCACCGGCGGTGTGGTCGGAAGCTTCTTCATGAGCATGAAAAAGGGCGTATCCCGCGGTATCTTCTCCAACGAAGCCGGTCTTGGTACCGGATCCATCGCCCACGCCTGTGCCGATACGAAGAAGCCGGTAAAACAGGGCTTCTTCGGCATCTTTGAGGTATTCGTGGACACGATCATCATCTGTACCATGACAGCGCTGGTCATCCTGTGCAGCGGCGTACCCGTAAATTACGGTGAAGCTGCCGGTGCGGAGCTGACCATCAGCGGATTCACCGCTGTCTACGGCAACTGGGTATCTATCTTTACCGCTGTGGCGATGTGCTGCTTCGCTTTCTCCACCATCATTGGCTGGGGACTGTATGGTACCAGATGTATCGAATTCCTCTTCGGTTCCCGCTCCAACATGCCTTTTATGGTGCTGTATTCCCTTACAGCTATCGTAGGCGCTACCATGAACCTCGGACTCATGTGGAGCATCGCCGAGACCTTCAACGGGCTCATGGTCATCCCCAACCTGATCGCTGTGTTCCTGCTGTCCGGTGTTGTAGTGAAGATGACAAAGGAATATTTTGCAAAAGAGAACTAAACGAGAAGTTTCAATGCACTGTACAATACTACGGCATCGGTGAATTTTCTCGGATTATATCCGCTGCGCTCCGCAATACGGTTTAACTTATACTGCAGGCTGTTCTTATGGATGAAAAGAGCTTCACTTGTATCCTGCAGAGACATTTCTTTGGCAAAATAGACCTGCAGCAGTTCCTTCTCTTCGTCAGTCAACGTTCCCAGTACTTTGTTGCGGAACTGGGAACGAATTTCTTCTGAGGTATCTGCCAGCAGGAGTTCATAATCCAGATTATCATAACACACCAGATTATCCTCTTCCGTTGCACACCGCAATGCAGCCTTTGCGCATTCAAACGACTGTGCACATCTCTCTACTGTTGCGGCATTTCCAATACCAATCTCCAATACGTTCCGATAATTCTCCGAAAGCTTTCTCAATGCCCACTTTTTCTGTTCCAGCAGTTTTTCTTCTATGATCAGAATATATTCATTCGGGTAATTGTATCGGTAAAATCCCGCCTGCATCTGGGCAAACGTCTGTGTAATAGCCGACTGGATCATAAACAGGTTGTTCGGATTGTATCTGGAATTCAGTTGCACCACTACCACACGGCAGGCGGATTTTTCCGTCAGACCGTTTTCTTGTAACATATCCTTCAGGTAACGATCCGCCAGCGGTTCCCGGTTCACCAGACAACGGATCACGTAATTCAGGCGGTTCTTCTTCTGAGCTCCCAGCGCATCCAGTTCTCTCTCTTTTAACAGGATGTCCGTGATCTTCTGTGCCAGATATGCGTACTTTCTGACCTCCTCCACTTCTCCGCTGATACCGATCACCGCTATGATCCGCCCATTATAGGTAATGGGAATATTGATCCCTTTGCGTGTCCCACGGAAGCTATTGTCATCGGTGACTTCTATGGTATTCCCTTCCAGCACGACCCGGTAGCCCACCTCGTGATAGGTTCCGACACGGTCCCGGTCGGTACTGGCCACAATTATTCCCTTTTCATCGATGAAGTTGATGTTCTGACTGCAGACATCTTTTACCGTATCCACGATCTGCTGTGCCATTGCTCTGCTGATAAGTTCCATATTCGTCCTCATTTCCGCAATGTCTTTTGTGCCGGGTACATGCCGGTGATAAATGTAGCTTGCACCTAAAGCCATTACTGCATGGTTCTAAGTTCTACAACATACGCTCTGACTAATAGTGCCTCAATATGCATATACAGTAAGTCTGTACCACGCTATCCGTGATTATTCACTATATATGGTATACATAACATATTATCTTGTATATTTCAATACACAAATGTCACGTATAACATTTTTAATTTCCCGGCTCTCTACTATAATATCATTATAAAGTTCACGCGCGAACATTGATCCGTATCATTTCACATAGCGATAAGAGGAGATCCGGGGTATCCACTCCGGCCGGAAAGGAATTTATGAACGTAGTAATTGCAATTGATTCATTTAAAGGAAGTATGACCTCCATGCAGGCAGGATTAAGTGCTGCCGCCGGCATCAAACGTGTCTATAAAAATGCTTCTGTCACAGTGCGCCCCCTGGCAGACGGCGGAGAAGGCACTGTGGATGCGCTGGTAAACGGCTGCGGCGGACGTATGACGCAGGTGCAGGTAACGGGTCGGACGGCCTGTTGTCTGCCAATACGGTATTATCGATGAGACAAATACCGCCATTATCGAGATGTCCGGGGCAGCCGGCATTACGTTAGTAAACGGTGAGGAAAAAAATCCCTTGAACACCACCACTTATGGTGTGGGAGAGGTAATTAAAGATGCCATTCAAAATGGCTGCCGACATTTTATCGTGGGTATCGGCGGCAGCGCCACCAATGACGGTGGTGTAGGAATGCTGCAGGCGCTTGGGTTTGGTTTTCTGGATAAAAACGGGAATCAGATCAGCTTCGGAGCAAAGGGGCTGCAGAATCTGGAATCCATCACAACCGAGCATGTACTTCCCGAGCTTAAGGACTGCAGTTTCCGCGTTGCCTGTGATGTCTCCAATCCTCTCTGCGGTGAACAGGGCTGTTCTGCAATCTTCGGACCTCAGAAGGGCGCTACCCCTACTATGATTATGCAGATGGATAAATGGCTGGCTTATTATGCCACCCTCGCCAGAGAGCAGTTTCCTCATGCGGATGCAAAATATCCCGGTGCCGGAGCTGCCGGCGGAATGGGATTTGCCTTTTTAACCTTCTGTAATGCTACTTTGGAATCCGGTATTAAGATTGTGCTGGAGGAGACCAATCTACGGCAGTATGTGCAAAATGCCGATATCGTCATCACCGGTGAAGGACGTCTTGACGGGCAGACGGTCATGGGCAAGGCTCCGATCGGTGTTGCCAAAATTACGAAAGAGTACAGCAAACCGGTATTGGCATTCTCCGGATGTGTCACCAAAGATGCCGTGGCCTGCAATGCGGAAGGTATTGATGCGTTTTTTCCTATTTTAAGAGGTGTCGTATCTCTGGAAGAAGCCATGCACACCGACAATGCAATGACAAATATGGCAGATACGGTGGAACAGGTCTTCCGCACCATCCATACTTTTACAACTGTTTCAAAATAGAATGATCAAATCACATTAAATTACAAAAGGAGTTAGCTATGGAATTCACAACCCTCGGGGCTCTCGTCAGCCTCATCATTGCCATTATACTAATTATTAAAAAAGTACATCCCGCCTACAGTCTGATCCTGGGTGCTCTCATTGGCGGTATCGTAGGAGGCGGCGGTCTGACCGGCACTGTAGGCACCATGGTATCCGGTGCACAGAGTATGATGTCATCCGTACTTCGCATCCTCACTTCCGGTATTTTGGCCGGTGCTCTCATCAGGACCGGGGCTGCGGAAAAAATCGCGGATGTGATTGTCAAGAAACTGGGGCAGCGTTTTGCTCTGGTATCTGTAGCTGTCGCTACCATGATCATCTGTGCCGTAGGTGTCTTCGTTGATATTTCCGTAATCACGGTAGCTCCCATTGCCATGGCGATTGCGGAAAAGGCAGGATATAATAAGCCGTCCGTCTTGTTGGCCATGATCGGCGGCGGAAAAGCCGGCAATATTATCTCTCCGAACCCCAACACAATTGCCACGGCGGAAGCCTTTCAGATAGATCTGACTGCATTGATGATCCGTAATATTGTTCCCGCATTGGCCGCGTTGGTTGTTACCATCCTGTTGTCTACCTTACTTTCCAAGAAATCCGGTGTTATGGTTACGGAAGCGGATCTGGAACAGGTCACTGATAAGAATCTGCCTTCTTTCCTTGCAGCCATTGCCGGTCCTGTGGTGGTGATCCTTCTTCTGGCGTTGCGTCCGATCGTAGGAATCTCCATCGACCCTCTGATTGCGCTTCCTATCGGCGGTATCGTATGTATGTTATGCTGCGGGCAGATCAGGAATATTATTTCTTATACAGAATTCGGACTGAGCAAAGTAGTGGGAGTATCTATTCTTTTGGTAGGAACCGGTACTCTGGCCGGAATCATTAAGGCTTCCAATATTCAGTATGACATGATTGCCTTACTGGAAGCGGGTAATCTGCCGTCCTTCCTGTTGGCACCGATTGCCGGTATTCTGATGGCAGCCGCTACCGCATCTACCACTGCAGGAGCCACGATCGCATCCCAGACCTTCTCCGGTACGCTTGTTGCAAGCGGAGTATCCGCTATCGATGCCGGCGCCATGATCCATGCCGGAGCTACCGTAGTCGATTCCCTGCCCCACGGCTCCTTCTTCCATGCGACAGGCGGCTCTGTGAATATGCAGATCAAAGAGAGAATGAAGCTGATCCCTTATGAGGCCCTGGTCGGCCTGACCAGCACTGTTGTTTCGAGTATTATTTATTTACTGTAGGAATGAGGATTGACTGGAATTTGAGTACGCTGTAACTTGAAAGTTACGCGAGCAATGAGCCGCGCATAGGCATAGTGAAGACAGC
>OHHP01001079.1_pt1 | contig 11854 bp, 7 predicted proteins | sample 1568121 | NCBI WGS metagenome assembly OHHP01 (sample SAMEA3879500, study PRJEB24766) | human gut metagenome | biome: human-associated habitat; feature: feces | place: USA | collected 1985/1987
CTAAAGCAAAAGCTATTGATATCACTAGCTTTTGCTTTAGTATCAATCCATCCTACTATCTCTGGTCGCTCATTGCCCTGGGAGTGCCTTACAATCGGCATATAGCCACAAAGCAGCATTGTGAAGGTATATTCCTTGCGGGTCGCTGCACTAAGACTATTAAACATGCTTCTGCTACGTTTTTCTTTAGCAGTTATATCGTTAAAATATGCCAGTACATAGGCTTCATTTTTAGTAAGACTTTGAGAAGTTGTACACAAATGCACAACTTCCTCTCTCGTAGCAATAGCATACTCTCCATTGTACTCAGTTAAGAACTGGTCAGCCCAAGCTCTCCACGCACTTTCACGTTTAATAAGCTCAGACTTATAAGACTTACATTTGTTAATATAGTGCTCATAGTCATCATCAGATGTACCAATAAGTGCTATTTTGTGTACGTCATAAGTATCAATTTTGTACTTACGTGCCTCCTTGATAAGCTGAGCATTACTTTTATTGTCATGAGTATCCCAGAAATACTTTAAGTATCCTATAAGTACCCGTAGAGGCGTATTACTAACAATGTTTTCTGCGGGCTTTGTTTTACCTTTTGTATCCGGGGTAGCACCATCTTTACCCCAACCAATATAATTACCAATGAAGACCCCAGTGCGAGCCCAGAGCTTTAAAAGTACGTCAGTAGGAGTAAGGTTACGTTTATTACCAACCAACTTTTCAGCCTCTATTCTATCATCTGGTAGCACCAATTTCTTCTTTTTACCAGGAAGCACACAAGAGTTATGACTGGGAGCAATTTTGATACAACCACAGACATACTTTTTGTACATCGCATGAGCATCCTTATATAAGTTATTAAAATTGTTTACGCTACAGCCATCTAATACCATATCAGCAAATGGTTTATAAACATTTCTGTAGTTAACAGAAGCTGGATTAGCACACTGTGCTGCCCAAAGATGAGCATAGGTCCACAAAGATTGCCAATCGTACTCATTCCAATTGCAGACATTTGTTAGGTGTAGTATAAAGTTATTGAGCTTTGTCATGTCTCCGCCCATAATGCCGGTACAAATAGCGCCAAACTTAGTAGCACCCCACATCTGTCTGGTATTGTAGGCTGTATTAACAATACGAGTACGAAGCTCACCACTAGGAACTTCATATTCTTCTAGCTTGTACCCGTCAATACCTGCAAAGACACCGAAGATGTCTTCAGGGTCATCCTTTTCTCCATCAACCCACAAGGTATCTGCCAGGATATCTGCACCGTCTCTGGAATTTGCGTGTACGCTGTTACAGAGATTAGCCATAAATGACCCAGCTTGGAACTTAGCCATCATTGGTTTAACGTACTGGTTTACAGATTTCTCCATATCTTTTAAATATCTATTTTCTAGATATTTAAAGTCTATGCCTTCACTATCTTTAGCAAAGTCTAGAAGCAGTTGCACATCACCACTGGGTTTCCTATTTGCAAAGTTTTGTAATAGTTCACCAGTATAGGCTATGAGCTCCTTGCCCTGCGGAGAGTTTTCCAAGATGTCCCAAAGATTCCAATAGATATCTGTAAATTCCGGATTTCCCAGGCTTAAATGTTGAATTGGCCTCAGAAGTATACTCGTAACTCCAGGTAAGAGCGCTGTACCTCTTACAGTAGTACCAAGAATCATGGTACTAAGCAGGATGCTTAAACTACTATAAATGTTCCAATGAGTAGTACTTGTAGGTTGATTGGAACCAAAATAAAGTGCTTTAGTGTTTACATAAGAATACATCCACGGATAATCAAAGCAATCTTTACCCAATAAACCGTTTGCAGTGTAAAGCCAGTTTAGCCAGTTTACACTCTCTTCAGAGCTAAGACATTTCATAGTTTTAATAGGAGAAGTCAGAAACTCCTTGATAAGCATAGGAGAAACCATAGCTCCAGCAGCGATACCACTAATAATTTGTTCTAGTTTACGCTGTCGGTATAGACGCCCCGGCATTCTGTAATGTGGTTTTTCACATACTTCACGAATATTAAGCTCAGGACAACTTAGCGCTTTATACATAACATTAAGCCTAAGGAGATATGGGACGAGCGCTCCAATAGTGTTTGCACTGAAAATTCTTGTAGTATGCACCAGCTTAGCAAGCGCATCTTCCCCAGGTGCCCATTTAATAGCCTTGATAATCTCTGGTGCCAGAGCCGGACACAGTTTTATTGCATTAAACACAGCAACTACTTCTTCCGTTTCCATAGTAAGCCTAGTCGTAACATTAGTATTAAGGCCGGTGCTTGAGTATGAACCTGGTTCACCAATAGCAAGTGGTGCAGCCATATTATAGCATAAGGCTAGTGCGTCTGGACAGAGTACACCCGGCTCTGTAAATTTAGCCATAGACATACAGCTGGTAGTCGCATGAGCTAGGTCTCTGTTATTTACGTCTATAGTATTTTGGGGGTCTCTAAAGAAGGCTAATGAAGTTGACCTGTTATGCATAGCATATAAGGTATTTGCAAGGTTACCGAAAGGTTCAATAGCACAAATCGCAGATAATCCAAATAGTCTTAAAACCCCTGGGTTTAAAACAGCATAGTCACTTGCAATACCACCCAAGTGTTGTACGCTACTTGAAAATGGTGTACCTTCTTTACCACATCCAATGCGATATAACAGATAATCGGTAAGTACTGTTACTGCAGCTTTAAGCCCTTTTTCACCATCACCACAAAGTAGTCGTAAAAGACAGGCTAATTGAGGTACAACCCCGGGCAAAAGTATCAACTCAGAGGCAAGGAGATTCATTGCCACTTCCCTGGGTAACTTTGGGTATTTACGGATGTGCCGATTTTCAGTGTCTTGGTTTAAGGTTTCTTTTATTATCCGATACACTGGACTAAAGATAGCCAGCTTATCACGTTCGGCGAGGTCTCCAAGCCTAAGCCCCGGAATAGTTGCAATAATATCAGGAGCTGTTTCTACCTGGCCAGAACGCGATCCCGCAGTATAATAGCTATCAGAATCGCGACGATGTGTATCTCTTCTTTTTTTGTTTAGTTCAAGTTCAGCCATAGTTGTAGCATGAGGCATTGTGTAACCAGGCTTAATCGTTTTCTTAATTTGGTTACCATTTTCTAGCATATCTTTCCTGGCTTTTTGCGTCATTGCCTTTTTTACTTCTTCGGGTATTTTTAGTCCCGGTGTAATTTGTTTAAGATATACTGTAGGACGAAGCAATTCTACTCCGGCACGGTTTGAAAATATATCCATACACACATCCTCCTTTCTTAATTTGTACTAGTTTGCATCCATAGCCAGGTCTGGCCAATAAACGACGAATCCAAGTTAGACTGAGGGTTTAGTGGTAATACCGGTTCTGCCCAAGTCCAGCTCTGAATAGCATCCTCTTCAGTGTATACTCGGCGTTGTATGAGTGGCGCAATGCCTATACTTAACAGGCTTTCATTGTAATCTTTGGGGTTTGCTATTACATGTTTATACATATCATATGCACAGTTATTACAAAGGTGAGGGTAGCCATATTTGCCAAAGCCAGGGGACTCAAGGCTATCACGCCGAATCCCACAGCAGTCACAAACCTCACCTTCGACATAATCGTAGTGCTGTTTAAACTCCTTAGTTAAGCGCCTAACGCCTTGTGGTAACATCTTTTCATAACATATGTTATAGACTATCTTGCGGACTTGAGGGTTGGAGGTAGAACTACCAATGTTATTCCATGAGGTCCAAGAATATGATACTTGGCCTAATTGAGGCTCTAGGTAGTCACCATAATTTATGTTTGTAGGCTTTGCTATATCCATAAGCCTACCTACCCCAGCAAGGCTATCCTCACGTCTACGCCGCCTGGCTTTTACCTCATCCATGTCTGGCCTTAGATAGTCACATCCTGTAATATCAATCATTAGAGCCTACCTCTTTCCTCATTATTTTTTATTAGTTTTTCCAGAGTAAAATTCGTCCATTTTGATATTAGCAATACGCTGTACTCTATCAAGAGGGCTTTCTTCAGGCAAAAGCTTATTCACCTGGTCTACAAAGTTATTCATGGCTTTGACAGGGAGTTTCTGTACCCCGTAGTCGCGGGTCAAAGATTCTAAAGTCAAGTCGCAGTATTCATCAATCCAGTCATCAATGAAGTAGAGTCTTTCATATGCGTCACCAATAAGAGCTTTTTCTTCTTCAGAGTGAGGGTAGATGACGCCAAAAAGAATCGGGTCTTTTTCTATTTCACGGCGTTTTTCTTCTTCCTCGTTTCTCATGGCATGGTCATCTGTATAATCCGTACAAAGGATAAAGAAGTCATCAAAGATGTCTTTATATTTAAGCATTTCTGCAATGACAGGCCCTGGGATAACCCTTTGGAACTTAGCAAGCGTTGATAAAAGAAGGTTCTTAGCACCTTCTTCATCAATTTCTCTTGCTGCCCAAACTAAGTCTTTACGGTTAATAGCGTATTGGCCACCACGTTCTACGAAAAGCGCTTCAGCCTCGAGCACTCGTGTCATAAAATTAATCTTAATAAGAGCATCAGTCTGTCCTGTAACACGGAACCAGTCTGCCAAAGTCTGGGCTGTAGACTTAGCTTTATCAATATCTTCCTTAGTGAGCTTTGTACAGCTCTTCTTAATCTTTTCAAAATAGTCGCCTATTGTAAGCATTATAGCGGTCGCGTTAGGGCCGGGTTTAAGTTTATTTGTACTTTCAATAGCTTCTTTATATGTGAATTTTTCCGTCATATACATAACCTCCTCTAATTAATATCGTTAGGGTCTATAAAAATTGCAATGTTAAGCCAGAGTTTACTACAGATAACTGCAGTAGCTCCAGCTAAAATAGTTGTAAATAGTGCTGACATATAATCTAGCCCTCTCCATATAATAAGTCTAATACTAAGCGGTCATTACTGGAAGCTCCTATACCCGTATAAATAGCAGTGAGAGCTCTGAGTATAGCTTGATAAACTTCCGCAGGAAGCCATCTTAGTACATTGTTGATAAGATTAATTCTGGTTGTTACATAGTTTAAAAGTGGCACCGACGTAGTAGAAAGCATAGTAACTGAATTTTCTTTATTATGGATATTCCAGCGTTTTACCAGATTCGTTTCCTTTAGTCCTGGTACATTAACAGGAATATTGAACGTAGTTAAAACTAAATCAGAAATATTCTGCGTAATAACATTACCTAAAGACCAGCTACGTGAACTTCCGATAGCCACGCCCCAATCTGAAGCCCAAGTTGGTACTCCCTTAGCATAGGCTACGAGTGGGTCTTGTCCTTTTACAAGATAATCAAAGATGCTAAAGATAAGCTCATCATCTTTTTGGTTACCTAGAACTTCTTTTCCCACCTGTAAAAGCTCAGACGCTATTGACTTATCTAAGATATACTGGCATATTCCCGGTGTACAGGTTAGTTCGAGACTAAGATATACTGCGCGTGTAAGTGCTTTTACAAACGCATCCTTACCTACAAGTTCGAGGATTTCCAGTACTTGCCACGGCACCGTACTATCTATTATAAGCTTCATATACAGATTCCCATCAGGTTTTAATGCTTGTACTGTATAAATTCTGAATTCTAAGAATAAATAAAGAAAATATAGTTCTACAAGTTGCTCCAAAGGGGGAGTTAGAAGTTCATAGAATACATCTGGGGAAACGTCTTCAAACGGGGAGTCGTTCCTTACTATGGCGAGTCCCGTCTCTTGAGCAACACAGACATCGGTTTCTTCTCCTGGTATACCAGTTGTTATTTCTACGTCTTCTCTTAATTTAGCTGCGAGTTTTAGTAGATAATACATATCTACATGCATAACTCGGTGTAGACCAAAGAAAGCCTGCAGCGTTATTGGTACCACTTTACCTTGTGCTTTAACAGTAGCAGGAGTAGGAAACTCATCAATAGTCCTCGCCCCTACATAATCTGCTAAAGGTTTGACTTGGGAGACGAGCGGTACAAGCTCACCTATCTCCCAGTCTCCACCATAAGTTGGCATCCAGATTGGTGTATCACTTAAATCTAAATGCCAATCGTTACTTACCTCCGGTACTTGATAAAAGCCGGGAGTTGACCAACATCCCAGCTTTTGGTACCGTAAAGATGGCTCGGGCATATTTGGACTATGTAAAAACTTTTTATATACTTCGTCAGAAATAACCCGCATTTAACCATCTCCTCTATTCTTCGTCCGGATTTTTACATCCATATTCCAACAGGTAATCTACTGTTAGAGGCTCCGCTTTAAACGTATTAGTTGCTACGTTAAATTCTACACCAGCAGTAGTAAGCGGAGTGGATACTTCAATATACGGATAAAGCCCATTTACGATTTGCATAAAATAATTTACTACAAGTTGGGCTGCAGTTTTATTAGTCTGAATGTTTTGTACATTTTGTACTGCACGTTCGGCGCAGCTGAGTGCATCTTCTTCTGCATCAATCCTGGGGTCTATAAGAAGTGGGAATTTCTTATATGGCAGCGGTACAGAACAGAAAGTAGAAAGTAAACCTCTCTGGCTATTAATAGAAGAATACCTTAAATCTGGCTTACATGCTCCATGAATGCACCAGTCAGGAGTAAAGGGTAAATGTGGCGCTTCATAAGCTAGTAACTGGGTGATACCATTTAAGAATTCAGATTGTCCCTCTAATTCTTCACTATTTAAAAGTGTCCAAGGGATATAGAAAGGCTGTACATCGTACCTAAGTATTTCAGAAAATCCCTTTAAATACCAGCCTTGATATTGTCTAAATATTTTGCCAAAAGATTCAATAGCGTCTGGCAAAGATACACGCACGTTATAATCTTTGTTCAACTCCTTATAGAGATGATTACCTTTACGTGCCAGACTATCAGTATATTTATGTACTGGGATAAATTTACCTTTTTCAATGCCAGGATACAGATGAGGCAATTCAATATAATCACCGTCTACGTTGATTGCCCTGCCCCAGTAAACCTGGCCAGTGTATTTACCATTACCAGAAGAAATAAGGTAAATTTCACGGTTGTTAAGGATAGTCGGTTCGCCAGTTGGATTTACTTCGCTAAAGTCGTCACTGTTTTGGCGTCCGATTACCATAGCTGCACCATTCATAAGATACTTACCTCTACCTATGGTTGAAATGTATTGGTTAGCCTTTCGTAGCGTAGTAGCAGCGTCGTCATATTTTACAATATCCAGACTTCTACGTTTATCCCTGATTTCAGCCAGGTCTTTAATTACGTTATTAATTATTTGGCGCGGAGTAGTTCTGTCTACGCAATCAATAATAATAGTTGTGAGATTGCCACGGCTAAAGATATTTGTAGTATCAAGACTGATATTACCCGAACCCGACATAGAAACCATGTCATGCCAATTATTTATATACCTGTCGGTATCCCCATTTTCATTAGCAAGCTTAAATCTCAGTGTACCATCCGGAGAACCACAGGTACGAATAATGTGTTTAAGCTGCTCTTCAGATGTAATATACGTAGGAACAGCATGAATATTATCTTTCTTACAGCCAAAGATTTCGCCATACGTATCAACAAGTACTTTCGCTTTGTTCTGGCCAATATCATCTTCGGTACAAAGCTGACGCCCTAAGTTTTTGGGTTCAAAGTTGTCACCATCAACCAGAGTATAAAGAATTCTGGCTTGCAGATAATAAGGCAGCGAGCCGAGGAATCTGAGTATTTCAGCTGCTACATATCCGCCAGTACCGCCAGCACCGATTTGGACGATGCTGAGAGTTTTAGAAGTACAAAGCAAGGTATTTTGGATTCGTCCAGGCATAGTTCTCATGGCTTCCACGTTTTCTTTAATATTTGCAAGAATTGTATTTGGACGGATGTCTATTGGAAATAGATTCATTTGTTATCCTCCTTTTGAGCTTTAACCCAATCATTAAATGCATACACAATGTTGTTACTTTTAGTCACATATTCAGGCAGCTCGTTAGTTAAGATTTCGCGAATAGCGACACGGCCGTCTTCCGGGGCAAGCAATATTTCATAGATTTTAAGCGCTGCATCACTAGCGAGTTCAAATCCTGAAGCGATAGCGGAGGCCATACCAGTAGAAAGTTCAAGCAAGCTTACACCGATAGTATCCGCGAGCAACGATTTTTCAAAAGGCGTAATTATTTCCCAAAAGATGCTCAGTTTAAATTTGTTTAAAATGCGTGTGTCAGTGCTGCCTTCAGAATGCCCAGTGGCTTTAATCACAGCATTGGTAATATTATTAGTAGCATTGAGACGCGCAGAAGTCTGCATTGCTACAGCATTACGGATAGCTTCTTCATTGATATTATGTAAAGAAGTATTGCTGTTATTATTATAGCGACTACCAACAGTAAACGGCCTGTTAACGTCGCCCAGAAAGGAAGGCTCCTCATTAAGGTCATTAGTACCGGTCATATAAGAAGCGGAGCGAGTGCCAAGACCAGACTGGATGTCATCCTGAAGCTCAGCATCACTATAAAGTTCCTCCATTTCTTTAACATACTGTTTTGTTTCACGGTCTACAAGCTCTTCATGAGAAGCTGTGAGTACATCAATAGCACGCCATGCACTGTCAATCCAAACAAAGCCTTCAGCAATATAAGCACCGACACCCGGGTCCATGGCAGATGTTTTCCAAAGATAGCTATTTGCATAACTATCACTTACAGCAGTAACAATATCTGCAAATTTTTCGGTAGTTTTAGACCGTTTAAAATTGTCCGGGTTCTTTGCTGCCATTTCACAAAGAGTTTTTACTTTATCTTTAAAATTGCTATTAGACTTAGCCCCATAGAGACCACGATAAGCACTATAACTGCCGCCATAAAAAGCATCATAATCGCCATAACTATAGCCATAGGATTTGTAGTAACTGCCGCGATAACTGGCAGAATAAGTCCTTACACAGCTATCTATAATCGGATTACCTTCGGTGAAGTTTTCAGCTTTGAAAATTTCGCGTTCTTCATCTTCGGTCATGTCAAAGAGTTCACACGCGCGGAAGTTTACATAAATGCCATTGTATTTTGCACGTAAGAGATAACTGCCGTTAGTAGAGCCCAAGGTTCCAATAACCATGTAGAAGCCTACCTCTTTTTCGTTTTTATTATCTGTGCCACTCCAGAATGCCCCCATAGTGTTATGGGAGTGAAGTTCAAGCACCAAGGTACTCTCAGCTCTGTTATCAAGCATACCCTGGTCGTCAGCATATTTTACTGTAGCACCAGATACATCCTGCCCCGGATAGTAAACGAAATAGGTACCATCATCTTTTCGATAGATTTGAGCCGCAGCTTCATCATGAGTTTTCTTACAAACGCGATGGAATGAGCCAATGATTTCCACAAGTAAGTCTTTAGGAATTTTATTATTAATTTCAAATTCCAGGGTACGTTTGTGTTCATCAAGCAGTGGACACACTTTGGATTGGTCAATAGCAACAATTTTGTTGCCATTGATTTCACGCAAATGTGCTACCATCCAACCATTCTTAGCAGGGAAATAGTTATCCTCTTTAATGGTGTCTGCTTTTTCATCAAATGCTTTCTTGAATGCATCATAACTTTCAAAAAGTGCACAATGTTCCCACTTAGCTTTCTCCAGATATTTAGCTACAAGCTCTGCACGTTTAGCAGCTTTTGCTTTTTCTTCAGCTGTCTGCACAGGTTCTTTCTTTTTATTCCACCAGTTAGTACCCCAAGAATAAGTGGTAGACTCCTCTGTTGAAGCTTCATAATGAATTCCAAGGTCATGCGTAACGTCCGATACGCCAACTATAACCCCGCTCTTTTTATCTTCAACCTGAGCTCTTGTACGAGTTTCAGCAGGAGGTGCCGTTACTCCAAGTGTTGTATTTTTTACTTCTTTATTTTCTTTAGCCATAATTTATATCTCCTTTCTACTATTTACCAAAGTTTACGCCAGTGAGACCTTCAATAAAAGACCTATAACTGTTTTTATATGTCCAATATTGCTGAGGGATAAAGCCGGGGCTGCGGGAAGCACGGATTAAAAATTCATAACTTCCGTCACCCTCAATTTTAAGCTCCTCTGGTACAGAGTCCCGTTGGGAAGTTTTAACATTAGCTTTCCAGTTACTTTCCAGGTCCCCATTGTTTACACCATTATAAATACAAGATGTAATACCCGCAATATTATTAATATCGTAGTCTTTCTGAATATTACCAATACAAACAGAATCTGTATTATACATGTTACAGAACGGCCAGCTATAGAGTTGCATTTTGTCAAGTGGCTCCATATCGTTTTTTACGGCAAAGCACCAGATGTTTTCAAAGTGGTACTCTTTAGTGCCTTTACTTTGATTTGCACTTACAATAAATTTAGCAATAATACAAGCCGCAGGATATCTAATTTCAAACTGCCGAATAGACCGGCCCGCGGTGTCATCAATAAAAGAGTCAGACGTAAGCCCTAATTTACGTGCTAACCCATCTGGTGCGTCTTTCCAGTCAAACATCATAACACCTTTAAAACTCGGGATTATAAAGGTGAAATATGCGTCGGACTTGTTTTCTACAATATGTCTACAGTTAGGCGGGATAATAACTGATTGTACTTTAGATTTATTAGCTAAGAGCTGAGTTAACTCGGTCAAGCTAATACGCTTATTATTGAGCTCATCAAATTGACAAGACTCAGTAGAGTCATTTGGAGTCCAACCAATGCCCTCTTTAATAACTACTGTAGAATCACTGTATACTTCTAATTGACATACTTTAGTTGCCATTATATCACTCCTCTGTTACGGGCCTCATGATAACACGATGACCCCTAATCATTACAACCTGCTCTTCACGAACTGGCAGCGGTTCAGCTCCTACTATTTCTTGAGGTACATTAGTTACCGGTTCGTCAGCATCGTCGTCAATATCGTCATCATCGTCATCGTCATCATAGTCTTCCCAATCATCATCTGGCTGACGTGTAATATGAATAACACCTTCATTTGGTGGCGTAGGCGGCGCAGTCGGACCATTCTCCTGCTCCCAAATAGTTACAGTACGACCTGCAATTACACGTGTACGACGAACGAGACGATTACCATTTTCATCAATACGAACATTTGTTTGTTCATTCGTAGTTTCAGCTGTTCCAGAAGGAGTTGAGGCTTCAGGAGTCATAGCAGCTACTGCGTTTGCCTGATTTTGAGTTGTAGCATTTTGTGCCCTCTGGATGGCTTCCAAGTCTACTAAATTCGATGCAATGAGGTCATCCGGACTATGTATGCCATTTGTTACAGATTGGATAAGCTCTTGGCTACGGGCCGCAATGTGTTCAGCGAGTGCATTATCATTCGCGCTCATGCTCTGGGTGATTGCAACCACGTCAGAGTCATTCAGGCAGATAACGTCTTTAACTTCCCCAGTCTGTGTTTTTATAGATAATTTCGTAATTTCAGGATTAGCTAACGCTAACCTCTGAGGAGCTGATACATCGACAACAGACACAGTTGGCTGGTCAGATGTACTGTCATTAAGATTTACTTTCAGTATTTCACCTTGCTCAGTTACTACAACAGACTTTTGCAGTAAGTTTTCAAGGAGTTCAAGTGTTGTATGCATAAACATATCTCCTTCCATAGGTGTCTTTAGTAAGTTATTAATATAGGTGCTAAGGGGCATCTTTGTAGCCTTTAAGATAGCTTTAGCAGCTTCAATGAGGCCATCGAGGCTTGCTTTAAACTGTATAATGTCCTCCAATCGGAGTTCTTCTTGCGGAAGATTATCAAGGTGTAAGCTTAAAACTACAACGCCGGGTTTAACACCTGTTTCAACTTCTTTAGCATCCGTAATTGTGTACAACTACGGATGCTAAAGAAGTTG
>OHHP01001088.1_pt1 | contig 11776 bp, 9 predicted proteins | sample 1568121 | NCBI WGS metagenome assembly OHHP01 (sample SAMEA3879500, study PRJEB24766) | human gut metagenome | biome: human-associated habitat; feature: feces | place: USA | collected 1985/1987
TGCACCGGGAATAGGCCCTAAGACAGCCTCAGCTTTAATAATAAAGTATCATAATATAGATAATATTATAGATAATATATCAGAATTAAAGCCGCCAAAGGCTAAGAAATCAATAGAAGAAAATATTGAGCAGATTAAATTAAGCCGTTATTTATCAGAGATTAAGATAGATGTTGATGTCGATTATGACATTAATAATGCGGATATTAATGATATGTTTAATCAGGAGTCATATAAGCTTTTTAAGCGTTACGATTTCAAGAATATGCTTAAAAGATGTGACAATGGTACACAGTCAGAGCCTGAATGTTGTAAACATTTTAATAAGGTGGAAGATTTTGCCAAAGCCGAGGAAGTGTTTGAAACAGCAGCTTCACATATTAAAGAAAATAAAAAAATCGGACTTGGAATAATTGCAGAAGACGAGCTTCTTGGAGTTTCGATATCATATTCTGATGAGGATATATATTATATTCCAGCTGGAGGCTTTATTACATCTGATTATTTAAAAGATAAGCTTATGAGATTAATAAAGTGTTCAGATAACAGGAATATTGTAATAGATAATCTTAAAGACTATCTTTACATTTTTGATAACTATACAGATGGGAATAACGATGACAGCCTTGAAGTATCAGAACAGGCATTTATGGATATAGCAATTGCGGCATATCTTATTCATCCTAATAATGAAAGATATGATTATGAAGCACTGGCAAGAGAATACCTTTCAATGCTTGTTATGTCACAGACAGAGCTTCTTGGAAAGAGAAGCATAAAGGAAAGCTTTGATATTGATGATGCGAACTTGTTTAAACTTGCCTGCTTTAAGGCATATGTAAATTATAGATGTGCACAGCCTGTTATAGATATCCTTATATCAGAGGATATGTATTCATTATACAATGATATAGAAATGCCTCTTGTATTCGTGCTTTACGATATGCAAAGATTCGGTATAAGGGTTGACAAGAATGAGCTTGATGATTACTCAAAGGTACTTACAGAGAAGATAAATGTCCTTGAGAAAGAGATATATGAGCTTGCAGGCGAAGAATTTAATATTAATTCGCCTAAACAGCTTGGTGTTATTCTGTTTGAGAAAATGGGTATGCCTAACGGAAAGAAGACAAAAAGTGGTTACTCTACAGCCGCAGATATTTTAGATAAGCTTGCACCAGATTATCCAATTGTTAAGAAGATACTTGAATATAGACAGTTAGCAAAGCTTAATTCAACATATGCTGTCGGACTTACAGCATATATTAAAGAAGATGGACGGATTCACGGAACATTTAACCAGACAATTACTGCGACGGGAAGAATAAGCAGTACAGATCCTAATCTTCAGAATATACCAATACGAATGGAGATGGGAAAGAAGATACGAAAGGTATTCATTCCAAAAGACGGCTATGTGTTTATTGATGCTGATTATTCACAGATTGAGTTAAGAATACTTGCCCATATGTCAGGTGATGAGAAGCTAATAGCTGCATATAATTCATCAGAAGATATTCACAGGGCAACAGCGGCAGAAGTATTTAATACTCCTATAGATGAGGTTACACCATTACAGAGAAGCAATGCCAAGGCAGTTAATTTTGGAATAATATACGGAATGAGTTCGTTTGGTCTTAGTCAGGATTTAAGTATTACACCAAAAGAAGCTAAGGCTTATATTGACAAATATTTTGCGACATATCCATCAATTAAAGAATTTATTGACGGACTTGTAAGCTCTGCCAAAGAAAAAGGATATTCTCTTACAATGTTTAACAGAAGAAGAGAGATACCTGAACTTTCATCTGGTAACTTTATGCAGCGTTCATTTGGGGAACGAGTTGCTATGAATGCACCAATACAGGGAACAGCGGCTGATATTATTAAGCTTGCTATGATTAGGGTCAGCAGGGCTTTAAAGGAAAAAGGTCTTAAATCACACCTTATATTACAGGTTCACGATGAACTTTTAGTTGAAACAGCTATAGATGAAATTGATGAAGTACGACAGATATTAACAGAGGGTATGAAAGAGGCAGTAAGTCTTAAAGTGCCACTTGAAATAGATATAAAGCAGGGTAAAAACTGGCTTGAGGCACATTAATGCTATAGGTATAGAAAAGTATATTATAACTATAAATGAGGACTACTTATGAAGACAATTGGAATAACAGGTGGAGTTGGTGCTGGTAAATCAGCAGTTCTTGAATATTTAGCTGATAATTACAACTGTGATATTATTATGACGGATGATGTAGCCAAAGGATTGTATACAAAAGGTTCTAAGACATATGAAATGATGATAGCATTGATTGGCGAAGATATTGTCGATGAAACAGGAGAGATTGATAAAAAGAAGCTGGCAGATATAATATTTTCTAATGCTAATAAACGTATGGCAGTAAATAGTATAGTCCACCCGGCAGTAAAGCAGGAGGTTATCACACGCATAACGAATAATAAAATAGCTGGAAGATTAGATTATACATTTGTTGAGTCAGCACTGCTGCTTACAGAACATTATGATGTATTCTGCGATGAGGTATGGTATATAGACACATCAGAGGATATAAGAAGACGGCGCTTAAAAGAAAGCCGTGGCTATAGTGATGAGAAGATTGATAATATATTAAAGAGCCAGCAGGCATTAGAGAATATTAAAGATAAATGCAGCTATTGTATTGATAATAATAAGGATTTAGAATATACTTTCAGACAGATACAAAACATTTTATTGAGCTAAAGTGGCTCTTGTGTTAAAATGTGGGCAGAAATGAGGATATGATATGGATAAAGAAAGGAATTCCAACAATAGTTATGTGTTTGGTCTTGATATAGGAACAAGGAGCGTTGTTGGCGTTGTAGGTTATCTTGAATATGGCAGATTTAAAATAGCAGCAATGGCACAGCAGCTCCATACAACGCGTGCTATGCTTGATGGGCAGATACACGATATATATAAAGTAGGTGATACAATACGTCAGGTTAAGCTTGCACTTGAAAGGCAGCTTAATATGGAACTTAAAGATGTATGTATAGCTGCTGCGGGCAGGGTTTTAAGAACAGTTAATGCGACTGCCGAGTATGAATTTGAAGAAGAGACAAGAGTTACAGCGGAGGATATATATTCGCTTAATCTTCTTGCGGTAGAGAATGCACATCATTCAATCAATGATGCCACACAGAAAGACAGATTTTACTGTGTAGGCAATACACCTATAAGATATCAGCTTAATGGTTATGATATAGGTAACCTTGAGGGGCATAAGGCTAGAAAAATATTTGTTGAGCTTATTGCTACATTTCTTCCGGAAGAAGTTGTAGACGGACTATACGAGGCAGTAGAGTATGCTGGACTTAATGTTGCTTCACTTACATTAGAGCCAATAGCTTCAATGAATATTGCGATTCCAGAACAGTACAGACTTCTTAACATATGTCTTGTCGATGTCGGAGCGGGTACATCGGATATATGTATTACTAAAGATGGAAGCATTGTGGCTTATGGTATGATTCCATTAGCAGGTGATGAGATAACAGAAAAGATTGCAAAGAATTATCTTGTTGACTTCAACACAGCGGAGACTATTAAGATATCCGCAAGCAATCCGGACAATAAAGAGGTTGTGTTCAATGATATTATGGGACTTGAACAGAGGGTTGCTTCAAGCGAGATACAGGCAATAGCAGAAGAATCAATTGATAATATGGCAAAGTCGACATCAGATAAGATTATCGAGCTTAATGGCGGTAAGCCGGTAAATGCTGTATTCGTTGTAGGTGGTGGCGGTAAAATGCCAAGTTACACCAAGGTACTTGCTAAGAATCTTGGCATAGCACCTGAAAGAGTTGCAATAAGAGGAAAGGAAGTCCTTACAACAGTGGATTTTAATGTTGAAGGCTTTGAGAAAGATTCTTTATATGTAACACCAGTAGGTATATGTACGAATTATTATACACAGAAGAATAAGTTTATATTTGTTAATGTCAATAATGAGCGTATTAAGTTATATGATAATAATAAGCTCACAGTATTTGATGCGATTATGCAGATAGGTTATCCTAATGAGAAGCTTTTCCCAAGACGGGGTTCTCAGATTGAATTTATGGTTAATGGCAAAGTAAGGCTTGTAAGAGGTCTTGCCGGGGAAGGTGCAGTTATTACACTTAATAATAAGCCTGCCAGCCTTAATACAGCAATTGAGCAGAATGATGTCATATTTGTTGAGGAGTCAACGATTGGTGAGCCGGCTTCAATTACTTTAGGACAGATAGAAGAATTTGGTTCAGATATAACATTTGTTGTCAATGGAAAGAATATCGTCTGCCCAAGATTTGCATATGTTAATGGTGAATTAAAGTCAGAATTCTATGATATCAGAAATGAAGACTCAATAAGAATAGAGAACTTCTATACAGTAGAACAGTTATTTACATTCCTTGACCTGGACTATAAAGATTATGATGTATTAGTTAATAATATGCCAGCCAATAAACATACTAAGGTTTATGAGAATTTTATGGTTTCATTCAGCAATGTGCCTAAGCAGACAAGCTATGCTGATTTAGAAGATGATACAGAAAATGAAGATGCTGACGGAGGTTATTATTCAGATAACAATACTGAGCAGAATAATGAAGCTGGAAATGGACCTGTAGGCCAGAATGATAGTGATGATAATAATTCGTCTGATATGTCTGATGCGACTAAAGGTAATAATGCTGGTGATACACAAGAATCAGCCGATGGAGCTTCATTTAATACAGCATCTGATATTCAAAGGCCAATCAGGGATGTGTCAATAATCGTTAATGGGACACCTGTTGTATTAAAGGGAAAGAGTGATTATGTGCTTGTTGATTTATTCCAGTTTTATGACTTTGACCTTTCCAAACCCAAGGGAAATATTGTAATATTACATAATGGTATCAGAAGTGAATATACAGCACCGCTAAATGATGGTGATGATATAAAGATATTCTGGGAATAACAAGCTTTAAGTAATGTGAAGAATTTATAATTCATAATAATAGAAATGAGGATTGACTTATGAGAATGATGCCGATTGCAAGCGGCAGTAGTGGCAACTGTATATATATTGGTTCAGATGATACACATATATTAATAGATGCTGGAATAAGCCGTAAGAAGATAGAAGAAGGGCTTAACAGCATAGATGTATCATTAAAGGATATAGATGCAGTATTTGTTACACACGAACATATTGACCATATAAAAGGACTTGGCGTAATGTCAAGAAAAGATGGAATACCAATATATTCAACAGACGGAACAATTAATGGAATTAAGGCAGCTACGAGCCTTGGAAATATAGACTCAGATTATTACCATATAATTGAAGCTGATACAGATATTCATCTTAAAGATATGACAATACATAGTTTCAGGGTATCGCACGATGCCAATGAACCAGTTGCCTACAGTGTATATTGTGATAATAACAAGGCATCGGTCATAACAGATCTTGGATATTATGATGACTATATTATTGATAATCTTGAGAATTCAGATATGATGCTTGTTGAAGCCAACCACGATATTAATATGCTTCAGATAGGAAGTTATCCTTATTATCTTAAACAGCGCATACTTGGCAATAAAGGACATTTGTCGAATGATTCATCAGCAAGGCTTATCAATTCCCTTCTTAATGATAACATTAAAGGGATATACCTTGGACATTTAAGCAAAGAGAATAATTATGATAAGCTTGCATATGAAACAGTTAAGTTAGAGATAGACTTAAGTGATAATGAATACAAGTCTAAAGATTTTCATATAGAGGTAGCAAAGAGAAGTGAGCCATCAACACTTCTTGAAATATAGCACTACAGTGGTATAAATATGCGAGAGCATATTTACATAAATACATATGCACAAATGCAAAGAATGGAGGACTATTATGAAAAAATGTGTAATTACAGTTGTAGGAAAGGATACTGTTGGTATCATAGCAAAGGTGTGTACATATCTTGCTAAGACAGAAATTAATATTCTTGATATTTCCCAGACTATCGTATCAGGTTATTTTAATATGATGATGATAGTTGATTTATCAAATTCCAATACAGGCTTTGATGAAGTTGTAACAGCACTTGAGAATCTTGGCAAGGAAATTGGTGTTGTAATTAAATGTCAGAGAGAAGAAATCTTTGATATGATGCACAGAATTTAATTAACTATTATTAAGTATACGCCATTGGCGATGCGGAAATGAGGAGAAAAATGATTAACATATATGAAGTTACTGAAACCAACAAAATGGTTGAGAAGGAAAATCTTGATGTAAGAACAATTACACTTGGTATCAATCTTCTTGACTGTGCAAGCGAGAATCTTGATGAAGTAAATGAGAAAATATATAAAAAAATCACAACTCTTGCTAAAGACCTTGTAAAGACAGGAGAGGATATTTCAAGGGAAATAGGTATTCCAATAGTTAATAAAAGAATTTCTATAACACCTATTTCATTAGTTGGTGCCTCATGCTGTAAAACACCTGACGATTATGTAACTATTGCAAAGACACTTGATAAAGCTGCCCATGAAGTCGGAGTTAATTTCATAGGTGGTTATTCTGCTGTTGTATCAAAGGGTATGACAAAGAGCGATGAACTGCTTATCCGTTCAATTCCTAAAGCACTTGCATCTACAGAACTTATATGCAGCTCAGTAAATGTTGGCTCTACAAAGACGGGTATTAATATGGACGCTGTAAGACTTATGGGTGAAATAGTTAAAGAGACTGCCGCATTAACTAAAGATGCAGACTCTCTTGGCTGTGCAAAGCTTGTTGTATTATGTAATGCTCCAGATGATAATCCATTTATGGCAGGAGCTTTCCACGGAGTTACAGAAGATGATGCTATTATCAATGTAGGTGTCAGTGGTCCGGGTGTTGTTAAGTATGCACTTGAAAGTGTAAGAGGAGAAAGTTTTGAAGTACTCTGCGAAACTATCAAGAAGACAGCATTTAAGATAACAAGAGTAGGACAGCTTGTTGCTCAGGAAGCTTCTAGACGACTTGGTATACCATTTGGTATAATCGATCTTTCGCTTGCCCCAACACCGGCAATTGGTGATTCTGTTGCAGAAATTCTTGAAGAAATCGGACTTGAGAGAGCCGGTGCTCCGGGAACAACAGCAGCACTTGCGCTTCTTAACGATCAGGTTAAGAAAGGCGGCGTAATGGCTTCATCATATGTAGGCGGACTTAGTGGTGCATTTATTCCGGTCAGTGAAGATCAGGGAATGATCGATGCAGTTAATGCAGGTTCACTTACTATTGAAAAGCTTGAAGCTATGACATGTGTATGTTCTGTAGGTCTTGATATGATTGCTATACCAGGAGATACAAAGGCATCTACAATATCTGGTATCATTGCAGATGAAGCAGCTATCGGTATGGTAAACCAGAAGACAACAGCCGTAAGAGTAATACCTGTTGTTGGAAAAGGTGTTGGCGAAACTGTAGAATTCGGCGGACTTTTAGGCTATGCTCCTATTATGCCGGTTAATACATTTGACTGCTCAGCATTTGTAAACAGACCAGGAAGAATACCAGCGCCTATACATAGTTTTAAGAATTAATTACACATTTTAGAATTAGTATATTGTTGTAGGTTATATGACAGATTAATTTATATGGCAAATTAGTTTATATAATGAATGATTTATATAGTTAAATAACTTACATAGGAAAAATAAAACCCCCGGAGCAAATGCTTCGAGGGTTTTTGTGTTGGATATATTTACGGATTTATCGATATGGAAATAACATTTATTATAATTTATGTTATGATATAATATAACTACTTCGTAGTCACTTGGAAGTTTCTTCGAAACTTCGGATGCGTGGAAAAGCAACGCAGAGCACATAATATTTATGGAATTTATTCATAGAATTAAAATACAAGGGGATTTATATATGAAAGCAGTAGGACTTGTAACAGAATACAACCCATTTCATAATGGACATTTATATCATCTTAATAAAGCAATGGAGCTTACAGGGGCGGATATAAGCGTTGCTGTTATGAGCGGGGATTTTGTACAGCGTGGAGAACCGGCTGTTCTTGATAAATATACGCGTGCTTCTATGGCACTTAACAGCGGAGTTAATCTTGTCGTTGAACTGCCTGTTAATTATGCTGTGTCTAGTGCTGAGAACTTTGCCGCTGGTGCTTTAAAGGTTCTTGATTATATAAAAGCTGACAGTATTGCTTTTGGGAGTGAGAGCGGGGATATAGAAAGGCTTTCTAAGCTTGCACACGTTTTGTGCGATAATGAAGATACGCTATATAAGGAAATATCTAAATACACTGCCAATGGAATATCCTACGCCGCTGCAAGACAGAAGGTTGTGGAGAAGCTGACGGATAAAGATACTGCGGCAATGCTTACAAGTTCTAATAATATACTTGCGGTTGAATATCTGAAAGCTGTTATAAAAAATAATTATGCTATTAAGCCTTATACCGTACAAAGACAGGGGGATAGTTATAATGATACAGATATAAGAAGTGAGTATGCAAGTGCGACGGCATTGAGAGAAAATCTTAAAAATGGAATGAAAAAATGTATAGATAGTGATTGCGTAGCTGGTGACACTATAGATACTATAACGAAAGATGATAATGATATAAATAATGAAAAAAATAATAATATTAATATTATTAATATATCGGAATATATACCTGTAAAAGCGGGGTTAATATTATCCTCAAATGCGAATTATATATATCCTGATGACATAACAGAAGCGTTATTTACCAGACTTTTAGATATACTTTTTGCGAGTAGTTATGATAAAAATGTATTTATAGAAAATGTTATGCAGTATCCAGATGTAAACAAGGAGATTGCTGGCAGATTATATAAGTCCGCTATGGATATGATAACAAGAACAGTACAACAGAGGTCAGAAAGTGAAGATAATGGGGCGTTTTCATTTGGAAGCCTGTGCGAACATATAAAGACAAAAGAAGTGCCGCTTTCCAGAATAAAAAGAGCACTTGTAAGGATAACGCTAGGGCTTGATAAAAAACACATGAAAAAATATTCCAATGCACCATATATAAAAGTGCTTGGATTTGATAAAAAGGGGCAGGAGTATCTTTCATATATAAGAAAAACTGTGGAAGTCCCACTTATAACAAAGACCGCTGACTATAAGGAAATGCTGCTTGATGATATACACGCGGCTAATATTTATAATATGATTGTTGCTGGAAAATATGGAGTTAAAGAACTGGGGGATTTTGTGAGGGGACCTGTCAGGGTATGATAAAAAGTGTGAGTTAAATAAGAGGAAATATATACAATTCAACTGTTGGAAAATAGTATGCTGTTGGCACAGGTTATATATTCAGGGAGTGTTAGGTATGTATTTAATATCAGCGTATTTTGATGAAAATACTAATAAAATATTGAAACATCTGCAACAAAGAATTGCCGATAAAACAGGCAATGATTTTATGATAAGGAATAATGTTATGCCTCATCTTACAATCAGCGCAATTGAGGCAAGGGATGTTGATGTGTTAATTCCAGCATTTGAAAAGGTATGCAGGGGAAAGTTACAGCCTTTAGAAGAAAAAAGCGTTGCAAATAATACGATAAATATAGTATCGGTCGGACAGCTTTTTCCACGCGTGATATATGCCGCACCTGTGCTTAACGAGTATATGATGAAACTTTCGATATCAATATATAATGAATTTGCAACAATTCCAGAAACTAATATAAGCAAATTTTATCAGCCATATTCGTGGATGCCGCATATTACACTTGGCAAATGTCTTGATAAGGAGCAGATGAGACAGGCATTTGCTGTATTACAGGATTTATTTATGCCTATAGATGGTTGGATTGCTAAAATAGGATTGTCTACGGTCAATCCATATAGAGAAGTGTTGAGTGTAGAACTGTAGCTGTTAAAAGTTATGAAAGTTAAATTGCCATATTTGATAAGAATTGACGATTTTAAATTTAATTACGTCATATAGTGTTTTAATTTAGTCAAATGATTGATAAATGACTAAATTAAAATACAGCAAATGCTGCTAAAGAAGCATTTTCAGAGTATCTTACTAATACGAATCTTGATAGCAGACAGATTTATTTCGTAAATCAGATAGTAGAATATATTGTTCACAATGGAATGTTGAGAGATTTTTCAATTCTTCAGGAATCACCATTTACTGATCAAGGAAGCGTTGTAGATATATTCACAGATTTAACTGTGTGGTTTGGAATTAAAAAGGTTATAGATACCATAAATGATAATGCAGCAGCTTAAATAACATTGGATTATAGACATAATTCAGTAAAATTGCTTAACATTTAGAACAATCCTCACCTTGTCTTACGCAAAAAAAAGGTATATAATGAGGGCAAAAGTAGCGGTAACATAATGGTAAACATAATGTGCCGAAATTCATATTTTAAGGAGGAGTCAGTAATCATGGCATTTATTGACACAATTTACGCTAGAGCAAAAGCAGATAAGAAGACTATCGTTTTACCAGAATCTATGGATAAGAGAACATTCGCAGCTGCTGAGAAGATTTTAAAGGAAGGTATCGCTAATCTTATAATCATCGGTACACCAGAAGAAATCGCTGAGAACAGCAAGGGATATGATATTACAGGTGCTACAATCGTAGATCCATTCAATGATCCTAATAAGCAGAAATATATCGACAAGTTCGTTGAATTAAGAGCTAAGAAGGGTGTTACACCTGAGATGGCTAAGGAACAGATGGAGAAGGATTATATGTACTATGCATGCCTTATGTGTAAATGTGGAGATGCTGATGGAGCAGTATCTGGTGCATGCCACTCAACAGGTAACACAATCCGTCCAGCTCTTCAGTTATTAAAGACTAAGCCAGGTATCAGCAGTGTATCAGGTTTCTTCCTTATGGAGGTTCCTAACTGTGAATTAGGCGAGAATGGATTATTCGTATTCGCTGACTGTGCTGTTAACCCAGATCTTGATTCAGAGAAGCTTGCAGAAGTTGCAGCATTATCTGCAGATTCATTCAAGAGCTTTGTTGGTGCAGAACCTAAGGTTGCTATGCTTTCATTCTCTTCATACGGAAGTGCTAAGCACGAAAGAGTAACTATGGTAGCTGATGCAGTTAAGATTGCTAACGAAAAGTACCCAGACATTGCTGTTGATGGTGAACTTCAGTTAGATGCTGCTTTAGTTCCAGAAGTTGCAGCACTTAAGGCTCCTAACAGCAAGGTTGCTGGTAAGGCTAATACATTAGTATTCCCTTCACTTGAAGCTGGTAACATTGGTTACAAGTTAGTTCAGAGACTTGCTAAGGCTGGCGCTTATGGTCCAGTTCTTCAGGGTCTTTCAATGCCAGTTAACGATCTTTCAAGAGGATGCTTCGCAGAAGATATCGTTGGTGTTGTAGCTATGACAGCAGTTCAGGCTCAGGATGCTGCTAAATAATTGTGTACATACATTTTGATGATATGATTGCCACGCGGCAGTCAGGTACATCATTTATAATAATATGAGGGACGAATTATTTGCCCCTCATATTGTTTGTATAACTAACATAGACTGATTATTTAATATGATATTTTTATTTTGAATATAGTGCTATCGGTGAACCGATAAAGAAAGTATTGTTAAATGATTTATATTATATTAAATGATTATATAACTTATATTTAATTTTATAGGAGATTAATAAGAATGAATATTTTAGTATTAAACTGTGGAAGCTCATC
>OHHP01001093.1_pt1 | contig 11721 bp, 10 predicted proteins | sample 1568121 | NCBI WGS metagenome assembly OHHP01 (sample SAMEA3879500, study PRJEB24766) | human gut metagenome | biome: human-associated habitat; feature: feces | place: USA | collected 1985/1987
GTTGGTCGCGCTTTCATGCTCCTTCCGCGTGCAGCTTTTTGGGGCTTCGCCTAAGTCCTTGTTTACTTCCCCAACTTTCCGTTAAGAACCTTCTTTTTTCCCTTACATGCGTTCGGGTGCTTCGATGCCTATCAGCCACAGCCCCGTCTTAATAACATCCTTCGTCGCCTTCGTCAGCGCCACGCGCGCGGCGGCCGTCGCCGGTTCACCATCCAGAATCCGATGCTCATAATAGAACTTATTATACGCCTGCGCAATATCCGTCACAGCACGGGTAATCATTGACGGCTCATACTTTTCCGCCGCTTCCTTAATGACATCCGGGAAGCGCCCCAGCAGACGCAGGAGCGCCTGTGCCTCGTCATCCGTCAGCGCGTTCATATCCGCTTCGGGCAGGGACATTTCCGCCGCCTTGCGCAGGACAGAGCAGCAGCGCGTGTGGGTATACTGCACATACGGACCGCTTTCGCCGTCGAAATTCAGCGCACGATCCCAGCAGAAATCGACGTCCTTGATTCGGTTGTTGCTCAAATCGGTATAGACAACCGCGCCGATGCCGACCTGACGCGCAACATCCTCTTTGTTCGGCAGATTCGGGGACTTTTCGTTGATGATGTCCAGCGCCTTCTTCTGCGCCTGTTCCAGCAGATCCTCCAGATAGACGACGTGCCCCTTGCGGGTGGAGAGTGCCTGCCCTTCGTAGGAAATCATGCCGAACGCGACATGCACGCAGTCCTTCGCCCATTCGTATCCCATCTTTTCCAGCACACGGAAAATCTGGCGGAAGTGCAAATCCTGCTGATACGCCACGACGTACAGGCACTTATCGAAATGATAAGTATCATGGCGATAGATGGCCGCCGCAAGGTCGCGGGTGGCGTAAAGCGTCGCGCCGTCGGAGCGGAGGATGATGCAGGGGGACATGTTGTCCTCACTCAAATCAACGATAGACGCGCCCTCGGAGATGGTCAGCAGGTTCTTTTCCTTCAGCTCGTTGATAACGCGATCCATCTTGTCGTTATAGAACGACTCGCCCGCATAGGAGTCGAACGTGACGCCCAGCAGCTTATAGACGCGCTCGGTATCACGGAGGGTGAGCGCCTTGAACCAATTGAAGATGCGCAGGGCTTCCTCGTCGCCATCCTCAATCTTCTTGAACCACGCGCGGCCCTGATCGTCCAGCGTAGGGTCTTTCTCGGCCTCCTCGTGGAACTTGACGTACAGGCGAACCAGTTCGTTCACGCCGCCCTTTTCCACTTCTTTCTCATTGCCCCAGAGCTTATAGGCACAGATCATCTTGCCGAACTGCGTTCCCCAGTCGCCCAAATGGTTGATGCCGACGGTCTTGTAGCCAAGGAAATCATAGATGCGGCGCAGGCTGTGACCAATCATCGTGGTGGACAAATGCCCGATATGGAAGCGCTTGGCGATATTGATAGAGGAATAATCAAGACAAATCGTCTTGCCGTTGCCCATGTCGGACGAGCCATAGTTTTCTCCCGCCTTAAGCACACTTTCGAGCGTTTCCGCCGCGAAATTGACGCGGTTGAGGAAGAAGTTCACATAGCCGTTGACGGCTTCTGCACGCGCTACGTCCTCATGCGACCACTTTTCGACCACGGTCGTGGCGATTTTCGGCGGTGCCATCCGCAGTGCTTTCGCCAGACGGAACACCGGCAGCGCGTAGTCGCCCATTTTCGGGTCAGGCGGCACGGCGAGCAGACCGCGGATTTCTTCCGCCGTCAGCAGTCCCTGCGCGTCCGGCCATGTGTCGGTCAAGCACTGCGCCATCAGTCCGGCGAGTTTCGTTTTCATATCCATAAAGCTCATAACTCCTTATACGCTATGCTTCGATTTCCAACGGCTATCATACCATATTTTCGCCCGCGGCGCAAGGGTTCATCTCAATCCTCGAACGGGACGTAGATACCCTTGCGGAACATGTCGCCCACCAGCGTCGAGCGCGCATGGGAACGCCAGCCATCCGCCGTGGAATGTGCGGCGGTTGTATTGATTTCTGTGTTCGGCAGCTTTTCCTTGAGTTGGGCGATAACCTCCGCCGGAACGGGGTTAATCCGCGCGTACTTGCCGCTGTAATTCAGCCACAGTCGCTCCAGCCACGGCATATTCTCCAGCGGCGACCAGTCCGTGATGCTGTTATAGCACAGGTTGAGGTCGCGCAGGTGCGTCAGCCCTTCCAGCGGGGTCAAGTCGGAAATGTGGTTGAGGAACAATTCGAGATATTCCAGATTTTCCAGCTTTGCCAGCGGGGTAATATCCGTGATATTATTCGCCGCGAGAATCAGCACCTTCAATTGCGGCAAATCCTCCAAGAAGGACAGATCGCTGACCTCGTTGTGCCCAATGTCCAGTGCAACCAGATTATGGCAGTATTTGAGTACCGAGAACGTCTTACTGGTATGGAACTTGCTCTGATAGGTATGCTGGGTGGAGAACGCCGTCACATCCGTGCGGACGAGGTGGTCGCCAACGTACATCGTCCAGCCGAACTCCACCTGCGGATAGCGCTCCGAGAGCATTTCCATGTCTGCGCGCTTCATCTTCGTGCCATACATATCGCACTTTTTCAGGTTCGGCAGCTCGTCCAGAAACGCCGTCAGCTTCTTGAAATCCGACACGACGGTTTTGCCCAAATCAATCGCTTCCGCGTCGCGGTCGAACGTCATGTTGGCATAGCGAACCGTCGGGGCGGGGGTGGCGGTAGGTTCCGGCGTGGCAGTCGGCACAGGTGTCGGCGTCGGCACACCCGTCGGGGCAGGCGTTTCACCCGGCGCAAGCGTCGCGGGACTTTGCGCAAACGGGATGTATTCGCCGCTCTTGAACATCTTGTAGACAATCTGATAGCGGTCATGCTCACGCCAGCCGCCGCTGGTGGAGTACGACTTGGAATCAACATAAGTATTGGGCAGATGTTCCTTTAGCGAGCGCACAACTTCCTTGGGAATCGGGTCATTCTCCATGTAGTTATTGGAATTATAGACCCACAGGCGCTCCAGCTGCGTCAGGTTTTCCAGCGGTGTCCAGTCCTTGACGTAGTTGAAGCAGATATTGAGGTCAATCAGATTCGTCAGCCCGGAAAGGGGAGAAATATCGCGAATCTTGTTCTTGAAAACCTCCAGATACTCCAGATTCGTCAGGTTCGCCAAGGGGGAGATATCCTCCACCTTATTGCAGGCGATAATCAGCACGCGCAGTTGGGGCATTTCCGCGAGGAAGGAAATATCCGTCGCCTGATTATGCCCGATGTCGAGCGCGAGCATCTCCGTGCAGTATTTGAGTACTGAAAGCTCCGCACTGGTGTGCGTTGCGCTCTGGTTGTTATGGAGCGTGGAAAACGCGGTGGCATCGGTGCGGACGAGGTGGTCGCCCACGCGCATCGTCCAGCCGAACTTCACCTGCGGATAGCGCGCTGCCAGCATTTCAATATCCTTGCGGCTGATTTTTGTGGCGAACATATCTACCTTGCGCACGTCCGGCAGTTCATCCAGGAAGCGGCACAGCGCGTCGTAATCCGTCACGACATTCTGCCCCAAATCAATTTCCTGCGCCGTCGTGGGAACGGTCAGCGTCATGAAGGACGCCGTTTCCTCCGCCAGCACCGCCGGAATCATCATCAGCAGCGCCAGCACTGCCGTCACGAGCCATTTTCCCATCTGCTTCATCGTTGTTTCCGCCTTTCCTGATTTGTCCAGCTTTCTTCCATTATAGCCGCGAAAGAGGGCGCTTGTCAATGCACGGGTGATACTTTTCCGGCGCGGCGCATACGCTTTTCGCGGAGGGATGCATATGCTGGAGCTGCTTGCGCTGCTGATGCAGCAATGTCTGTTTTTTCTGGGATACATCACCGGGCGATCGGAGTTTCCGCCGGCGCTGAATCGGGCGGAGGAAGCTGAGCTGATTGGGAAATTGGATGCGGGCGACCACAACGCGCGGCAGGAACTGATTACGCACAACCTGCGTTTGGTGAGCCACATTGCGCGGAAGTACCAGATTCCCGGCTACGGCGCGGACGACCTGATTTCCATCGGCGTGATTGGGCTGATTAAGGCGGTGGACAGCTTCAAATCCGCATCGGGAACGCCGCTGGGGACATACGCGGCGCGGTGCATCGAGAACGAAATTCTGATGACGCTGCGCGCAAGCCGGAAGCGGCGCGGGGATGTGTCGCTTTCCGACCCGGTAGGCAGCGATGGCGAAGGCAACGACATCACCTATCAGGACATTCTCGGCACGGACGCGGACGAGTTGGAAAACACGGTCATCCGCCGCGTGACAGCGGAAAAAGTACAGCAGGTACTGCACCGTCTCCCCGCGCGTGAGCGTTTCGTTTTGGAATTGCGCTACGGGCTGACCGACGGCCGTCAGCATCCCCAGCACGAAATTGCGCGCCGCTTAGGCATTTCCCGAAGCTACGTCTCCCGTGTCGAAAAGAAAGCCGTTGCGTTATTACGGGACGAAATCGAAAGGGAGTAGGGGAGACCCAAGGGGCGCTGCCCCTTGACCCCGCAAGGGAGTTCCTCCCTTGACCCTTTCGCGCGATTGAGTTGGTGACGACTGCATACTGCTTCCGCGTGTTTATTGGGGAAACCCAAGGGGCGCTGCCCCTTGACCCCGCAAAAGGGTCGTTGACCCTCTGGACTCCCTTTCGCGCGATTGAGTTGGCGACACGCTCATAGAACTTTCGCGTGTTTATCCAAGAAACGGACAAAATCAATCGCAAATAACCCCAAAAGTAGCGGCGCCCGAAGGTTTCCAAATAGCGATCGCAGACTTCGTCTGTTTTCATTGCCCTTTGGTCGCCTCCGCAGAGGCGAACCCCCCATCCCTGCTGAGGAGGAACAGCATGAAAAAGTATGTGCTCAAGCGACTGCTGTCGCTCATCCCGACCATCTTCATTGTGTCGGTGGTCATTTTCCTGCTGGTGCATCTCACCCCCGGCGATCCAGCGACCGCTATGCTGGGCGAGGACGCAACGGCGGCGGAAATTGCGGCGCTCCATACGCAGCTGGGGCTGGATGACCCGCTCGTTGTGCAGTATTTCCGCTGGGTGGGCAATTGTCTGCGGCTCGACTTCGGCACGTCAACCGCCGTGGTCGGAAAGCCGGTCAGCGAAATGATTGCCAGCCACTTCCAGCCGACCATCCTGCTCGCCATCTATTCGCAGCTCATCACCATCCTGATTGCGATTCCGTGCGGGATGCTGGCGGCGAAGAAGCGCGGCACGATTGCCGATTACTTTGTGTCGGTGCTGTCGATGCTGGGCATTTCGCTGCCGAGCTTCCTGATGGGTCTGGGCATGGTGCTGCTCTTTGCGGTGAATCTTCGTGTGCTGCCCGCGGCGGGCTATAAGAACCCGTTCACGGACGGATTTTTGCCCTTCCTGCGCTATATGACGCTGCCGGCGGTGTCGCTGGGCTTCATCCACGCGGGGTACATGATGCGCATGACGAAGGCATCCATGCTGGAGGTTTTGGGCAGCGATTACATCAAGATGGCGCGCTCCAAGGGCGTCCGCGAATGGAAGATTGTTACGAAGCACACCTTCCGCAACGCGCTGCTGACTGTCATCACCGTCGTCGGGCAGGGATTCATCAGTGCGCTGGCGGGCGCGGCGGTTGTCGAGCGCCTGTTCAACATTCCCGGCATGGGCTCGCTGATGGTGGATTCCATCGAGAAGCGCGACTATCAGGTGATTCAGGCAATTACGCTGCTGATTGCCATGCTCAACGTGTTCATCAACCTGATTATCGACCTGATTTACGGCTTGGCTGACCCGCGCATCCGGCTGGACTGACGAAAGGAGCGAACTGCATGATGAAAACCGAATCCATCTCCGCGCAGAATCGCGAATCCCTGCGCCAGCTTCGCCGCCGCCTCGTCCGTGAGCAGCGCGCTGTTTCCATCCGCAAATTTTTCCGCAACAAACTCTCCGTCGTCGGCATGGTGCTGGTGCTGCTGATGCTGATTTGTGCTGTCTTCGCCCCGCTGATTACGGGCTTGCTGGGCGTTGACCCGTACACCGCGACGATGCAGGAACGCTTTCAGGCGCCGTCTGCCGCGCACCTCTTCGGCACGGACAATCTGGGGCGCGATATCTTCGCCCGTGTCCTTTACGGCGCGCAGATTTCCATGACGGTCGGCTTTACCGTCGGGCTTCTGTCCGCGCTGATTGGCACGGCGCTGGGGCTGTACGCCTCCGTCAACAAGGTGCTGGACAACGTGCTGATGCGCCTGTGCGACGGCTTGAAGGCGATTCCGAACATTCTGCTGGCGATTACGCTGATGGCGGTCTTGGGCGCGAACATGAAGAATGTCATCATTTCCTTGACCATCGTTAGTATTCCCGGCGTGGCGCGCATTGCCCGTTCACAGGCGCTGCTGGCACGCGAGCAGACGTATGCCGAGGCGATGACGGCGGTGGGCGCAAGCCGCACGCGCATCCTCTGGCGGCACATTCTGCCCAACATCCTTTCGCCCATCATCGTGCAGATGACGTTCACCTTCGCTACGGCGATTATTTCTGAAGCCTCCCTGAGCTTCCTTGGCGCGGGCATTCCGTCACCCTATCCGAGCTGGGGCGGGATGCTTAACGAGGCGCGCGGCTATGTCTACATGGGCTGGTGGATGATTGTATTTCCGGCGATTTTTACGGCGCTGTCCGTGCTGGGCTTCAACCTGTTCGGCGACGGCCTGCGCGACCTGATTGACCCGCTGAGCGGTCGCTAAGGAGGACAAAGGAATGAGCGAAAAGATTCTGGAAGTCCGTCAGCTGGCGACCAGCTTCCACACCGAGCGCGGCTGGCAGCAGGCGATTGATGGCGTTTCTTTTGACGTGTATCAGGGCGAAATCCTGGGCATCGTGGGCGAAAGCGGCTGCGGCAAGAGCGTCACGAGCCAGTCCATCATGCGCCTGTATGACGAACGGCGGCTGGTGCGTTACAGCGGCACGGTCAAGCTGGAAGGGCAGTCGCTGCTGGACATTCCGTTCCACAAGATGCAGGACATCCGCGGTTCGCGCGTGTCGATGATTTTTCAGGACGCATTGAGTTCCCTGAATCCTGTGCTGACGATTTGCGACCAAATCAGTGAGCCGCTGCGCATTCATCAGCATTTGTCCAAGAAGGCGGCGCGTGAGAAGGCGCTGGAGATGCTGCGGCTGGTGGGGATTCCCGCGCCGGAAAAGCGCCTCGACCAGTACCCGCACGAGCTGTCCGGCGGTATGCGGCAGCGTGTGATGATTGCCATTGCGCTGGCGTGCCGTCCGCACCTGCTGATTGCAGATGAACCTACGACCGCGCTGGACGTGACGATTCAGGCGCAGATTATGGAGCTGATTGTCCGCCTGAATGAGCAGCTAAACATGGGCGTGATGCTGATTACGCACGACCTCGCCGTCGTCGCGCAGACGTGCAGCCGCGTTATCGTCATGTATCTGGGGCAAATTGTCGAGGAAGCGGATGTGCTGACGCTGTTTGACCATCCGTGCCACCCCTACACCGAGGGGCTGATGCGTTCCATCCCCCGCATGGAAGGCGACCGCACGAAACCGCTGTACATGATTCCCGGCACGGTGCCGCTGCTCAGCCAGATTCCGACGGGCTGCCGGTTCGCGCCGCGCTGCGCGTACGCGACGGAGCGCTGTCGTCAGGAAACGCCGCAATTGACGCCCGTCAGCGACAAGCAGAGCGTCCGCTGCTTCCGGGCGGCGGAATTGGCGCAGAAGGAGGCGACCGCGCAGTGAGCGAGGAGAAAATCATCCTGAAAGCGGAGGACGTTCGCACCTACTTCCCGGTCAAAGGGGCGCTGGGGCAGACGGTCAAGGAAGTCAAGGCGGTAGACGGCGTGAGCCTTGCGCTGCGGCAGGGCGAAACGTACGGCCTGGTGGGTGAAAGCGGCTGCGGCAAAAGCACGCTGGGGCGCACGCTCATCCGCCTGCTGGAGCCGACGAGCGGGAAAATCACGCTATTCGATCAGGACATCACCCACCTGAGCAAGAAGGAAATGCTGCCGTTCCGCCGGGATGTGCAGATTGTGTTCCAAGACCCGTACACGTCGCTGAACCCGCGGCAGCGTGTTGGTGACATGCTGATGGAAGTGCTGGCGATTCACCATATCGGCGACAAGAACGAGCGGATGGCGCGGGCGCTGGACATCATGGCGCAGGTCGGCTTGCGGCCGGAGCATTTCTATCGCTATCCGCACGAGTTCTCTGGCGGTCAGCGGCAGCGTGATGGACATGATGAAGTTCACCATCAGCCTTACCGGTGTAATTATGTTTATCATGAGCCGGTGTCGGCGCTGGATGTGTCGATTCAATCGCAGATTATCAACCTGCTGAAGGAGTTGCAGCGCAAGCGCGGGCTGACGTACCTGTTTGTGGCGCACGACATGAGCGTCATTCGGTACATTTCCGACCGCGTGGGCGTGATGTATCTGGGTCACTTGGTGGAAGAGGGCGACACGGACGAGGTGTTCGACCATCCGCAGCACCCGTACACGCGGACGCTGATGTCTGCTGTGCCGTCGATTGACCCGCGTGACAATCGCCAGCGCATTCTGCTGGAAGGTGATTTGCCCTCGCCGATTGACCCGCCGAGCGGGTGCATATTCCACACGCGTTGTCCGTGGGCGACGGAGGCGTGCAAAACGGCGAGCTGCGGATTGCGCGAGGTGCGCAAAGGGCACTATGCGGCGTGTTCGCGGGGGGAGCAGGAATAAGCGGATTCCTGCTGACTTCTGTTGCTTGTTTGCATTGCGGCTTCGGGGGATTCTCTGCTGCTTGATTTTTCTTGTTGCGGAGGCGATTCCCACTGCAGCAAAACAGTCCATTTCCATTAGAAAAATCAAAAAATCGCACAACAAAAATCACCGACCAGTACACGCGGTTCTGGTCGGTGATTTTGCTTTTTAGGCGCGATGATGCTTGCACTTGGGGGCTTTTTCCGCCAGCAGAGCCAGCAGATGCTCCTTTTCGCTTTCGGTCAGCTGACTCGTGAATACCGGAATCAGGGCGTTCGCGCGGGTCAGCAGCGCCATTGAGTCCTCGCCTTCAATCACGTCGGTCAGGTTGTCGTAGGGGAGAACGGTCAAGTCGCCCGTGGTCTGGTTCAGCTGATGAAGACCGTCGCTGCCAAAGGCGATGGACATTTCCGCCATGCCTTCGGGGTACTGCTCTTCCAGCGCGCGGCTGAGGGCGTTCAGCATCCGCGTGCGGTTGCGCATCATCATCATGTATAGCACGGCGATGAACACAACGCCCGCGGGAATGACGTACCAGCTGCGGGAGAAGATGGAAATCAGCGCGACGGCGATTGCCATGACGAGCATCGCAACGTAGAGGTTGAGGTCTTGGGTGCGATAGAGCAGCCATTTCTTGTAGGTGGCATAAAACGTGGTATCCAGCACACCGCTGGTCATGAATTGTAAAGAAGGGTCTGTGGCCTGCAAATCAGTATCCATGATGAATTACCTGTCTTCGTTTCCTTTCCCATTGTCGGTCTGCGCGTCGTTATCGTCGCGGCTGCGCAGGCGGTCAAGCAGCGTTTCCGGGTGGTCGTCGGCGTGGTCGTCCTCGGTCGCCAGCTTCGTGACGAGCGCGGTCTCCACGCGGTGATCCTCCAGCTTCTCCACATGAATGTGCAGACCGAAGCAGTCCAAATCGGGGGTGCTGCCGTCCTGCGGAATGGTGGTGAACTGGCTGAAAATCAAGCCGCCCAGCGTATCGTAATCCTCGTCCTCAGGGAGCGAGAGGTCGAGCGCGTCGTTGACGTCTTTGAGCGGCGTGCTGCCGCTGATGCGCCAAGTGTTGTCGCCCGCACGGACGATTTCCGCTTCGGTCTGCTTGTCAAACTCGTCGTAGATATTGCCGACGATTTCTTCCAGCAAGTCCTCCATCGTGACGATGCCGCTCATGCCGCCGTACTCATCCACGACGATCGCCATGTGGATTTTTTTCACCTGCATGTTGCGGAAGAGCTGGTCAGCCTGCACTGTTTCCGGCACGAAGTATGCCTCGCGCAGCAGCGCGCGCAGGGATTTCGGGTTGTCGGACTGGGCATTGAGCAGGAAGTCGCGCGTGTTGAGGATACCGATGATGTCGTCCATGTTTTCGTTGTAGACGGGGAAACGGCTCAGACCGGAATCGCAGATGGTGCGGAGAATTTCGTCCTCTGTATCATCCACCCAGATGCTGGTAACGTCGGTGCGGTGGGTCATGACCTCTTCGGCAGTGGAATTGTTGAACTCGAAGATGTTTTCGATCATTTCCTTTTCCGCTTCCTCAATCGCGCCGTTTTCGCCGCCGATGTCCACCATCATGCGGATGTCGTCCTCGGTCACTTCGTCCTCGGTGGCGTTGGGGTCAATGCCGCAAAGGCGGAGGATGCCGTGCGTGGCGGCGTTCAGCAGCATCACGAACGGGCGGAAAATCACTGTACTGACCTCCAGCAGGAGCAGCGAACGGCGCGCAATCGCTTCGGGATTCTTCATCGCGAGGCGCTTGGGCACGAGTGTTCCCAGACAGAGCGTCAGGTAGGAAAGAAGGAACGTAATCAGGATGACGCAGAGGACGTTCAGCACGCCCGCGTCGATGCCAGCCCCGGCAGAAAGAATCGCTCCAGCCAGTCGCGGTGCAAACTGCGTCGCCGCCAGCGCTGATCCCAGAAAACCAAACAGCGTTATGCAGACCTGAATGGTGGAGAGAGTGCGCGCAGGAGCATCCGTGATGCGGAGCAGCTTGGCGGCTGTGGGGTCGCCTTCCTCCGCGTCGTGGTGCAGTTTTGTCGAGTTGAGCGAGAGCAGCGCCACCTCAGCGGCGGCATAGCAGGCGCTCAGAAAAATCAGGACCAGCTGAAGCAGCAAAGGGCCAGCCCATGGGTCACCGGACACAAAAAAACCTCCTCATTTTCGGAACAAGTTCCGTCCGCATATCAGGCAGTCGCCGCGTATTCTGCCGGACGGCACAGGATACGCATCATGCAACATACCATCATACAGTATACCATACATTCCCTGAAAATGCAAGGAACATGCGATTCTGCACGCAAAAAATCGGCTGTCAGCCCCGGAAAAGTCGGGGGACAGCCGGTCTTGTCAGCCCTTCAACTTTTTCTGCAATTCCGCCACAACATCCCGCAGGCGCAGTCCGTCGCAGTCCTGCACAATGTCGGCGTACTGCTCATACAGCGGGCAGCGCTCGTTGTACAAATCCCGGAGCGTCCAGCCGGGCTTAATCGTCACGCCGCGGGCATGGAGGTCGCCCAGCCGCTCGGTGATGTTCTCGCACGTCAGGCGGAGGTAGACGACGGTACCGATGGCTTTCAGGTGCGCCATGGCTTCCGCACCGTAGACGACGCTGCCGCCGGTGGCGATGATGCTGTTCTGCACGTCGATGCTGGCGTTGACGCGGTTCTCGATGTCGCGGAAGCCATCGTCGCCGTGCTGCTCGATGAGCTGGGCGAGGGTTGCGCCCATGGTGGACTGGATGACGAGGTCGGAATCGACAAAATCCATGCCGAGGGACTTGGCGAGAACGACCCCGACGGTGGATTTACCGCAGCCGGGCATACCAATGAGGACGATGTTGCGCATGGGGGAACACTCCTTTCTGGAAAGGGAGAAGAAAGCAACACGCGGAAGAATTATGGAAGAGAAGTCAACTCAATCGCGCGAAAGGGGTCAAGGGGGGGACTTCGTCCCTTT
>OHHP01001123.1_pt1 | contig 11467 bp, 17 predicted proteins | sample 1568121 | NCBI WGS metagenome assembly OHHP01 (sample SAMEA3879500, study PRJEB24766) | human gut metagenome | biome: human-associated habitat; feature: feces | place: USA | collected 1985/1987
ACCTCACCTCCCCCATCACTTAGCCCATGGGGGTCCTACCCCCTTAGGTTAAAAATTCACATTATTAACAATTAACAAATTACATTATGGAAAGAAATTTAGTATTCAATGACACATTGACAGTTGAGCAGTTTAAAGCAGTAATGCATGTAGATAAACTGAGTGTTAAAAAGAATCCCAAGACAGGCAAGTTATTCTTTGCCTATGGTGCAAAGACTGGAGCTGTAGCAGCCAAAGGTATTCCTCATAATCCTATGGTCAGCAATGTTACTACTCCTGATGGTGACAAATTCTGGCTTCTTCATGAGGAAGGCCAAGGTGGAGCACCTGTATTGGCAACCTTCTAAAGTATCAAGGGTTAGCAGGCAGAAGTGCCTGCTTACCCTTTTCTTATTTCTTATCTTATCATTTAGACATTAATAGGTTTATCACTTAAACATTAATAGTATTTGTTGTGTAAAAGTATATAAGTAGGAATTAGCTACCTCTTAATATAACTTCTTAGATATGCTACACCTCATATTATGCAGTAAGCAATATTTACAATAAGTAATACTCTTACTAAGTCTAACATGGTGATATAGAATAAGATAAGAGAACAAGTAGATGGTAAGATTTTTCAAATAAACCCCTTCCAGTAAGACTATCATCCTTACATTAGAAAAGTAACAAATGGAGTAATACATAGTTGTTTTTACTGTGTACAATAACCATTCATCCTTGAAAAATTAGCAAACAATTAAATTTTACCTGTTATGAGTAAGGAAATAAATAACAAATATGGGTCACAGACAAAAGAAAATCCCAGAGAATTCACCTGGGATGTCTATAAGTGTCACCACTATCTATGCTAAAAACTCAGGAGAAGCTGAGTCTATGGCAAGAATAAATGGTATAAAATATGACTTCATTCTTAAAACTAAACTCATAAAGTAGTATGGCAAGAAAGCATACATATCACAAAGAAAACTGTGATTGTCTCATTAGAGAGATTATAGTAGACAACTATGGGAGAGAAATAATACTTGGTGGCCAGCATGCATTCCAATACAGTATAAGTATAATATCTATTACAGGCAAAATCACTACAACTAATTATAGGAATGGCAAAGAAGCTAGGAAAGAGTTCTACAAATACAAAAGAAAGAAATGAATATCAATTCTATTTTCAAAAGAAAGCACAAGTATCTTGTGACATTCTATAAGCCTTCAAGAGTTAGAAAATACATATGTACAAGGACTATTGGGAGCGCATTACAATTTGCTCTCAAGAAGTCCTTTAAATATGGAGTATTTACAATCAAAAGATTAGATAAATAAAATATGACACGAATAATTTATGTAGTCTACACCAAAGAGTACCTCACATTTAGGCAGATTATAGGTGCTAATTTAAAGAAATATGCCTTCTTGTGTGATGCTTGTCTTGTTTATCATATTCCGGCTACATGCAGAACAAGAAAGAAATCAAGGATTTCATGCTTGGCCAATCATTCATCAAAGTAGTCATTAACATGTTCAGTAATATACAGGTAAATGGAGTCAATCCTATGATACTGGCTATGGCAGAAGATGGCATAGATATGAAAGACCTCATGATACTACAAATGATGCAGGGTAGCAATGATGGTCAGATGAATCCTATGTTTATGATGGCTATGATGGACAAAGGTGGAAATAATTCAATGATAGAAACAATGCTGATGATGCAGATGATGGGAAATAACCAGATGAGCTTCCCATTCATGCCTAATCAGAGTCAAAAAGAGGAGAAATAAGTCATGAAAAGAATTAGTGTATCCACTTCGTAAAATATCCATAAATAGAATGAAATTCATGTTACTGGTCTGTAAAGATAGGTAATATATGCTCCTATAGTTCAAAGGATAGAACATAGACCTCCTAAGTCTGGGATACAAGTTCAAGTCTTGTTAGGAGCACGCAGGGAATTATAATAATACAAGGCACCCATGAAGTATGGGAATGTCCTAAGTGTGGTACTTACAATCCAGAAGGATACATCTGCATAGAGTGTAAATATGATAATAGTAGTGGTATTTAACACATATTGTTTTACAAAAAAAAAGAAAAAGTGATGGAACAAGAAAGACAAGAAGAGGGCCTGAAAGAGAAAGTAGAGAAGGCGCTGGGAGCAAACATGTCATTGATAACATGACAAAGGTTCAGGGAAGCAGTCATCGGGATTGGGAAAGCAACGGGAGACAGTTGTGCAGAGGATGTACTGGACAACTGTCTGATTGAGTTTAGCAAGCTAAAGGATGACCAATCTAAGGGCATGGTAATCACAGCCTTGATGTCAGAACTTCCTTTACTGTTACAGAAAGTAATTTGTGATAAAATGAGAGAGGGTATTACCCTTGAAGTAGTAGCACAAACCTTCGGAGGTTTAAAATAAGAAAAATAGTGAGTGAAATCAAACTAAGTCTGAGTATTGAACTTCAAGGAAGTACAATGTTCAGCAAGGAAGAGTGCCTTAAAACAACTCGAAAAGTCATTGAGAGAAAAACTAAATCCGGTAAAGTATTCAAAAAGACCATCTATGTCCAAACTGAAGATTTGGACAAGATGACCAAAGGCTCTGTGAAGATAACTGATAAGAATGGGAAAAATCCCGAGATTATCACTTTCTACACTAGAAAATGTAAACCGGCTACTCAGACTATCAACATGAGTAAGGAGGCTTATGAGTACATGATTAGCAAGGATTCTTGTCCTCCATGTTTCAAGCCAAGAGAATGGTCTGCAATGAATAAAAAAGAAAGGCTTGAGGCCCACTTGAAGAGGACAGCAGAGCATCTCGGTGGTACTTTATATTCTTATCAGATATTTGGAGACTAGGTAAGAAATATTTTCATAGTAAAGGTAAGGATACTAACAATATCCTTACCTTTCTTTTTTTTTACAACCTATTGATTAAGTAAATATAAGTTTAACAAAAAAAGCATGAAAGAAGCAATTTTATTGACTGATGACTACAAGTTAGACCATAGAAGGCAATATCCTGAAAACACGGAATATGTCTATTCTAACTGAACTCCAAGAAGCTGTCATTATTATCCTGAAGCTACAGAAGGTGCTGTTGTATTTGGTATTCAGTACTTTATCAAGGAGTACTTGATGAAGCAGTTCCAACAGGACTTCTTCAATAAGCCTAAGGATATAGCAGTTGCAGAGTTCAAGAGAAGGGTGGATACATTCTTAGGACCTAACAATGTAGGTACTAAGCATATTGAGGAGTTGCATGACCTTGGCTATCTTCCTATCAGAATCAAAGCATTGCCTGAAGGCACACTATGTCCTATTAGAGTGCCTGCATTGACATTTATCAACACACATCCTGACTTCTTCTGGCTTACCAATTACTTTGAGACTCTTATCTCAACTACCTTATGGTTGCCTATGACAAGTGCAACTACTGCAAGATTGTATAAGAAAGAGTTGATAAGGCATGCAAGGAAGACAGGATTCAAGGATAATGTTAATAACTCTATAGTATTGGAGGATTAGTATGCAAGTATTGAATCTTATTAGACCTGAAAAGAGTAGTATAAAGTATAAGGTTATATAGTTCCCTGATGGTGAACCTCATATTGTCTTAAAGGATATTGACAGGAAAGATTATTTATCTGTGATATGTAGGATATGCAATCCTACTGACTTGTTTATTCTTATGCAGGTAGGTGATATTCTTAATAGGCAAGGTGTCTTGTTTAGTTTGAATATTACCTATCTTATGAGCATGAGAATGGATAGGGTAATAAGTTATGATGAGTCATTTTCTCTCAGCATAGTTGCACAGGTAATAAATAATATGTCTCCTCAAGCAGTTCATGTACTTGAACCCCACTCATACAGGGTACAAGACCTTATTAATGCGTATTGGGGAGATATTGCCACTCCTATACCAGACTTTAGAGGATACTTGAAAGTATATCCTGATAGAGGCGCATTGCAAAGGTATGGTGGAGACTCCACTAAGAATGTGATATGTAGTAAAGTTAGGGACCCAAAGACAGGACAACTCTCTGGTTTCAAGATTGAAAACCCAGAAGTTATAGAGGCAAATCAGGACCTTCCACTTGCAGTCATTGATGACTTGTGTGATGGAGGTGGTACCTTTAAAGGTATTGCACAATTACTTGAATCTCATTGTCCTAATAGGGATAGAGCCATCTATGTAACCCACATGGTTAATCCTAAAGGTATTGCCACACTTAGCGAGAATTACAAGGAGGTTTATTTCACTAATTCATATAGGGATTGGGGACGGGAAGCTTTACCTGACAATGTAAAAGTAATTGAAGTAGTATGAAAGCTGAAATAGTAGCAAAGATTGCTGTATGGTTTATAATCTTCGTTGCCCTGCTCACATTAGGGCTTGGAATGATGTCAACACCAAATTCTGTTGAGAATGTATTAGGATTTCTTTTGATAGTAGTAATATTCTATTTATCAATTAAAACAAAATGTTTAACAACAATTAAATTTAAAAGAGATGAAAAGTAAATTGATTCTAGGGATATTGTCCCTATTTGTAATGCTCTCAGTAACATCGTGCATGGAGAAGGTAGATGCAGGCTGTGAGGGCATTAAGGTGAACTTATATGGTAATGACAAGGGGGTAGATGATGCTTCTTTGGTAACTGGCATTGTGTGGTATAATCCTTGGACCACTACAGTATATGAGTATCCTACTTATGTACAGACCATTGATTATGAACCTTTTACAATCAATGCAAAGGATGGTTCCGAGTTCACTGTAGACCCCACTGTTTCATTGAAGATTATTGATGGTAAATCACCTGCTGTCTTCAAGAAATACAGGAAGGAATTAAGTGAAGTCATTAGTGGTACACTATATAATTATGTAAAGGATGCTTTTAGAATCCAATTAAACAAGTTTACCACAGATGATATTGTAAGTAAAAGGGACAGTATTGAAAATGCTATTGAAAGGTACTTGGCTCAAGCACTTGCCAAAGAGAACTTTCAATTAGAACAACTCACTTCAGGTCTCAAATACCCTCAGACCATTGTAGAGTCAGTAAATGCCAAGAATAAAGCTATCCAACAGGCTATGCAGGTGGAGAATGAGGTGAAGGTGGCAGAGGCACAAGCCAAGAAGCTTATCGTGGCAGCAGAGGCAGAGAAGAAGGCCAATGAGTTAAGGCAGCAAGCACTTACCCCTGAAATCCTTGAGAAGATGTGGATTGAGAAATGGGATGGGACTGTACCAACAGTAATCACTGGTGGGAATACTTCTACATTTTTGGATTTAAGTAAAATAAGAAAATAGTATGAAAAAACAGAGTGGTAGAAATAGATGACAATGTAGTAGCTTTAGAGATTATCTATAAAGGAACTCGACTATTATGTTATATAGACAAAGTTGATTTACCTAAGGCAGCTTTAATAAGAGGAACTTGGCATATCAATAGGAATACAAGTGGGCATATTGATGGAGTTAAGACTAAAATTCAAATTAATAAGGTTAGGAAGCAAATATGGCTTCATAATCTTATATTTGAGAAATCTAATCCTGAAAATGTTGTAGACCATATTGACCATAATACCTTAAATAATGTTAGAAATAATCTTAGAGAGGTTAGCAAAGAGCAGAATGCTCAAAATGTTTCTATTACTCTGAATAGTACTACTAAATGTAGGAACATCACCATAGAGGATGGTAAATATAGGGTAAGAATTGGGGGTCATTCCTTTGGTAGATATAATACCTTAGAGGAGGCTCAAGAGGTAGTAAGAAGGGAGAGAAAAAATATATTTCCTTTATCCTCTGAGTTAGACAACAAGATTACTATATAGTTACCTGTATATGGTCAGGTTCCTACAATCTTTAAAGATATTAGCAAGTGATGTGGATTATATCAATTCTTATCATACTTTTCACTATTTGCATCTTGACAGATACAAATGTTGAAAAGTATCGTAGGATAAATGGAGAGATGCAAATAGTAGAGACATATAAGATAGGAGTACCTCTATGGGCAATCTTGGTCATTGTTCTATTGGGCATTGTTCCTTGGCTTAATGTAACTCTATTTGGAATCTTTATTATATTTTATTTCATATTCTCATTAGAGGAGTATTGGTGTGAACTTGACAACGAAGCCATAGTATTTTCATTGGATGGAGGTAACATTATCACAAAATGCCTACTGAAAATCAAGAAGCTACTATATTGGAAAGTATGAAATAGTAAAGAGAAATTGAGCAATGACTAGAGAAGAAGCACAAGAGTTAGCTTTGTCAAAGATTGATAAAACTAAATACCTTATCTTGGAACTTATTACCGGAATGGGTAAGACCAAGGTAGCAATAGGTCTTATTAACCATATATGTGATAGAGTGTCCAAAATTAAAGGAAGACCTGCCACTATACTCATTCTGGTAGCCAAGACTGTACACAAGAAAACTTGGAGAGATGAGATTGAGATGTGGGGAGGAATCATGTCTGACTGTATAACCCTTGAGTGTTATGAGTCCATGAAGAAGTACAGGAAAACAGACTTTGATATAGTGGTTGCTGATGAAATGCAGCACCTTTCTGATGCAAGGTTGGAAATCCTTGAGACCATTAATATCAATGAGTCATTCATTGGATTGTCTGCTACCATCAAGGGAAATACCAGAGATTATTTCCTGTATAGACACAATGCTGAGGTTATCAAGTGTGGTCTTAAGGAAGCTGTAAAGGATAATGTATTACCTGAACCTACAGTATACTTGTTACCCTTATATTTGGATACTACAAGGTATGTTTATAAATCTAGGAAGTTTGGGCGTGACATAATTACTACCCAGAAAGGCTATTATGATAGTGTCTCTTCACTTATAGAGTGGTACAAGAATAAATACTTTAACTCAAGAAATGAGAGAATAAAGAACTTATGGCTCTCTACAGCAGGTAAAAGACTGAAGTGGTGCTCTGAACAAAAGGAACCTCTTGTATTATCTCTTCTAGTCAAGCTTAGGAATTATAAGGTATTGACATTTTGCAGTAGTATAGAACAGTCAGAGAGGATATGCAGGCATAATATAACTTCCAAGAACAGGGACTCGGAGAAGAACTTGGAACTGTTTAACAGGAATGAGATAAAACATATATCTGCATGCAATATTCTTAATGAAGGAGTAAATCTGACTAACTGTAGAGTGGGAATATTCTGCAATTTGAATAGCTCGGAGATTATAACAAAACAAAGGATAGGCAGAATCCTTAGGCATAAATTCCCTATTGTGATAATACCTTACTTTGTGGATACAAGGGAACAGGAGTTAGTGGCTAAGATAATTGAGGAGTATAATGTAGAGTCTGTAAAAAGTATTTCAAGCATTAACGAAATAGAATTATGAAAAATAGAGTTAGAATTATCAAGAAGGAGTTTAAAGTAGATGAAAAGAACAAAGTGGTGGTATGTGAATTGCTCTTCACGTTACAACTGCTTGGTAGCGAGGCAATTCCTAATATAATGGATATACCCGGGAGAATGGCAAAAGAGGCTGTATCAATGGGGGATACTCTAGTTTGTAGGGGAAAAGCCAGATGTAGTAGTGATGATACCTTTGATGAGACAGTTGGCCGTAGGATAGCTGAATGCAGGGCTAAGATAAAGATGTTCAAGGTTGCAAAGAATGTATGGAAAACTCTGGGTAATGACTTGGCTGAAAGAGTATTATCATGTCGCATCTTAAGTAATACATGTGATGTTGCCATGGACATAGAAACGTGGCATCTAAAGAAACTGTTGCCATGATATGTCTTAGTGAGAAAGGTTGCCAAAAGAATGGAGTGGGTATAGGGGAGGCATTGCTTCTCCTACTCATCCATAATAAGGCAGACCTCGAAACAGCTAGAAGTAACCTGACTAAGGAAGGATATATAACAGCCGCATCTTATGGATTATTCCAAGAGAATGAGTGGAGGCTTACTGGCAAGGGCAAGGAATTGTTGGACTCCATAATTATGGAATCCAGTGAGAAGCAGGAGCCTAATGAGAGGCTATCTCGATTGGCCAGAGAACTGAAGGAGATATTCCCAAAAGGCAAGAAGGACGGTACCAATTATTATTGGGCAGATGGAGTGGCATTGATTATGCGAAGGTTGAAGTTGTTCTTCGAAAAGTATGGAAACACTTACACTGATGAGCAAATCATTAAGGCAGCAAGTAAATATGTGGAAGGGTTCAATGGTAACTATACATATATGAGATTGCTAAAGTATTTCATCTTCAAAGAGAAAGTTGGTGCTGCTGGTGAGGTTGAGGGAGAATCGGAGCTGATTAACTATATCGAGAATGCTGGTCAGGAAGAGAATTTAAGAAATGATTGGACTTCTACATTAAAATGATTACATTAAGAGAGCGAGTACTGGATAATCTGAGGATTAGAAGGCAAAGGATTCTCAATGGTCAACTGAATTGCATCAGTTCTCCATTCAAGAGGTTTGCTGGTGACTTCATAGGTATAGAGCAGTCATGCTATTATACTGTGACCTCATTTACCAAAGGGGGCAAGTCACAGTTTGTGTCCTACACCTTCATTTATAAGCCTCTTATGTTTTGCTATTACACAAAGGCGGATATAGATATAAAGATATTGTATTTCCCTTTGGAGGAAACTCCTGAAAGGATATTGCAAAGGTTTATATCTTGGTTGCTCTTTGAGCTTAGTGGTGGCAAGGTAAGAGTAAGTCCTAGAGATTTGAGGAGTACTACAAAGGCAGTGTCACAAGAGATACTTGATTTGATTGCATCTGATGAGGTGCAGGACATAATCAGGTACTTTGAAGAGCATGTAGTGTTTCCTGATGAAGCCTGTAATCCCACTGGTATATATAAGTTCTGTGTAAGATATGCAGAAGAGCATGGCAAGACTTATTATAAGGAGGGTAAATACAAGGATGAGTTTGGAGTAGTGAGGAGTAAGGAGGTGTTTGACAGATATGAGCAGGATAATCCTAATGAGTACAGATTGATTGTGATAGATACCATCAACCTCATAGATACTGAGAGGGGAATGACTCTAAAGCAATCTATGGATAAGCTTAGTGAGTATTGTGCAAAGTATTTGAGGAACAGGTATTACTACTCTCCTGTGATAATCCAGCAGCAGGCTTTTGACCAAGAAGGTAATGAGGCATTCAAGATAGGCAGGGTAAGACCTTCAGTTGCAGGATTAGGAGATAGCAAATACACTTCAAGAGACAGTAATGTGGTTCTTGGCCTGTTCTCACCCTATAGGTTTGCTTTAAAGGAGTATGAGGGATATGACATATCAAAGTTCAAGGATAACATAAGATTCTTGGAGATGATAGTCAATAGAGATGGTGAGATGGGAGGACTATGTCCTTTATTCTTTGATGGAGCTGTGTGCCAATTCAATGAACTTCCAAGACCTAATGACAGGGAAGAATTGCAGAAAGTGTACAGTTATCTGGAATCCATAAGGAGCAGCCCTGCTAAGTCTTTCTTTAGTTACACAACAAGTAAAATAGATAAGGGGTTGTGTAAACATAAAATATTTCATAAGTTTGCATCCCTTTTTCGTATATCAACAAAATAAACATAAAAGGAGAAGTAATGGCAAAGATATTAGTTCTTGCAAAGAGTGGATTTGGAAAAACTACTTCTTATTGTGGTAGAATCAAGCTGGGAATAAAGGGTCTTAACCCAAAAGAGACCTATATTATCCAGTGTATTGGTAGGGGTGTTCCCAACCCTGACTTCAAGCTGATTGAAGGTAGTATAGGTGTGGAGAATGTAGGCAAACCTACACAGAAATTATCTAATGCCGGAGCATTGGCTACAGGTAATAGGGTACAGGTGGATTGTCTCACAGGTCTTGACAGGTTTGCAGCAGTGGCAGAAATCGTCAACATGTTGAAGAAGTCACCTTACAAGAATATCCTTATAGATGATATGAATTATCTTGCACAGGATTTCTACATGGCAAATGCCATGAAAGGTGGATGGGATACTCCCAAGCAGATTGGTTATGGGATGGGTCTCATCTTTGATGCTTTCAAGGGACTTCCTGAGGATAAGAATATCATTTGTTGTGCTCATTATGAAGAGTACAAGGATAAGAATGGTGATTCAATATCCTATAAATTCAAGACCACTGGAAAGATGGTGGATGACTACATAACACCTGAAGGAAAGTTTGATATTATCCTCTTTGGTAAGGTAGGTTATGATGCAGAAAACAAGAAACCTATCAAGCATTATGTGAAAGAGTTTGATGGGGAATATCCTGCTAAGGATAGTCTTGGCGCATTAGATGACCTTCCTGATGAGATTCCCAATGATTTGTCTATTGTTGTAGACAAGTTAAGAGAAGTTTATGGATAGGGATGAGACTGTAAGAATATCAAGGTTAGTTGCTAATAATAGTATTACTACAGGTGACATCAGTATGGTATTGATGCAATACTGTATAGAACAGGGCAAGCCTTACTATGAGACTACCCTGTTTGTTACCAAGTTATTAAGTAGTGCACAATTGGCAGCATGTTTTATAACAGCCCTAGACTATTATGAAAGGAAATTCACAATATACAAGCTGTGGGATAAGCCTGATATATTACAGAAGTCTGGAGGATTAGGACAATTATTACAGATATTTTAGTAACAAGTATTTAAGTATTTTTTTTTTTATTTTAGCAAGAAAAGTATGAATAAGACATTAACAGTAAGACAGTTTGCTGCTGTAAAAAGAGTAGCACAGAATGTAAGCTTTGCAGTGGCAAAAAGGGATAAAATCTCTGCGAAGATGCAGGAACTCAGCAAGGAGTATGAAGACCTGACCAAGGAGATTGAAGGACATGAGATGGGAATCAAAGCCTTGACAGGAGGATTTACAAGTGAAGACCTGATTGTCAAGAGGGTTGAAGATACAGGCAAGGTTGATAAGGAAGGTAAGCCTGTAAAGGTTACCAAATATGAACCTAAAGCTGGAGTGGTATCATTCAATGAGGAAGACAGGGTATATGAAATTGACTTTAATGCTGCTCATGATATTGCTGTAGGCTCAGTACAGCAGGGTGACCCAGTATGCGCTGAGTTACCAACTAGTGATACAACAGTAATGGATGATACTGGGTATACTCCCTTGGCTACACAATACTAAAGAGAAAAGAGAAGAAAGAAGAGAAAGAAGAAGAAGATTAATCTTTATGAATATGAAAGATAACAAATCAATTAGTTTTATGGCAATCAGTAAAGGTTCTGTATCTACTGAAGGCTTAGAGATAAAGAGATTCATAGGAGTAGGCTCGGTGTTTGTATTGGCAGTCAATCCTGATAAGAAGAAGCTTGAGGAGCTGTACATGACCCAGCTTGAAAAAGAACCTGAGTATGTAGGAGAGGTTGAGGTAGGAGAAGACAAGCACAAGGTAAAGAATGTGAGGATTGATTTTATTGTCAAG
>OHHP01001124.1_pt1 | contig 11466 bp, 9 predicted proteins | sample 1568121 | NCBI WGS metagenome assembly OHHP01 (sample SAMEA3879500, study PRJEB24766) | human gut metagenome | biome: human-associated habitat; feature: feces | place: USA | collected 1985/1987
CCTTGCAGGGTGCAGGGGCAGCGCCCCTGCTGGGGTCAAGGGGCAAAGCCCCTTGCGGAGTCCAGAGGCAGAGCCTCTGGCGTTCCTCATCAGAATATCAAGTCCATGCTCCGCAGTTTTTCGCGAAGCCAGCTTTCGGATAGGCCGGATTTCTGCGACATTTCGCGAATCGTTAAACCCGATAGGTACGCGTCAGACAGTACCTCCGGGTCGCTCAGGTTGTCCCAGTCGATGTCCGGGATGACCGGCGCGGGCGGGGGCGTGTAGACGGGCTTCGGCGGCATCGGTTTGGGGGCGGTGCGCACCGGGTTGCTGAACGCGGCGGACTGCGCACGCTCCGCCAGCAGCTTCACATTCGCCTTCATCTTCCGCTCCTGCGCCACATACGGGCGAATCACCTGAAGGAAAGCTTCGCCGTAGCGCGCGGTTTTGATTTCGCCCATGCCGCTGACGCTCCGCATTCCTTCGAGCGTTTCCGGCTTGCGCCGCACCATGGACGTTAGGGTTGCGTCGCTGCAAATGATGAACGGCGCAACGTGATAGAGCTTCGAGAGCGCCATCCGCACCTGCCGCAGCTGCTCGAACAAATCGCCGCCTGCCGTGGCTTCGATTTTCCCGATGCTGCCGACCTTCTCCGCCGTCGCCTGCTGCCCCAGATGTGCGCCGTCCGCTCCTCGCCGCCGCTGCCGGGCGATTTCCTCCGCCTCGCCGTAGCGCGCGCCGCAGCAGGCGCTGCAATGCCCGCAGTCCTGCGCCGCGTTCTCCCCGAAGTACCGCAGGATAAACGCCCGCAGGCAGCCGGGCTTCGTGCAGTAATCCACCATTCGGTTCAGGCGGTTCATGTCCTGATAGCGCACTGCCGACTGCTCCGCCGCCGTCATGTTCTCGTTTGGCTCGGTGTGCTCAATCATCCACTTCGCGGTGAAAATGTCCGACCCGTTGTACAGCAGGATGCACTCCGCTGCCTCGCCGTCGCGTCCGGCGCGCCCTGCCTCCTGATAGTACGCCTCCATCGAGCGCGGCATTTGGTAGTGGATGACAAACCGCACGTTGGATTTGTCGATGCCCATGCCGAACGCGTTCGTCGCGACCATCACCGGGCAGGTGTCGTACTGAAATTTTTCCTGATTCTCCTTGCGCTCCTCGTCGCTCAACCCCGCGTGATAGCGCGTCGCGTCGATGCCCGCGCGAATCAGCTTGTCGCAGACCTGCTCGACCGCTTTGCGCGTCGCGCAGTAGACGATGCCGCTTTCGCCGCGTTTCCGGCGGAGAATATCCATGAGGGCAGCATCACGGTTCTTTGGGCGGATGACCTCGAAGTAGAGGTTCGGGCGGTCGAAGCCGGTCGTGACCGTTTCCGGGTTTTGCAGGCGCAATAGGCGGATGATGTCCTGCCGGACGCGCTCGGTTGCGGTCGCGGTGAATGCGCCCATGACCGGGCGGGTGGGCAGCGAATCGACGAAATCCGCGATGCGCAGATACACCGGGCGGAAATCCTGCCCCCACTGGGAGACACAGTGTGCCTCATCCACGGCAAGCAGAGAAATCGGCATGGATTGCGCCATCGTCTGAAACGAGGGCGTTTCGAGGCGCTCCGGGGCGACGTAGATGATTTTGTACGCGCCCTGCCGCGCGCGCTGCATGGCGAGCTCCATCTGGCGCGGGGTGAGCGAACTGTTGAGGTACGCAGCTGGAACGCCCGCGCTTTTGAGCGCCGCTACCTGATCCGCCATCAGCGAAATCAGCGGCGAAATAACAATCGCGACCCCAGGCATCATCAGCGCCGGCACCTGATAGCACATGGATTTCCCTGCGCCCGTTGGCATGACGCCCAGTGCGTCCCGATGGTGCGTCAGCGCATTCACCATGACCTCCTGCCCCGGTCGGAACGCCTCATGCCCAAAGTACTTCCGCAGGGTTTCCTGTGCTTGCATCCGTTTTTTTCCTTTCTTATGGGAGGACGTGGGGAGGCGCCAGAGGCTCTGCCTCTGGACTCCCTTTTCGCGATTCAGTTGGTGACAACTGCATACAATGCCCGCGTGTTTATTGGGTTGAACCCGCTGCTTAGAGGTACTTCACCTTCACCGTCGGCGGAAGCATCTCCGGCACGTCCTGCCCCTTCGCCAGCACCAGCACCTCAATGCGGTACAGGCGCATCAGCTCTGGCAGCGTCAGTTTCTCCGTCTCCAATTCCAACACGCGGTCAACACACCGCAGCGCCAGCAGCGAACTTTTCCGCATATCCTGCGTACATCCGGTCAGCGCGACCGTCAGGTGTCCGCCCTCGTCCTTCGCGCGGGTCAGGAACGCAATCGCCTCGTGCGACAAATCCGCAAATTCCCCGATGACCATCGCGCGGCGCATGATGCCGCCGGAAATGTGGCGCATGAGGGCGCTCTCGAAGCGAACCGCCAATTCGCTCTGACGCACTTCGCTCGTCTTGTCGCGCGTCATGAGCGCCAGCGCCATGTCCTTCGCGCTGATTTCGCCCTTCACGACTGCGTTCACCGCCTTGGCAATCGGCATTTCCACCTGATAGCGCTCCATCAGCTGCATGGCGGCGGGCAGCGCGTTGATGCCCTCCACCGTGCCGACCTGCCGAACGGCTTCCTGCGGCGGAACCCCCTGCCCGATGAGGATGCCGCAGCGGTTGTTGCGGCTGTGCATGGATGTCGCCGTCACGATGAGGTCGCCGATGCCCGCCAGTCCGCCGAACGTGTACTCCGCGCAGCCCATTTTCAGCCCCAGACGGCTGATTTCGGCAATGCCGCGCGTGATGAGGGCGGCGCGGGCGTTGTCGCCGTTGCCCAGCCCGCTGGAAATGCCGACGGCGAGCGCCTCGATGTTCTTCATCGCGCCGCACAGCTCCACGCCGAGCACGTCCGTGTTCGTGTAGGTGCGCATACAGGTGTTCATGAACACATCCTGCACCGTTTCCGCCACCTGCATGTCCGTGCAGGCGGATACGATGGAAGTCGGCATGTCAAGCGCGACTTCCTCCGCATGGGTCGGGCCGGACAGCGCAACGAGCTTCACATGGTCATGCTGACCGTCCTTGCTCAATTCGTCGCGGATGACCTCGGTCATGGTCATGAGTGTGTCCGGCTCAATGCCCTTGGCAACATCCACGATAATCTGTCCGTCCGGGATGAACGGGCGCGCGCTTTCCGCCGTCTGCCGAATGGCGATAGACGGCACGGCGAAAAGCAGAATATCCTTGCCGCTCGCCACCGTCTGCAAATCGCAGGTGAAATGCACCGTTTCGGGGATGACCAGCCCCGGCAGCGCGGGATGCGTGCGCGTAGCAGACAGATTTTCGATTTCCTTCGGGAATTTTGACCATACGGTCACATCGTGCCCGTTGCGGTGCAGCAGCCGCGCCAGCGCAATGCCCCATGTGCCGGAACCAAGAATGCCAATTGTCGTCTGGTTATTCATGCGATGTTTCTCCTTCTGCTGGATGATGGACGTTTAGCTCGCGCATCAGCATCTCGTAAAACTCCCTCTGATCGCGCCGCAGCCGAATGAAATGCCCTTCGGGATTCAGGAAGCAGTGTTCGGATGTGCCGGTGAACACACGCGTTCCGTCCTGCTTCGTCATGTCGTAGCCAATCGTCAGCACGACGCCGTTGAACGCCTCCACGCGCACATCCACCGTGATGCGGTCGTCGAATGTCGTTGTCGCCAGATACTTGCAGTTCACCGCCGTCACGGGCGAAATCACCCCGCGGCGCTCCAGTTCCGCATACGGGAAGCCGAGCTGCTCCAGATACGCCACGCGCGCTTCCTCCATGAAGCGGATATAATTCGAGTGGTGCGTCACGCCCATGCGGTCGGTTTCATAATACTGCACCCGATGTGTTAATGCTTGCATTGCTTACCAATTCAGGCGGCATCCGTCCGCGGAGCAGCCCGTTTCCTCCTGATTTTCTTCCACCGGAATCACGCCGCGCAGCACGTCCGTCATTTCCGGCAGCGTGTACGCCCGCAAGCGGATGCGCTGCCCGTTGACGAAGAGAATCGGCACGCCGCGCGGATGATAGGTGTCCAGCGTGTGCTGGATGGCGGCTTTCACGTCGTCCGCGTAGGCGCGGTTTTCCAGCGCCTGACGCATTTCGTCCGCATTCAGTCCGATGTCCGCCGCCAGCACGCACAGCACGTCAATTTGCCCGATGTCGCGCCCCTCGACCCAATACGCGCGGTAAACTCGGTCGCTCCACGCTTCGTGCTTGCCCGATTTTTCCGCCAGCACCGCCCCTTCAAACGCGAGATACGTCATCGGGCGCGGGCGGATTTCCGGCGGAAGCTGCATGTTCAGCCCGACCGTCTCCGCGGGTTCTTTCAGCCGCGCGAAATACGCCCGATGCTCCTCGTCGCAGATGTCGGTCGGTTCGCTGCCTTCGGGGGTCAGCGCATACGGATGCTCGATGATTTCCGCCTCTTGATGCAGCGTTTTCAGCGCCGCGCGGAGGTTTTCTTTCGTGACAAGGCAGAACGGACACACATAGTCCGTCAGAAAATCAATGGTCAGCATGGGGGTCTTCTCCTTTCGGGGGATAATCAGCCGTCGTCGTCGCGCCAGCATTCGTTTTTCGCGCTGCCGTCGCGGTACGTCGGTTCATAGGGCGACATGTCCTCGTCGTCCTCATCGGGGGATACGCGGTCGCTGTCGTCAGGAATTTTGCGGATGCGCTCCATCTTCGCCGCCTCCTTGCGTTCTGCCTTCTATCATACCACTTTCGCGGGAGGACTGCAAGGGGAAAGAAAAAGCGCCTTGCCCCGGCGGGTGCGCGGAGCAAGGCGGAAAGAAATTTTGTCGCGGGTTAGTTGTTCAGCCAGTCGTTGGCGTCGGGGTAGGTGTAGGGGATGTTGTTGGTTTTGGCGTATTCTAAGGCGTAGGAGTTGCGAGGGACGGTGAGGGTGAGGTTGGAACAGTCACCGAACGCGTAGTCGCCAATGGAGGTAACGGAATTGAGGATGGAGACGGAGGTCAGGGAGTCGCAGTAGTAGAACGCGCGGTTGCCAATGGCGGTAACGGAATCGGGGATGGAGACGGAGGTCAGGGAGTCGCAGTAGGAGAATGCGCGGTCGCCAATGGAGGTAACGGAATCGGGGATGTTGACGGAGGTCAGAGAAGAGCAGGAGTAGAACGCCTCGTCGCCAATGGCGGTAACGGAATCGGGGATGGAGACGGAGGTCAGGGAGTCACAGTAGGAGAATGCGCTGTCGCCAATGGCGGTAACGGAATCGGGGATGGTGACGCTCGTCAGGGACTCGCAGAAGTAGAACGCGTTGTCACCAATGGAGGTAACGGAATCGGGGATGGAGACGGAGGTCAGGGAGTCGCAGTAGTAGAACGCGCTGTCGCCAATGGCGGTAATTCCCTGCGGAATGGTATAAGTTGAAGAACTGATGCCGGCAGGATAGGAAATCAAGGCTTTATCGGCTTTTCGGAACAAAACGCCATCAATGGTGGCAAAATACGGATGCTCAGGAGAAACAGAAATGCTTTTTAGTGCGGAACAGACTGTAAAAGGATTCGTACCAATTTGTTCAACGGAATCGGGGATAGTGATGCTCGTCAGGGAATCGCACAAGGAGAACGCGCAGTCACCGATGGAGGTAACAGAATCGGGGATGGTGACACGGGTCAGAAACTTGCAGTCGTAGAATGCGCTGCTTTCAATGGCGGTAATCCCCTGAGGAATGTTATAAGTTGTGTACTCCCTTCCTTTAGGATAAGAAATCAAACAGCTATCTGCTTTACGGAATAAAACGCCATCAATGGCAAAAAAGTACGGATGTTCAGAAGAAACGAAAATACTTTTTAGTGTGCGGCAGTATGCAAAAGGATTAACAGAAATTTTCTCAACGGAATCTGGGATGATGATGCTGATTAGAGAATTACACAGATAAAACGCTCTGTTATCAATGGAAGTAACCTTTTTTCCATTGAGCATATTGGGAATGGTGAGCTTTTCTGCTTTTCCATTGTACCCTGTAATCTCCACTGTTCCATCATCCAGCAGCGCATACTGGTAGTCGCGCTCATCCTCCGCCACCGCACCCGTCCAGCAGGCACACATCATCACAACAACCATCAGCAGAGCTACGAAGCACTTCTTTTCCATTAGAACAACCTCCTTTATACCATTATCATACACAACAAGCCTTCATTTGTCAATGCGATTCCATAAAAAGCCCCCAGCATATCCACGATACGAAAATATTTGTTCGTGTTCGCCTTGCATGTGCCGGACAAAATGTGCTATACTGTGTTCCTAAGCCAAGGAGGATTGCAACGATGAACGACCAAATCATCATTCGCGGCGCAAGAGAACATAACCTGCGCAATGTCAGCCTGACCGTCCCGCGCGACAAGCTCGTTGTGTTTACGGGGCTGTCCGGGTCGGGCAAAAGCTCGCTGGCGTTCGATACCATTTATGCCGAGGGACAGCGGCGCTATGTGGAAAGCCTGTCCAGCTATGCGCGGCAATTTCTGGGGCAGATGGAGAAGCCCGATGTTGACCAGATTGATGGCCTGTCCCCCGCCATCTCCATTGACCAGAAAACCACCAGCCGCAATCCGCGCTCGACCGTCGGCACGGTGACGGAAATCCACGATTATCTGCGCCTGCTTTATGCGCGCGTGGGGCATCCGCACTGCCCGAAGTGCGGCAAGGAAATCCGCCAGCAGACCGTTGACCAGATGGTGGATGCAATCGTCGCCTATCCCGAAGGCACGAAGCTGATGGTGCTGTCGCCCGTCATCCGCGGCAAAAAGGGCGAGCATGTCAAAGTGTTCGAGGAGGCGCGCAAGAGCGGTTTCGCGCGCGTGCGGGTGGACGGCGAGCTGTACCGGCTGGAGGAAGTGCCGGCGCTGGACAAAAAGAAGAAGCACTCGATTGAAATCGTCGTTGACCGCCTGATTGTCCGCCCCGGCAAGGAGTTCCAGAGCCGTCTGGCGGATTCCATCGAGACGGCGACGAAGCGCTCCGGCGGCTTGGTCATCATGGACATGATGGACAAGGGCGAACTGCTCTTCTCCATGAATTACGCCTGCCCGGACTGCGGCATCTCCATCGAGGAACTCAGCCCGCGCATGTTCTCCTTCAACAGCCCCTATGGCGCGTGTCCGGCGTGCAGCGGGCTGGGCTACCGCATGGTCGTAAGCACGGACATTCTGTTCCCGGATAAGTCGCTGTCTCTGCGGCAGGGCGGGCTGAACGCGATGGGCTTCGGTTCGGCGGATGGCGACGGCGTGACGGCGCAGTACTTCCAAGCCTTATGTGACAAGTACGGCTTCACGATGGATACGCCGATTCAGGAGATTCCCGAAGCGGGCATCCATGCCCTGCTCTACGGCACGGGCAGCGAGAAGCTGACCATGACCTACGACACGCCCAGCGGCAAGGGGACGTATTCCACGACGTTCGAGGGCGTGATTCCGTCCTTGGAGCGCCGCTATGAGGAAACAGGCAGTGAGGCCATGAAAGCCGCCTATGAGGAATACATGGCGGAAGAACCCTGCCCGGTCTGCCACGGCAAGCGATTGAAGCCGGAAGCGCTGGCGGTCACAGTCGGCGGCAAGAATTTGTATGAGGTGTCCAGCCTGTCCATCACGGACGCGCGGGCGTTCTTTCAGTCGCTGGCGCTGACGGAGAAGGAAAGCATGATTGCCGCGCAGATTTTGAAGGAAATCAACGCGCGCATGGGCTTTCTGGAGGACGTCGGGCTGGGCTACCTGACATTGGCGCGCGCGGCAGGGTCGCTGTCCGGCGGCGAGGCGCAGCGAATCCGGCTGGCGACGCAGATTGGCTCAGCGCTCATGGGCGTGCTGTATATTCTGGATGAGCCGTCGATTGGCCTGCATCAGCGCGACAACATGAAGCTCATTAACACCTTGAAAAAAATGCGCGACTTGGGCAACACGCTGATTGTCGTCGAGCACGACGAGGACACGATGTACGCGGCGGACTGGATTGTGGACGTCGGGCCGGGCGCGGGCATCCACGGCGGCAACATCGTCGCGGAAGGCACGGTGGAGGATATCAAGCGCAATCCGAACAGCATCACCGGGCAGTACTTGTCGGGCAAAAAACGCATCGAGATTCCCGACGTGCGCCGTCAGCCGAAGGGCTTCCTGACCATCCGCGGCGCGAAGGAGCATAATCTCAAGAACATTGACGTGAAAGTGCCGCTGGGCTGCCTTTGCTGCGTGACGGGCGTGTCGGGGTCGGGCAAATCCAGCTTGGTGAACGAAATCCTTTACAAGCACTTGGCGAAGGTGCTGAACCGCGCGAAAACCCGTCCCGGCGCGTTTGGCAGCATGGAGGGCGTGGAGCAGCTGGACAAAATCATCTGCATTGACCAAAGCCCCATCGGGCGCACGCCCCGGTCGAATCCGGCGACGTACACCGGGCTGTTTGACCAGATTCGCAAGATCTTTGCCGCCTCCCCCGAAGCGAAGGCGCGCGGCTACAAGGAAAACCGCTTCTCCTTCAACGTCAAGGGCGGGCGGTGCGAAAACTGCTGCGGCGACGGGATGCTGAAAATCGAAATGCACTTCCTGCCGGATATTTTCGTGCCGTGCGACGTGTGCAAGGGCAAACGCTACAACCGCGAGACGCTGGAAGTGACCTACAAGGGCAAGAATATCTCCGACGTGCTGGACATGAACATCGAGGAAGCCATCACCTTCTTCGAGAATCACGAGAGCATCCGCCGCAAGCTCGAAACGCTCTACGACGTCGGCTTGGGATACATGAAGCTGGGGCAGGCATCGACGACCCTTTCCGGCGGCGAGGCGCAGCGCGTGAAGCTGGCGACGGAGCTCAGCCGCCGCGCGACAGGCAAGACGCTTTATGTCTTGGACGAGCCGACGACCGGGCTGCACATGGCAGACGTGGACAAGCTCATCGGCGTTTTGCAGCGCCTGACCGAAACGGGCAACAGCGTGCTGGTGATCGAACACAATCTGGATGTCATCAAGGTGGCGGACTACCTGATTGACCTCGGCCCGGAAGGCGGCGACAAAGGCGGCGAAATCGTCTGCGAAGGCACGCCGGAGGAAGTCGCCGCGTGCGAAAAGTCGTACACGGGGCAGTTCCTCAAGAAGATGCTGGGGAAACGCTGATTTCTGCCGCGCAATGCGGATGCCGTCAGCGCGAATCCGATTCCGAAGCGAATCACCATTTGAAAAAATGACGAGGCGGGTGTGCCTGCCATCAGCGGAGCGCACCCGCTTCCTGCTGCGCGAAAATGCAACATTCCCGGAAATATGTTGAAATTCATCGAAAAACGCGATATAATGGAACAAGTTAATCTGCCGGAAAGGGGGGAGCGGCTTGAAGAAACATGGAATCCGCGGCCTGCTGATACTGGCGCTGATTTGGGCGCTTATCGGCGCGGCATGGGCGGAGGAAATGCTGCCCGCCTCCATCCGCGAGGCGCAGTCCGCTGAAGAGGCAAGCGCGCTGCTCATCCAGTCTGATACCGGCGAACGCTTGAATGTTGTGAGCGGGCAAGTCCGCCTGATTGTCCAGACGCGGCGCGACGACATGTTCTGCGCTGATTACTGGCGTTCGGGCGAGGAAAAAGGCGAATTTGACCTGACTGCGAAGGAGAACCGCTACGGCGCGCCTTACGCCTACTACATCGGCACCATGTGCACGCGTGCGGTGTACTCGATGGCGCTGTCCTACCTTGGCGTGGATATGACCCCGGTGGATATGAGCGTCCTTGCCCAGCGGCGCACGCTGAATGAGCCGTACGACGAAATCACGGCGCTGGTGGATGGTTTGGCGCGGCGTGGATTGACCGAAGCGACATTTGATGAAATGATGGCGCAGTATCTCAACGATGAGCGATATTCGCCGCTATATATATATATGAAGCGGACGAACGGTGTGGGCCATGCGCTGCTGATTGTGGGGTATAATGCGGAGCGGAAGCGGTTTGTGGCGGTTGATCCGTCGCCGCGCGGATTTCAGGGGGATACGGTGCGGACGTATGAATTGTCGTTTGCGCAGAATCGCCAGCGGGTGATGCGCTGCCCGTATGCGAAGGACTTGGAAGGCGCAAAGGTCTTGCAGGTGTATCAGTGGTATTGGATAGGGGAAGAAACAGAAAAAGAATAGGCGCGGCACAAAGGGGCTAAACACGCGGAAAAGGGATGGAGAAGAAGCCGTCTCCATCGCGCAGAGGGGTCAAAAGGGGAACTTCGCACGTCCGCAGACGCGCCCCCTAAGCCGCGCTATTTACACCCTCGTCTGCCCTAAACACAGCCATGTAACCTTTTCTTCATGTTCCGCAACGTTCAAAGTAACCTCTTCCGCAAATTGTATTCAAATTGTACACACCTGTACTTCAACTGTTTTTTTTGCATTTTCCAGCCGAAAACAGCCTATTTTTTACATTCATCACTTTTCTTTTTCTCGTATCCGTGATACAATAGAAGTGTGAATACTTCTTATTGTGCAGTCGGACGTCAGGCAGTAGCAATTTGAAAGTTCCGTCTCTCCTTGTGTTTGTTTTGTCGAATTCTCATTTCTATTTTTTGCTGTCAACTTTGAAGGAGGTTCTTCCCCGTGGATGATGCGAAACGCCCTGCGCCAGAAACCGTCAATTTCTCATCCTGCCGAGTTGTGAGCGTCCGCGCTGTACCCGCCGCAAGCCCGAACTTCGCGCCGGTGTACTGCCTGATGACGTCGGAGGTGGACGGTTTCCCTATACAGCAGGCAATTCCGCTCATTCCGCTTGGCGGAGCGGTGCAGGGCGCACAGACAGCGCAAGCCGTTCGACCCGCACAGCCCATGCCTTCCGTGTCGTCGTCCACTGCATCCGCCCGCCCGAAGCCGCCTCAGCTGCCCCTGCCGAAATCGCAAATCCCGACGCAGTGGGAGATTTCCAGTCTGCTGTCGTCTCTCGGCGTGCCTGCGCGTCTGTCCGGCTTCTACTATCTGGTGGATGCGATTCTGTATCTCCTGTGTCAGCCCATTGAGACGCGCTGCATGACGATGGAAGTCTACCCGACCGTTGCGCGGCGATACAGCACGTCGCCGCTGGCGGTAGAACGCGCGATTCGCACGGCCATCAACCAATCGTGGCAGGAGCAGAACATTCCGCTTTACTGCGCCCTGTCGGGGCGGAATCCCGCGCCGCATGAACCGCGCCCCACAACGTGCGAGTTTGTGGCGAACGTGCTGATGTTCCTGCGGATTCATCTGGCGGAGCTGAAGAAGTGAATATTTCTGGAGATTGAAAAAACCAGCGGTTTTGTGCCGCTGGTTTTTCTTGTATCCTTTTGGGTTTGGGTATCCGTTTGGAGGGGGAAGCAAGGGCAAGGTGCGGTGGAGCGACTATGTGGTCGCGCCCATTTGGCGCGACAATGTGCAAGGGGTGGGTAGAGTAGCTTGGGGGCGCTCCTGCGGGAGCGCAAAGTTACTGGCAGGGACGCTTCGCTGC
>OHHP01001146.1_pt1 | contig 11267 bp, 10 predicted proteins | sample 1568121 | NCBI WGS metagenome assembly OHHP01 (sample SAMEA3879500, study PRJEB24766) | human gut metagenome | biome: human-associated habitat; feature: feces | place: USA | collected 1985/1987
ATTGAGCTTGAAATGTTCGTCCACGGGGCGCTTTGTATGTGCGTTTCCGGGCAATGTCTCTTGAGTGCGTTTTTAGGATCGCGAAGCGGCAACCGCGGTCTGTGCGCTCAGCCTTGCCGACTTCCTTTTACGGCGGAAAACGGAACTGGACATGATTTGAGCTTAAAGGATTTGTCGCTTATCGAGTACGCACCGATACTGTCAAAAACGGGAATATCGTCATTTAAGATAGAAGGCAGAATGAAACGTCCCGAGTATGTCGCAGCCGCAGTTACAGCTCTGAAAAATTCGCTGTCGGGGGAGTATTCAAGCGAGAATGCCGAAGATCTTTGCTCCCTGTTTTCACGCTCCGGATTTACAAAGGGATATTACGAAAATGCTCTGGGCAGAAATATGTTCGGTTTCCGCGAAAAGGAAAATGTAACCTCTGCTACTGCCTCGCTTCTCAAAAAATATGAGCGTATTTACGAAAAAGAGCGTGCGGTTTACAGGGTGCATTTTGTTCTCTCTGTGAAATCCGATAAGAAAATCAGCCTTACGGCTTCCACAAATGATTTAAGCGTTACTGTTTTATCCGAAAGTTTGCCGCAAAAAGCCGTAAACAGACCTTTTACCAAAGAAGAGGCTCTTTTGAGACTTAAAAAATGCGGCGGAACCGTATTTTCATTCGGCGATGCCGACATCTGTGTAGACGACGGCTTGAGTGTGTCGGCAGCCGAAATGAATGCGCTCCGCAGGGAGGCTCTGCTTCGCCTTGCCGACAGGCTTAAAGAACGAGCACCGTACCGCATAAACAAAGCTAATATTATTTTTCAAAATCGCAAGCCGGATAAAAAGCCGCAGACGTATATTTCGTTCCGCGATACATCCGCCATTCCCCAAAATGTGGAATGTGATAAGCTTTTTATTCCGCTGTCTTCAAGGCCGGGGCTTTTTGAAAAGTATTCCGCAGGTGCAGTTTTGCCGAGGGGTATATTCGGTAATTTTGACGAGATTGTCAAGAGGCTTATAAAAAGCGGCGCAAGGTATGCCCTTTGCAATACGCTCGATTCGGTTGCGGCGGCAAAAAAGGCGGGTGTTCAGATAATAGGCGGACCGTTTTTAAATATTTTTAACTCGGTTTCTCTGTCCGAAATTCAAAAGCTCGGAGCGGCGGAGTGCGTGCTCTCATATGAAATGACTTTGAAACAGCTGACTGCGCTTGAGGGAGAATGTCGGCGCGGTGTTTGCGTCTACGGCAGAGTACCGCTTATGCTCACAAGAAATTGTCCGGTAAAAAACGGGAAAAGCTGTCGCGAGTGCGGCGGAAAATCCTTTTTACGCGACAGAAAGGGCATTGAATTTCCGGTTCGCTGTACAAATGGATTTTCCGAACTGTTCAATTCAAGACCCATATATATGGCAGACAGAATGAGCGAAGTCAAAAACGCGGATTTTGTGCTTTTGGAGTTTACAACCGAGGATAAAGAACAGATAAGCTCGGTGCTCAAGGCGTATCAAAACGGTTCTTCGCCCGAAATTGAATTTACACGCGGACTTTTGTACCGCGGCGTGGAATAAACGCAAAGAATTTTTTATGTGTAAAAATTAAAACGGAGCTGTAAAACCATACGTCTTGGCTGAGTGCTTATAAGGCAGTATTGCTTCAAAATAACATCTTTTTGCATAACCCCTCAGATAAGCCCAAACTTATCTGAGGGGTGCATTTTCTTGTATCAAAAATATATCATTTTGAAGTGTTTCGCAGTTTCATAGCTATAAAAATTTTTTATGCCGAAGTCAAGAAATGAAGCAAGGCTGTCGCCTTGCGAGGCTTTTTGACAAAAGCATAAGAGATTTTTATGCGAGAAACCAATACTTCCTTATGAACGCTCAGCCTTACAGCCCCGTTTATTTTATGCTTTTTTACTTGTACTTTTCGCACAGATACTCCATAGCTTTTTTGTATCCGTCAAATCCGAGCCCTATAAAGTGCGCCTCGCACGCCATACCGGCGTATGAAATATGTCTGAATTTCTCGCGTTCGTTAACGTCCGAAATGTGTACCTCGCAAGCCGGTATGGAAACGGCTTTCAGCGCGTCGAGTATTGCAACGCTTGTGTGTGTATATGCCGCCGGATTTATGACTATACCGTCGAATTTACCTAATGCGTCCTGTATTTTGTCTACTATATCGCCCTCGTGGTTCGATTGATAGCATTCAACCTCGGCGTGAAGCTCTGCGCCCCAGACGTTTATCTGATTTATGAGGGCCTCGTAATTTCTGTCGCCGTAAATCGCAGGCTCTCTTATGCCGAGCATATTGATGTTAGGACCGTTAATTACAAGTATTTTCATTTTGCAGCTCCTTTAAAACATTGTTCGCAACATTTTCTATCGTGTCATTTCCGTCCGCCTCAATATCACAGAATTTTCTGTAAAGCGGAAGTCTTTTTTTGAGCATCTCGTTAAGGTCGTTGCTCTGCGACAGCGGCCTGCCGTCTGTCGGCAGATAAGAGGTGCTGCGGTTTAAAAAGATTATTGTCCCGTTTTGTTTCAGAGCGTCGAAGTTATCATCGTTTACAACGACTCCGCCGCCTGTTGAAATTACCTTGCCGCTGAGCTTGCCCGCCGCAAGCACCGCCTCGTGCTCATATTTTCTGAAGAGCTTTTCACCGCCGTTTGCAAATATGTCGGGAATGGGTTTGCCGACGTTCTTTACTATCATTTCATCCGTGTCTATAAAGTCGCGGTTCAAGACCTCGGCGATTCTTTTTCCGACGGTCGTTTTGCCGGAACCGGGCATACCTATTAAAATAATATTCTTCATCTCAAGTGAGAGCTTATGATATATATCGTCATTTTTACTGTCGGGTATTTTTGTATTCAAAAACAACTCGGCAGCTCTTTTGGCCTGAGCAACAAGCATTGAAAGACCGCTCAGCGCTTTGATATTTTGCTTTTCGGCGTCAAGTATCAGCTTGGTCTTTTGCGGATTATACACTATATCCAGAACACCGGAAAGATTTTTAAATCCGTCAAGCGATAAAGCCGATTTCAGATTGTTCGGATACATTCCCACGGGCGTTGTGTTTACGATTATGTCCGCGTCAAAATGTCTGTCGATATTTTCGTAATTGTTTTCTCCCGAGCGTGAAATATTGACAATTTCGCGCGCTTTTTTATCCTTCAGCACCGCTATCACCGTTAAAGATGCGCCGCCGGAACCCAAAACGAGACATTTTTTGTTTTCTGCCGATATTCCGGAAACATCAATTAAATATGAAAACCCGTCGTAATCCGTGTTATATCCCGTGAGCGTGCCGTCCTTTTCGGCAACTATTGTGTTTACGCTTCCTATTTTCTCGGCGGAGGGCGAAAGACGATCGAGATAGGGGATGACGGCTTTTTTATACGGAATTGTAACATTTATGCCATCCCAATTTCTGTTTTTAAAAAAGTCGTCAAGCTCATTCTTTTGCTTCTCAAACAATCTGTATTCATAATCGCCGAGCAGAGCATGTATCTGCGGCGAAAAGCTGTGACCTAATTTTTCACCCAAAAGTCCGTACATATAAGTCTCCGTTTCAATCAGTATTTAATAAGAAGCGACAGAGTACCCGCCACTATCAGCACAAGTCCCAAAAAAGCCTTTTTTGACAGCTTTTCTTTTAATATTATGTATGAAAAGGCTACGGTTACAACGATGCTCAATTTGTCTATCGGTGCAATGATGCTTGCGGGGCCGTTTTTCAGGGCTCCGTAATAGCAAAGCCATGAGCCGCCTGTGGTGAACCCCGAAAGAACCAAAAACAGCCAGCTCTTTTTATCAATGCCCCTAATTTCGCTCTGCTTCTTTTCCGCAAAGACCAAAATCCACGCCATCAGAAGAACAACCACGGTTCTTATCGCCGTGCCGAGATTTGATTCAACGTCCTCTATGCCGATTTTTCCGAAAATCGATGTTAAGGCCGCAAAAACAGCGGAGAACATGGCATATACAAGCGAAGCTCCACTCCTTTTGTCGGCGGAGGAATTATCTGTTTTTTTCTTTTCTATCATAAGAAATGTTCCTGTGCCGATAAGAACCATACCTATTATTTTAACTGCGGTCAGCTTTTCTCCGAGAAAAATCAGGGCAAGTATCATTGTAAGTACCGTACTTGACTTATCGATTGGAGTTACCTTGTTTACGTCGCCGAGACGCAAAGCCTTAAAATAGCAAAGCCAAGAAGCCCCGGTGGACAGTCCAGATAAAATCAAAAATATAAACGTTTTGACGCTTATATCCTTTATTTCGGATGCTGATCCGACAATAAAAACCATCAGCCACGAAAACAACAGTACAACTATTGTGCGCAGAGCCGTGGCAAGATTTGAGTTGACGTTCCGTAAGCCGATTTTAGCAAGAATTGCCGTTATTCCGGCAAATCCGGCAGATAAAAATGCTAAAACGAGCCACATAAAAACACCTCTTATAAGCAGCTGTATAATTATTTGCCTGATTTTTCATTGTAAAAAAATCGCAGCGTTACGGTTTCGGTGTCATCAACGCTTGTTGCATCGGTTTTATAAGCCTTGTAACTTACAAGACAGCCGCCGTCAGTCCATACAACGTCTATATCTCCGTTCTCGTCTGCCATATCAACGACTTTTTTTCCGTTTCCGCGAGCGGACATAAGAAAAGGGGAGTATCGTCTGTAAACGGTCATATTCCATTCGCCCGAGCCCGGTTCGCTGTCTATTATAATAGTATGGCGCTTGTCATCCGATGTGGCTTTTTTTACGGTATCGGTGTATAATATTCCGTCAATTGTAATACCGGCAAGGCAAAGCATTATGCAAATTATTATCGAAAGCACTCTTAAAAAAATCCGTGTTCCTTTGCTTTTAAAACGGCCTCGGTGATTTTTAACAACAAGAAAGCATAAGACCGTGAAGCTGACGGCACATACTATAATAAGTATACCAATATAAGAAATAAGCCGCTTAGAGCCTATAAAAAGCGATGCGGAAAAGACCTCAAGAAGCAGGTCCGAGAGCATAAGCAAAAACGACGCCGTTCCGATTCCGAAAAATACTTTTTCCTCCGTTCGCATAAGTGCCTCCTTTGATTTTTATATACATTATATAGTTGTCTGTCTTTGCCGTCAACACAAAATCGGCGGAAACACCGCATCAAATCGTTTTTTTAAAACATTGACGCCGCAAAGTGTGGAATTATTAAAAAAACACCAAAATTACGGAAAAATATTCTCTTTTTATAGTTGACAACCGCAAAAACATATAGTAAAATGTCATTAAACAATGAGTGACAACTCAAATAATTGAAATAAGAGGGATTTAATTATGAAAAAGTTCTTAGCAGTGTTGCTTTCCTTAGTGATGGCATTTTCATTCTGCCTCCCGGCTTTTGCTGAAGACACTACTGCAAGCGGCGGCGGAATCGGCGACATACTCGGCGGTATTACTCTTCCCGATGTTGATTTAGGCGGAGCTGCCGATACCATTAAGCAGCTTGTCGGCATCATTATCAACAGCAAAGGCAAGATGGATGAGGCTGTTATCGCAGAGATCATTACTCTTCTCGGCAAATTGGCCGGCAATGAAAAGATTGATCCTGATACGGTTCTTAAAATACTTAACGCTCTTACCAAGGGCGGCAATTCCGGCGGAAACACTCCGAACCCCGATGCTCCGGCAGGCGGTTCCGTAAGAAGTGCTCTTGACGATGACCAGAGAGATTATATCAACGGTCTTATTGATGTATATCTTACAACCGATTTTGATAACAATGAATATTTAGATAAAAACGGCGAGCCTGCTTACAACCCGGCAAAGGTTACGGCTCTTATCAATGCTATGAGCAGAATGGATTATGCCGATATCCAGAAAGTTCTTGATGAACTTCATTCTTCCAAGAATGCCAAGGGCGAAGACATCAAACCCGCTTTGACAGATGAGGCTTATGAGGTTCTTTCGGCCGAGGTCGCTCGTCAGGAAGAGGTTTCCAAGAACAATGCTGCAACTGCAGGCCCGACAGAGGCTACCACAAGTGCTATCGACGGCGTTAAGGGCTTCATCGGTAAAGCTTTTGAGACAATTAAGGGTCTCTTTGGCGGCGGAAACAAAGGCGGAGATTCACCCACAACAACCAAGAAGTCAACAACTTCTAAGGGCGGCTCTTCAACCACAAAAGGTAAGATTCCGCAGACCGGCGACGTTGCTCTCTTCTCAGTAGCAGGCGTAGCTGTGGCAGCAGGTATTGCTCTTGTTCTCACAAAGAAGAAAAAAGAGGATAAATAATTAACCCTGTAATTATTACAAGCGGCTTTGTAAAGGCAAAGCCGCTTGATTTTTTTTGCCGGATGTATTAAAATATAAATGTCTCAAGATTTAAAAGCAATATGAAAGGAACGGCACATTTTGTGCTTTTGCTTAATTTATGATACTGACGATCGATATCGGTAATACTAATATTACCTTCGGAGTGTTTGACGGCGATAAGCTGAGCTTTGTTTCGCGACTTGCTACCGAGCGTAACAGAACTGACGATCAGTTTGCCGTTGAATTTCTTGCCGTGTTTAAAATGCATGATTTGGAGCCGGCTGAAATTACCGGAGCTGTTTTAAGCTCTGTTGTTCCTGAGCTTACCGGGAAAATTAAAACAGCGGTTAATAAGGTGTGCGGCATTGAGTCTGTTATAATAGCTCCCGGTGTAAAAACAGGGCTTAATATTTTAATAGATAATCCGGCAGAGCTCGGTGCCGACCTTGTAGCAGGTGCGGTAGGAGCTATGGCGAGATATGAAATGCCCACATTTGTCATTGACCTCGGTACAGCCACAAAAATATATGCAGTTGATGAGCATGGCGGCTATCACGGCGGCACAATAGCACCGGGCGTTGAAATCTCTATGAAAGCACTTTCGGGGCAGGCTTCTCTCTTACCGTCATTTTCACTTGCTTCTCCGCCGCATGCCTGTGCCACTAATACGATAGAGTGTTTGCAGTCGGGCATCATTTTCGGCACTGCAGATATGATTGACGGTATGCTTGACCGTTTTGCAAAACAGCTCGGTGAGCCGAAAACCATTGTTGCAACAGGTGGGCTTTCCTCCTATGTAATAGGATATTGCCGTCACAATATAATTCATGATGACAATCTTCTTTTATACGGGCTTAAAGCCATTTACGATAAAAACAATAATTAACCGTAATTAAAAATTAAATATCGTATCCAGTTTTTACATAGTTTATTATTTTGCGTTGCATCCGCTCTGCAATCATCGCCGTTATGACCTTCACGCCGATAGGCTATTTGAAGCTCGGGCCGCTTGAACTGACACTTATTATGGTACCTGTTATCATAGGCGCAGTTACTTTAGGGCCTGCCGCAGGAGCCTTTTTGGGGCTCGTTTTCGGTGCATCGAGCTTTATTCAATGCTTTTCTCTGAGCGCATTCGGCGCGATACTTATTTCTATAAGCGTATTTAAAACGCTTGTTGTTTGCGTAGTTCCTCGCGTGCTTGCAGGTTGGCTCACAGGTCTCATTTTTAACGCCGTGACAAAAAAGACAAAAAAAGACGGTGCCAATTACCTTGTCGCGAGTATCTGCGGCTCGGCTTTTAATACTATCTTTTTCCTTGGATTTTTAGCTTTGTTGTTTATAAATACAACCTTTACGCCCGAGCAGTCAGCCGCTCTCGGCGGAGCTGAAAATATTCTCACCACCGTTATAGGTATAGCGGCGGGAATCAACGCTCCCATTGAGCTTGTTGTGTGCGCCGTTCTCGGTTCTGCGATAGGTAAAGGCCTGTCTGTCGGACTCAAAAAAATCTAAGCAAAAATAAAGCGCTTTTAAGGATAACCCTTAAAGGCGCTTTTTCTCTCTTATAGATTATATTCTTGCTACGCCGGATTTTACGGCTGCGTCATAAACCGCTTTCGCAACGGTTTTCCCTATTCTGTCGTCAAATGCTTTCGGTAAAATGTACTCGGCTGAAAGCTCATCATCAGAGACAAGCGAAGCTATCGCTCTTGCTGCGGCTACCTTCATTTCCTCGTTTATTTCGGAAGCTCGGCAGTCAAGTGCTCCGCGGAAGATTCCGGGGAACGCAAGTACATTGTTGATTTGGTTGGGATAATCGCTTCTGCCCGTGCCGACAACGGCGGCACCTGCGGCTTTTGCCTTATCGGGCAGTATTTCCGGAACAGGATTTGCCATGGGGAGTACGATGGGATTTTCAGCCATGGAGGCAACCATTTCTTCTGTTACGATTCCGGGAGCCGAAACGCCTATGAATATGTCTGCACCTTTGAATGCGTCGGCAAGTGAACCGCTCTTGTGCTCCTTGTTTGTGATTTCCGCGATTTCCCTCTGTGCGGGATTCAGCTTTTCATCGCCGTCACAAATAATGCCGCGACTGTTGCACATAATTACATTTTTGATTCCCTGACTTATGAGCAGCTTTGCAATGGCTATGCCTGCCGCGCCCGCACCGGAAAAGACAGCCGTACAGTCCTTGAGCTCTTTTTTAACGACTCTGAGCGCATTTATTATTGCTGCGGCAACAACTACCGCTGTGCCGTGCTGATCGTCATGAAAAATCGGAATATCTGTTTTTTCCTTGAGTTTGCGTTCTATTTCAAAGCATCTCGGAGCAGCAATGTCCTCAAGATTTATTCCGCCGAAGCTGCCGGCAAGGAGAGAAATGCAGTTTACAATCTCGTCAACATCCTTTGAACGCACACAGAGCGGTATGGCGTCAACGTCTCCGAATTCCTTAAAGAGAACGCATTTGCCCTCCATTACGGGCATACCGGCTTCGGGTCCTATGTCTCCGAGTCCGAGAACCGCCGTTCCGTCCGTTACAACGGCCACGGTATTCCAACGTCTTGTGAGCTCATAAGACTTGCTTATGTCCTTTTGTATTTCAAGGCACGGCTGTGCTACACCGGGTGTGTAGGCGAGCGATAGCGCGTCCTTACTGTCTGCTTTGGCGCGTGTTTTGATTTCTATTTTTCCGTGCCATTCATAATGTTTTTTGAGAGATTCCTTAGCGTAATCCATTTTTTTAAGGCCTTTCCGGCTACAGCTTTAATTAAGTCGGATGTCTTATGTAGCCTGATAAGACATTCGCGGCAGAATTATTCGGACTTTTTACGGCAAGTTAATACAACGGCGGCGATGCATATAAAAGCACCGGCAAGAACGCAGATGAAATAGGCGGTAAAGAATTCCCTGTTAAAGAAGAATCCTAAAAGTGCCGTAAATATTGCAACAAAAATCAAATATATGCCGAATATTCTGCACAGCTTTTTTGTATCGAAATTATTCCTCAGCTCATTGTCGGGCGAGGCGCTTCCGACGACAAAATTCTCTGCTTTGCCGCTCACCATCGGAATTCCAAGCCCCAAAAAGAGCAAACCTATTGCTATTGAAATTACCTTCATTACCCATCAACCTCTACTTTTGTATACGCATTAAAAATATATTTTAACATTTTTGCTTTTTGTTGTAAATGTGCAATCTAAATAAAAACCATGGAATTTGGGCTGAGTATATTCATCTTGCAGCACAGTAGTGGCATTTTATCTCGGATTCTGATATTTTAAGCAAGTGAAAGCCCGGCATAAAGCATCGGCCGAAAAAACGATTGTAAAATCGTACAAAAACCGCCGCGCCGAACCGCTTAATTTGTTTATGGCTATAAATGTTAAAATAATAACAATTTACCATTGACAAACATTTAACAATAAGTTATGATTTTATCAGTAAGTAATTACTGATAGTGAGGTCAAAGATATGCGAGAGCAGGCTTTGCCTGTCCGTGAAATATCAAGGCAGGCACTTTATAGATTACCTTTTTATTTGTCATATCTCAAAAAGGCGGAGGCTGACGGGGTATTGTATATATCCGCGCCGAAGGTGGCGGCAGACCTTGACCTTAATGAGGTTCAAGTAAGAAAGGACATTGCAAAGGTAAGCTCCTGTGCGGGGAAGCCTAAAATCGGGTATGAGACCGCGAAGCTTATAAAGGATTTGGAAAAATTCCTCGGCTACGACAACACAACCGATGCCGTTGTAGTAGGAGTCGGAAGTCTCGGCAGCTCGCTTTTACATTACGACGGATTTTCCGAATGCGGGTTTCGTATAGTTGCGGGATTTGACGCGGTAAACTTTGACGAAGAGCCGTTCAAAAAGGAAAAGCCCGTCTTTCCCATGCGAAAGCTCGGCGAACTTTGCGAAAGACTCAAGGTGCATATGGCGGTTATAGCTGTGCCGGCGGACAGTGCTCAGGATGTTTGCGACGAGCTTGTCAAAAGCGGAATACTTGCAATTCTTAATTTCACTCCGGTTCATCTTACGGCAGGTCCGGGCATACTTATACAGAATATGAATATTGCTTCGGCTTTGGCGGTTCTTTCCTCTCATATCAGAAAAGAACTTTTGTAAATTTTGTAATATCTGAAAAGGAGATTATATACCTATGGAAACTCAAAACAAGCATGAGATTGTCGATTCGGTAGAAAAACTCGAAGCCCTTCTCGCAAGAGTCAGAGAGGCAGAAAAGATTTTTGCGACTTATTCTCAGGAGCAGGTCGATAAGATCTTTAAAGCGGCGGCTATCGCAGCAAACAAAGCGAGAATCCCGCTTGCCAAAATGGCTGTTGAAGAGACGGGAATGGGCGTAGTCGAAGATAAGATAATCAAAAACCACTATGCCGCAGAATATATCTACAATGCATATAAAAATACAAAGACATGCGGTGTAATAGAGGAAGACAGCGCGTTTGGTATGAAAAAGGTTGCAGAGCCGATAGGCGTTGTTGCGGCGGTTATCCCCACCACCAACCCTACATCTACCGCAATTTTCAAGACCTTGGTTTGTCTTAAAACCAGAAACGGCATTATTATAAGCCCACACCCGAGAGCGAAAAAGTCCACAATAGAGGCTGCAAAAACCGTTCTTGAAGCGGCAGTTAAAGCCGGTGCTCCGGAGGGCATAATAGGCTGGATAGACGTTCCGTCGCTTGATATGACAAATCTTCTTATGCAGGAGGCCGATATAATACTTGCTACGGGCGGCCCCGGAATGGTTAAAGCCGCATATTCGTCGGGCAAACCGGCTCTCGGCGTCGGTCCGGGCAATACCCCCGCAATTATTGATGATACCGCCGACATAGTTTTGGCTGTAAACTCCATAATCCATTCGAAAACCTTTGACAACGGTATGATTTGTGCTTCCGAGCAGTCCGTGACAGTCATGGAATCCATTTACAGCG
>OHHP01001148.1_pt1 | contig 11259 bp, 9 predicted proteins | sample 1568121 | NCBI WGS metagenome assembly OHHP01 (sample SAMEA3879500, study PRJEB24766) | human gut metagenome | biome: human-associated habitat; feature: feces | place: USA | collected 1985/1987
CATTTTTTGTTAAAAAAAGCATATTCCCCTGCCTTTCTATTTACCGTCACATTCTGCCTGCTCATAATCAATAAGCTCTGTGATTGTAGGATGGTCACCGCAGATTGCACATTTACCGTCAGCTTTTGGAAGCTTAACTGTTCTAAACTGCATTGTAAGTGCATCGTATGTAAGAAGCTTTCCTACGAGAAGGTCACCTACGCCGATGATGTATTTGATTGCCTCCATTGCCTGAAGACCCCGAAGCAATCCCCGAGCAATATAAAATTTCTTATTCCGGTACACTGGCTTTTGAAGACTTATGGCCTAAGTTAGGTGATTACGATATGAATGACGTAATGGTAAAGTACACCAGTACGATGACCCGAAATGCTCTTGACAATCGCATTTACGAAATAGAAGACAAGTTTATCTTACAGCACTGTGGCGGTTATCTGCAAAACGGATTTGGATATCAATTACACAAGCTCTCAAACAGCAATGTCAAGAGTGTAAAAATAACGGGGCCTGATGCCAGTGGTTTATCAAGTTCTATATACATGGAAGGAAAAGAAACAGAGCCTGGACAGTCTCACCCAACCATATTGTTGTATGACGACATGACAAAATTCAAAAATATCACTGATGAATCAAAGAAAGAATATACTGTAACCATCACGCTTGATGGAGCTAGTGAGAAAGAGGTGGTACCTCCTTACAACCCGTTTATCTTCATCAGTTCCAACGAGGGTAGAGGCAAAGAATTACATCTGATAAATTATCCCCCGACTGACAAAGCCGACTTATCGTTACTGGGAACCGGAAAAGACATCTACAGACCAGAAGAAGGGATGTATTATGTTTCTGCAGACTTGATGCCGTTTGCTATCAATATGCCAGTAAGTAATCTCCCGGTTCCAGAGGAAGGGAAACGAATCGATCAATCATATCCCAAGTTCTCTGGATGGGTATCATCGAATGGGAAACAAAATAAAGATTGGTACAAATAAAGATTGATACGATTTAAATAAGAGCAGCCCGGATATTGTACGGAATCGCTATCGGGACTTCGCATTGCGAACCATCGATGAAAAAGACATAATAGACATCCGTTTAGAAAGGCGCGAATTACGCAGTTCACACAACTTCTTGAATACTCACCAAGAATTCGTGTGAACTGTGTTTTTATTTTAAGCCACAATATTATAGGATATAAGTATTATCCGTTATGAATGGGCTTTCATCATTAAATCTTCGGCTCCCATTTTATCTTAAAACCTTTATTAGGGAATAGCATATCAAACACAATCACGAATATAAAAACAGATGTTACCAAGATATTCATCGTCAATAAAGAAATGTGATAAGGCCAGGGAAGCAGTAAAGCCAAAGCTATTACAGCAATAATATGTGATAAAGGAAGCATACGGCACGTGACATATTTATAGATACTATTTGCCAGAATATAAACGATTGGTCCGATAATCAGAACAAAAACAACTTCCGCTCTCATTTCTTGTTCGGGATGGGCAACAATCAGTTCGTCTCCTACCGCACAAATAATCAATGCTCCCACCAGTACGATATGAATTGCATTATAAATCAACCCCAGCTTTCCGGGATCTTTCACTTCCTGTATTTTCCGACTACCGGCTTCACTGCTCACATCAAAGTAAACCCACCACATAGCCAAACTACCAATGAAAGATATGACAGCAGAAATAATCACGAGAGGCGTCCATTCTTCTACTTCACTCAAAGAAGCTCCTGTCATCAATAGAGTTTCTCCAAAAGCAATAATCACAAACAACTGGCAACGTTCCACCAAATGATGCCCTTCAATAGTCCATTCCTTGCTACTGTCCGAACGTCCCAGACGAGGTAAAGCAAATCCGTGCATCGGGGCTGTATAATCACAGATGGCGGCTATAATCCACAGTAGAATTTGCCATTCTCCCTGCAATATGGCACCCGTAATCCAAAAGACGGCAGATATACAGAACCAGCCCATAATTCGCTTAAAATTAGCAGCCAGATGATGATCTCCTAACACCCCGATAATATAAAGTGTTCTCCCTGCCTGTATCAGAACATAGCAGACAGCAAATATCAATCCCCGGTAAGTAAAGGCATAAGGAATAGCAGCCGCCATCACCAGCCCCACCAGCATACTGATAAAAAGAAGAATACGTATCGGCCGGGTATCCGGGTTGAACCAGTTAGTCACCCAGATGGTATGTTGCCACAACATCCAGACTGCAAACCACAGGATTGTTTCTTTCAATAATCCTTCCCAAGTGAGATTATGAAGCAAATAATGTGAAAGTTGCGTGACCGAGAAAACATAAATCAGGTCAAACAGCAGTTCGGAATAAGAGACAGTAGCAGTTTCCGTTTCTCTCTTCCGAAGCAATGGATGGGGGGAGTAAAACATACGAGGTTCCTTTTATATATATAAAAGAAACCCCGCAGAAGTCTATTTTGTTCAGAGAAAGTCTTACATTCTGGAAGGAACTTCGATACCCAGCAAATTCATTCCCAAGCGAACAACTTTAGCTACATTAGCAGACAGAGCGATACGGAATACTTTCACTGCCTCATTCTCTTCGCGCAGAATACTATAGTCATGATAGAACTGATTGTATTCTTTCACCAAGTCATAAGTATAATTAGCAATAATAGACGGGCTGTAATCTTCACCGGCTTGTTTTACAACAGCAGCAAAGTCGGCAACCATCTGAATCAGCCCTTCTTCCTTTTCACTCAATTCAATACCAGCCGGAATCTGTTCAGAAATTACGATACCTGATTCGGCAGCTTTCCGAAGTACAGACTGGATACGTGCATAAGTATATTGAATAAACGGACCTGTATTACCATTGAAGTCGATAGATTCTTTCGGATTGAATGTCATATTCTTACGGGCATCGACTTTCAGAATGAAATATTTCAATGCTCCCAGACCCACAATACGGGCAATATCATCAGCTTCTTCCTGTGTCAAACCATCCAGTTTGCCTAGTTCTTGTGAAGTTTCTTTAGCAGTGGCAATCATTTCCTCCATCAAGTCGTCAGCATCAACTACCGTACCCTCACGGGATTTCATCTTACCTTCCGGCAGTTCCACCATTCCGTAAGAGAAGTGTACCAGACTCTTACCCCATTCGAAACCAAGTTTATCGAGCAAGATAGAAAGCACCTGGAAGTGATAGTTCTGTTCGTTACCTACTACATAAATCATCTTATTAATCGGGTAATCGGCAAAACGAAGTTTAGCCGTACCGATATCCTGAGTCATGTAGACAGAAGTACCGTCACCACGGAGAAGGAGCTTATGATCCAGTCCTTCGGCAGTCAGGTCGGCCCATACGGAACCGTCTTCTTTCTTGTAGAAGAAACCTTTTTCCAGACCTTCCATTACCTTTTCTTTTCCTTCGAGGTAAGTATTGGATTCATAATAGATCTTGTCAAAGCCAACCCCCATCTTCTTGTAGGTTTCGTCGAATCCTGCATATACCCAGTTGTTCATCATTTCCCACAATCCGCGTACTTCCGGATCACCGGCTTCCCACTTCACCAACATTTCGCGGGCTTCCTGCATCAATGGAGATTCAGCTTCAGCCTTTGCTTTCGCTTCATCGTCACTCATTCCCTGCGCTGTAAATTTAGCCATCAGCTCCTTTACTTCCGCTTTATAATGCTTATCGAAAGATACATAATAATCACCTACCAGGTGGTCACCCTTCTTACCCGAAGTTTCAGGAGTTTCACCGTTTCCGTATTTCTTCCATGCCAGCATGGACTTACAGATGTGGATACCACGGTCGTTTACAATATTTGTTTTGACTACCTTATTGCCGTTTGCCGCTACAATGTTAGCCAATGCGTTGCCTAAAAGGTTATTACGCACGTGTCCCAAGTGAAGCGGTTTGTTTGTATTCGGAGAAGAATACTCAATCATCACCAATGGAGAAGCGTCAGTGACCTGCATTAAGCCGTACTGTTCATCCGCCTGAATCTCGTTCAGCAATTCAATCCATGTAGCCGATGCAATAGTCAGGTTCAAGAACCCTTTTATCACATTAAACGCTGCTACAGCCGGATCGTTTGCTTTCAGATATTCACCGATTTCCTGTGCTGTTTGCTCCGGTCCTTTTTTTGACATCTTCAGAAAAGGGAACACGACCAGTGTCAAATGTCCTTCAAATTCTTTCTTTGTTTTTTGCATTTGCACCATCTTTTCAGGGACTTCCTGACCGTAGAGTGCTTTCAGTCCACTAATAACGGACGCTACAAGTTTATCTTCTATCTTCATAATCAAGTTATTTCTTGCGCGCAAAGATACAAAAAAAGGAGACGCATCGCGTCTCCTCTCCTAATTTCTTTCAACTATCTATCTTATTCAACAGCTGCAGATAATTCAGCACCAGCTTTAAATTTAGCTACTTTCTTAGCAGGAATAGTAATAGTTGCCTTTGTAGAAGGGTTAATACCAGTTCTTTCAGCTCTTTCGCTTACAGAGAAAGTACCAAAACCTACGAGAGATACTTTGTCACCAGCTTTCATAGCATTAGTAACTGAAGTGATGAAAGCATCAAGTGCTTTTTTTGCATCGGCTTTGCTCATTTGAGCTTCAGCAGCCATTGCACTAATAAGATCAGACTTATTCATAATACGTAAAATGATTAATTAATATATTTGTTACACAAAAGATTATCCCACAATGGATTGATTCCACAAATATAGCCGAACAAAACAACATATCAAATAAAAACATAAAAAAAACGCAGCAAATTATTGAAAAAGAGCTAATAGGAAGCGTTTTTCATGCTTTAAAACAGAATTTATTCGTACTTTTGCGTCTATTATCTAAATATTCAGAAATTAAAATGATGCCAACTGTAACTAAAAACCTGATAATTATCAATGTACTAGTATTTTTCGGGACAATCGTAGCCCAACGTTACGGCCTGGATTTAACGAATTATCTGGGATTACATTTTTTCCTTGCAAGTGACTTTAATCCGGCACAGCTTATCACTTATATGTTTATGCACGGCGGATTCAGCCACATTTTCTTTAATATGTTTGCCGTTTTTATGTTCGGACCGATTCTCGAACAAACCTGGGGACCCAAACGTTTCCTCTTTTACTATATTCTCTGCGGTATCGGTGCGGGACTTATCCAGGAAGGAGTGCAGTATATTCAATATGTAACGGAGCTTAGCCACTACGCACAAGTGAATATAGGTACAGGTGTTATCCCAATGGAAGAGTATCTGAACATGATGACCACCGTAGGTGCTTCGGGAGCCGTTTACGCCATATTGCTGGCATTCGGTATGTTATTTCCCAATAACCGGTTGTTTATCTTCCCGCTGCCATTTCCTATCAAAGCGAAGTTCTTCGTTATAGGATACGCCGCGATTGAATTATGGTCAGGACTTGCCAATAGCGCCGGAGACAATGTCGCTCACTTTGCTCATCTGGGAGGAATGTTATTTGGATTGATCCTGATTTTGTATTGGAGAAAAAAAAGCAATAACAATGGGACATATTATAGCTGATTTAAAGGAGACATTCAGAAGAGGAAATATTTTCATCCAACTGATTTATATCAACGTAGGCATCTTTCTGATCGGCACGTTGATTAACGTTTTCTTGCGACTGTTTGAAGTAAGTACCCCCGATATATTCGGTATATTTGCCCTGCCGGCATCCTTTATCGGATTTATTCATCAGCCGTGGTCGTTATTTACTTATATGTTTATGCATGCCGGTATCCTGCATATTTTATTCAATATGCTCTGGCTGTATTGGTTCGGAAGTTTGTTTCTCTACTTTTTCTCGGCCAAACATTTAAGAGGACTATATGTATTAGGAGGTATCTGTGGAGGTTTACTGTATATGGTTGCCTACAATGTATTTCCTTTATTCAGTTCGCAAGTGGCGGGTGCAACATTGGTAGGAGCATCAGCTTCCGTATTAGCCATCGTAGCTGCTACGGCTTATCGTGAACCAAATTACAGGGTGCAACTTTTTCTTTTCGGTGCTATCCGTCTCAAATATCTGGCACTGGTTGTTATCGGAATCGATGTATTATCCATCACCTCAAGTAATGCCGGAGGACATATCGCCCACCTGGGCGGTGCTCTTGCAGGACTTTGGTTTGCCGCCAGCCTAAGTAAAGGAACTGATTTGACTTCCTGGATCAACTGGATTCTGGATGGTTTCACCTCCTTGTTTCAAAAGAAAACATGGAAACGGAAACCGAAAATGAAGGTACACTATGGAAACAGTGCCACCGGTCGCGAGAAGGATTATGATTACAATGCCCACAAAAAAGCACAGTCTGATGAAGTGGACCGTATTTTGGAAAAACTAAAGAAATCCGGTTACGACAGTCTGACAACTGAAGAAAAGAAAAGCTTGTTCGACGCAAGCAAAAGATAAAGGAATGGAACATATTGGCAAATTTGTCGCATATCTGATACTTGCTGTCAACGCTCTCTTCGTGGGAACGTTGATATTAAGCGCTTATAGCCCTTACCTTAACCCGAAAATAAATCCACTTGCTTCCAGCTTGGGACTTGCATTTCCGATATTCCTGACGATTAATCTGATTTTTATCGGCTTCTGGGCATTCGTCAACTACCGCTATACGCTCTTGCCCGCCATCGGTTTTCTGATTTGTATTCCGCAGATACGAACTTATATTCCTTTTAACTCCACCACAAAAACCATACCGGAAGGAAGCATCAAAATCCTATCCTACAACGTAATGAGTTTCAACAATTTGGAGAAGAAAGATGGAAAAAACCCGGTATTGTCTTATCTTGTAGATAGTAACGCCGATATTATCTGTCTGCAAGAATACAACACCGCTACCAACAAGAAATACCTGACGGAACAGGATATTAAAAAAGCATTGAAAGCCTATCCTTACCAATCCGTCCACCAACAAGGAAAAGGAGATGTGCAACTTGCCTGTTTCTCCAAGTTCCCCATACTCTCGATACATCCCATCAAATATGAAAGTAATTATAACGGTTCCATGAAATATGTACTGAATGTAAATAACGACACTCTTACATTAATCAACAACCACCTGGAATCCAACAAGCTCACCAAAGAAGACAGAGGGATGTATGAGGATATGATTAAAGACCCGAATGCCAAGAAAGTAAAAACCGGACTTAGGCAATTAATAAGAAAACTGGCGGAAGCATCGGCTATCCGGGCTACACAAGCAGATTCTGTGGCTAAAACCATTGCAGAAAGTAAATATCCGACAACCATAGTATGCGGCGATTTCAACGACGGTTCTATCTCATATACCCATCGCATCCTGACTCAAAAACTAGACGATGCATTCACACAGTCCGGTAAAGGATTGGGTATTTCCTACAATCAGAACAAGTTCTATTTCCGCATAGACAATATCTTGATCAGCCCCAACCTGAAAGCCTACAATTGCACGGTAGACCGGTCTATCAAGGCATCAGACCATTACCCGATCTGGTGCTATATCAGTAAACGATAAGAACTGAAAACTCTAATAAAAAACACTTATGATGATTAAAAAGACACTAACCATTTTAGCAGTAAGTTGTATGATGTACTCCTGTGCTACGAAAACAGAAAGCAATCCTTTCTTTACAGAGTTTCAAACCGAGTATGGTGTTCCTTCTTTCGACAAGATTAAATTAGAGCACTATGAACCTGCCTTTCTAAAAGGTATAGAAGAACAGAATCAAAATATCGAAGCCATCATCGAAAGCCCGGAAATTCCGACATTCGAAAATACGATTGTGGCTTTGGATAACAGCGCACCCATCTTAGACCGGGTAAGCATCATTTTCTTCAATATGACAGATGCGGAAACTACTGATTCGCTGACCGCACTTTCCATCAAACTGGCACCGGTTCTTTCGGAACATAATGACAATATCTCCCTGAATGGGAAACTATTCAAACGGGTGAACGATGTCTACCAAAAGAAAGATTCATTGAACCTGACGTCGGAACAAGAACGTCTGCTGGACAAGACTTATAAAAGATTTATCCGTTCCGGAGCGAACCTTGGCGAAAAGGACCAAACTCGCCTCCGCGAAATCAACAAGGAGCTTTCTACACTTGGCATCACTTTCAGCAACAATGTGCTGAATGAGAATAATGCCTTCCAACTTTTCGTTGACAAGGAAGAAGATCTGGCAGGATTGCCTGAATGGTTCCGCCAAAGTGCGGCCGAAGAAGCGAAAGCAGCCGGACAACCGGGAAAATGGTTGTTCACCCTGCACAATGCCAGCCGTCTGCCTTTCCTGCAATATTCTGAAAATCGCCCGCTCCGGGAGCAAATATACAAAGCTTATATCAACCGCGGCAACAACAACGACGGGAACGATAACAAGGAAAACATCCGCAAGATCGTTTCTCTCCGCCTGGAAAAAGCGAACTTATTAGGTTTCGACTGTTATGCAAACTTCGTCCTGGATGAAACCATGGCAAAGAACGCCAACAACGTAATGAGCCTTTTAAATAACCTCTGGAGCTACGCACTGCCAAAAGCAAAAGCAGAAGCTACCGAACTTCAGAAATTAATGGATAAGGAAGGAAAAGGAGAAAAACTGGAAGCATGGGACTGGTGGTATTACACCGAAAAACTGCGGAAAGAAAAATATAATCTGTCTGAAGAGGATACAAAACCTTATTTCAAACTGGAAAATGTACGCAATGGTGCTTTCGCCGTAGCCAACAAATTATATGGCATCACCCTAAGCAAACTGGAAGGCATACCAACTTATCACCCTGATGTAGAAGTCTTTGAAGTGAAAGACGCAGACGGTTCCCAGCTCGGTATCTTCTATGTAGACTATTTCCCACGTCCCGGGAAAAGCGGTGGTGCATGGATGAGCAACTATCGTGAGCAACACGGAACAACCCGTCCGTTGGTATGCAACGTTTGCAGCTTTACCAAGCCGGTAGGCGACACCCCCTCTTTATTGACCATGGATGAAGTGGAAACCCTGTTTCACGAATTTGGTCACGCTCTGCACGGACTGCTGACAAAATGCGAATACAAAGGAACATCGGGAACCAACGTGGTACGTGACTTTGTAGAACTTCCTTCTCAAATCAACGAACATTGGGCGACTGAACCCGAAGTGCTGAAAATGTATGCCAAACATTATCAGACAGGAGAAGTGATACCCGACGAAATCATCGAGAAGATACTGCAACAGAAAACTTTCAACCAGGGCTTCATGACCACCGAATTACTGGCTGCCGCCATCCTCGACATGAACCTGCACACGATGACAGATGTAAAGAATCTGGATATGCTTGCATTCGAAAAAGAAGCGATGGACAAGCTTAACTTGATTCCCGAAATAGCACCGCGTTATCGCGTGACTTACTTTAATCATATCATTGGCGGATACGCTGCCGGATACTATAGTTACCTATGGGCCAACGTATTGGACAATGATGCTTTCGAAGCTTTCAAAGAACATGGTATTTTTGATAAAAACACCGCCGACCTGTTCCGCCATAACGTATTGGAGAAGGGAGACAGCGAAGACCCGATGGTGCTTTATAAGAATTTCCGTGGAGCGGAACCAAGCCTGGAACCACTACTGAAAAACAGAGGAATGAAATAATTCAGCAAAAAAGCCCTTAAACATCAAATATTTGAGGGCTTATTACACATGAATGTGAAAAAAAAACTATATTTGCAGCCTTGTATGCGGCAAAAAGAACTTGTGTACGACAGAATTTAACTGAAAATTAAATTAAAAAAGTAATCATCATAAATTAAAAGTAAAATGCAAAACAAAGGATTTGTAAAGGTTTTTGCGGTATTACTCACACTGGTATGTGTGTTCTATCTCTCCTTCTCCTTCGTAACACGCCATTATACCAACAAGGCGAAAGAAATTGCGAACGGCGACCCGAAAGTGGAACAAGACTACCTCGACTCTCTCTCCAATGAGAAAGTGTGGTTGGGTAACTGGACGCTGAAACAATGTCGTGAGATGGAGATTAGTTTAGGTTTGGACCTAAAAGGTGGTATGAACGTTATCCTTGAAGTTTCTGTACCTGATGTTATCAAAGCACTGGCTGACAACAAGCCGGATGAAGCTTTCAACAATGCATTGGCAGAAGCTGCAAAACAGGCTGTAAACAGCCAGGATGATATCATCACGCTATTTGTCAGAGAATACCACAAAGCTGCTCCTAACGCAAAACTTTCCGAACTCTTCGCAACACAACAGTTGAAAGACAAAGTTAACCAGAAATCATCGGATGCAGAAGTTGAAAAAGTATTGAGAGCAGAAGTAAAAGCTGCTGTTGAAAACTCATATAACGTACTTCGTACACGTATCGACCGTTTCGGTGTTGTTCAGCCGAATATCCAGAGCCTGGAAGACAAAATGGGTCGTATCATGGTGGAATTGCCGGGTATCAAAGAGCCGGAACGTGTGAGAAAACTTCTCCAAGGTTCTGCTAACCTGGAATTCTGGGAAACTTATACAGCTAAAGAAGTTCTTCCTGCCATGCAATCTGCTGATGCTAAATTGCGTGCTGTATTAGCGCAGGAGACAGATGCAGACTCTACCGCTGTAGATTCCACCAAAGAAGCTCCGCTTGCAGAAGCTACTCCGGCCAAGAAAAGCGTAAGTGCTGCCGACAGTCTTGCTGCTGCCCTGAAAGGAGATGCTACAACTACTGAAGATAATTCAACAGCTAACCTGGCAGAAATTAAAAAGCAATACCCTCTGTTGGCTATCCTGCAGTTGAACTCTAGCGGACAAGGTCCTGTGATCGGTTACGCTAACTACAAAGACACTGCTGATATCAACAAATATCTGGCTATGCCGGAAGTTAAAGCAGAACTCCCGAAAGACCTTCGTTTGAAATGGGGTGTTTCTCCTTCTGAATTTGACAAGAAAGGACAGACGTTCGAATTATATGCTATCAAGTCTACCGAACGCAACGGTAAAGCTCCGTTGGAAGGTGATGTAGTAACAGACGCGAAAGATGAATTTGACCAATACAGCAAACCGGCTGTCAGCATGACTATGAACTCTGACGGTGCACGTCGTTGGGCACAGTTGACTAAACAAAACATCGGTCGTTCTATCGCTATCGTTCTTGACAACTATGTATATTCTGCACCAAACGTAAACTCTGAAATCACAGGTGGACGTTCACAGATTACAGGTCATTTCACTCCTGAACAAGCAAAAGACTTAGCTAACGTATTGAAATCAGGTAAGA
>OHHP01001151.1_pt1 | contig 11219 bp, 6 predicted proteins | sample 1568121 | NCBI WGS metagenome assembly OHHP01 (sample SAMEA3879500, study PRJEB24766) | human gut metagenome | biome: human-associated habitat; feature: feces | place: USA | collected 1985/1987
AAGAAGAAGACAGTTGAAATAAAAAAGAGATTACCACCAAATTTGACGAAGAACCAAATCTCTTTCAGAGAGCAACAAGCGGTAGCATTACGAATATTATACATTAGCTGCTTTCTTCTGCTTATTCTTAGGAGCACGCGGCCGGTCTTTATCAGCTCCGGTATCATTTTGCTGTTTCATCCATTTTTGCAGTTCCATCGTCAGTTCTGCCTTCTTCTTACTATATTTCTTCACATCCGCCAGATTATTCATTTCGAACGGATCTTTCTTGATATCATATAGTTCGAACTCGGGACGATTCTTATAGCGATTCATGATTTTATGTGCCTGATCCGTGTCCTGTGCTTTCCACGAGAGATACCATTCTGCCTTTTCAATATGCTTTTCTACGTATGTTTCCTCCGGAGTCAAGTTCCAGATTAGACGATAGCGTCCGTCTGAAATAGAACGGATTGGATATGCCGGACCTTCCGGAACATTGTTGTGAACATGATAAGCATACTTATGGTGTGTCTTTGTTTTCCCTTGAAATACATCTACCAGACTCTTTCCATCTATTACGTCAGGCACCTTTCCGCCTGCAACATCGATAAATGTAGGAAGAAGGTCTTCATATTGCACAATAGCGGAAGTCTCCGTACCGGGTTTAATGACACCCGGCCAGGAAGCCACCATCGCCGACTTGACACCGGCACTCCAATTGGTCCATTTGGCTCCGGCAAATTGCGTACCCTGCTCGGATATGAAAATGACAAGAGTGTTCTGCAGCAGATTCTTTTCTTTCAGAATCTGCATAGCATCCCCCACCTGTTGATCGAGCAGGCCGACTTCCGCCAAATATCTGGCATAGTATTCACGTGTTACTTCCGTGTCGACAAACTGTGGCGGCAACTGAAGTTTCTTCCGGTCGAAAACGGAAGCGTCACCACCTGTCCAGGGAGCATGCGAATTAATAGAAGCCAAGACAAGACAGAAAGGTTGGGAAGCATCACGTTCCATAAACTTCTCGATACCTTTGGTATGATAGTCAGTGTTTGGGCTTGTACATCCTTTGGGGAATCCCGGTACATCTTCGAATGGGAAGTTAGCCAAAGGTTTGATATGCCACTTCCCGGCCAATCCAACCCGATAACCCAGATTTCCCAGATAAGTGGGAAGAGATTTTACATCGGCATTGACCGAGCTATGGTTGGCATAACCGCCATGATGCATCGGATACATACCTGTATAAACACAATGCCGGGTAGGCGTACTCATCGAAACAGAATTATACGCACTGTTGAACTTTATCCCCTGTCGAGCCAATGCATCTATATGGGGAGTCTTGTTGTTGACTGCTCCGAAACAGCCTATATCGTAATAGGAGCAGTCATCGGCTATGATTAATAATATATTAGGCTTCGAAGGAGTTTGGGCAAACCCGTTTCCTATCGCCAATCCGCCTAGGAGGCATAAACTAATCATTGATTTTTCCATCTTGTATTATTTTCAATTCATAGGGTTAACAGATTCAACGCACTACTTTCCATTCTTTAGGAGCTTTGAATCCGTCACGACCTTTACCGTAAGGTACTTCCGGTATACAAGGAGTGATCGTGTCATATTTCAGGGCAACCTCATACAAAGCTTTCACAATTTTCTCGTTTCCTGCGCTGGCATTTTTCTTTTCGTAAGGATCTGTTTTATAATCAACCAGAAAGTCCTGTTTCAAATCCAGTCCCGGTTTCATACCTTTTCTTATCAGTTTGTAGTCTTTATTGACTACTGCTCCGTGTCCCAGATAAAAATCGCGGTCGATACAGGCCTTTTTACCGTTTAATACAGGGAGGATGCTGATGCCGTCATATTCACGTTTCGGACGGCTGTGATCTCCTACCAAATCTTTCAATGTGGGAACAAGGTCAACAAAACCTGTCACCTGTGAACTCAAGTTCTTATATTGTTTCTCTGCCTTCTTCCAATAAAGAACAGCAGGTGCATGTACGCCTCCATCCCACTCGTCGAATTTATGTCCACGCAAAGGTCCTGATGAGGATCCCGGAACACCGGCAGTGCCGTTATCACTAAAGAAGATAAAGAAAGTGTTGTCCATAATTCCTTTCTTCTTCAAGGCATCTACAATAGCACCGATTCCCCTGTCCATACAGGAAACCATTGCACTATAAGTCACTTTCTTCTGTTCTTTCGGTGTCAGGCTGTCGAAATTGTTAGTATAGAGTTTTATATCTTTTTCCTGTGCCTGCAAAGGTGTATGAGGTGCATTATAGGCCACATACAACATAAACGGACCTTCTTTCTCGTATGCATCGATACAGCGGATGGCTTCTTTGGTTATCAATTCGGTAGAATATCCTTTGTCGTGGCAGGTTTCCCAGTCGTTGTGCCAGTCCAGTTCACCTTCACGCGTCAGGTCGAAATAATCTATCGCACCGTTCAGATGACCATAGAAGTGCGAAAATCCCCTATTCATCGGATAATGCACTTTCTTGGTATGCCCCAAATGCCATTTACCAATAATAGCTCTGTTCTTATATCCGTTACGTGCCAGCATATCGGCCACCGTTTCTTCATTCTCATCCAGTCCGTCCTCACGCCAGGGCGGAATAACAGCCGAACGGACACCAAACCGGTTCGGGTAACGTCCCGTCATCAGTCCCGCACGGGTAGGCGTACTGATGGGAGAAGTGTAAAAGCGTTCGAGTTCCACTCCTTCGCCCACCAAAGCATCCAGACAGGGAGTCTTGATTTCACTACCATGAAACCCTACATCTCCCCAACCCAAATCGTCGGCCAATACAATCACAATATTAGGACGCTCTGTCTGCGCATGAAGAAATGCCGGAAGCAGAGTACATCCACAAAGCAAACCAAAAAATTCTTTTTTCATGATATACGATTTATAAATTACATTCTGTGTTTTATTCGTTTTGACTGTGTGACGGCTTATTTTCTCTTTCCCGGCATGTGTTCGAAGGCACGCATCTCGGTAGGTTGTCCTTCGTCTCCACAATCCTTCATCCAGCGTTTCAACTCTTTATCCAAGCGGCTGATGGTAGAAGCTTGTTTCGCGTCCTCCGCCAGATTCTTCATACAATACGGGTCGTTCTTCACATCATACAATTCGATAGCCGGACGATGCTGATATTTAGTCGTCATCGCTTTTGCATGACTATCCGTTTCCGCCAGTCTTTTCCACTCTTTAAACAAAGGAGATTTTGTTTCAACATTCTGGAAAGTAGCTTCCGGGGTGAGATTGACAATATATCTGTATCGGCCGTCGTATACCGAACGGATGCCATAATAAGGCGATCCGGCATTGATGCCTCTCGTGGTCTGAAGGGAGAAAGAATATTTCTTGTGTGCTTTCTTCTTGCCTGTCAATACCGGTTTGAAACTTTCGCCATCCACTTTCGCCTGCGGCTTTCCTCCTATTATATCGACAAAAGTAGGGACAATATCTACGTATTCTACCAACGCGTCACTTACGCTTCCCGGCTTAACCACTCCCGGCCAACGAACGATACAGGCAGAGTGTACCCCCGCATCATAACAAGTCCATTTGGCAAAAGGCAGGCTGTTGCCTTGTTCGCTCAAATATACGACAACAGATTTATCCGTCATTTTTTCCTTATCTAAAATAGAAAGGACATTGCCGAATTCCTGATCCATATAATTGATCTCTGCCAGATAATGGGTAAACAACTCGCGAGTCTGGGGAATATCTACATACATAGGAGGCAGTGTCAGTTTGTCCGCATTAAATTGAGAGGCATCGCCTTTATTCCAAGGAGTATGCGGTTGATTGGAGGCTACAAACAGACAGAAAGGTTCGCCTTTCGCCTTGCAATCGGAAATAAATTTCTGAATTGCTTCAAAATTCAAGTCCCCACCTTTCAAAGGAGGTACATAAAGGTCGAAAGGAAATACTGATTTCGGGGCAATATGCGATTTCCCGATCAACGCGACTTTATAACCCAATGGTTGCAGATGATGTACAACGCTCAATGTTCCTTCATTGGCACAAGTGTGATTAGGGTAAGCTCCGCTGCGTACAGGCCATACACCTGTATATAGATTATGGCGGGTAGGCGATGACATCGGAACAGCCTGATAGGCTTGTGTGAAACGTACTCCCTGTGTGGCAAAGTGGTCGATATTCGGAGTCTTCGAATCAACACTGCCATAACAGCCCAAGTCATAATGAGAACAATCGTCGGCTATGAACAATAGGAAGTTCGGTTTTTCCGTTTGCTGGGCGAAAGACAGGCTGGTAGCTCCCAAGGCCACGGATGCACTTACTAGTAATTTATTCATTTTGTGTTCCTCCTTTATTTATTTCTTTGGATGCTTAGGTAATACAAAGTTTGCATTCGCCCATTTCTCCCATTCGGCAACTAACTTGGTAAGCACTTCAGGGTGCTGTTCTGCCAGATTGTTACGTTCGGTACGGTCTTTAACCACATCGTACAATTCCCACTCTTTTCCTTTTTCGTCGCGGATTGCTTTCCAGTTTCCCCAGCGGATCGCTCTATTGTTCTGATGTTCCCAATACATATATTCATGGATAGAGTCTGCTTTCTTTTGAATAGCAGGGAAAAGGCTACTGCCTACCAATGGATATATTTTATTTCCGCCGTGATAAGTTTCCGGATAGGCGGCTCCTGTTGCTTCCAGAATTGTCGGCATAATGTCCGGCAAATAACCGGGAACACGGCACCATTCACCTTTCTTATTCTTCAGATTGCTTTTCCACGACACGATGAGAGGGGTAGAAATACCTCCTTCATAAGAACGGCATTTGTATTTACGGAACGGAGTATTGGAAACCTGTGCCCATGCTCTTCCGTAAGAAGGGAACACGCTACAAGCCGGATTGTTGATTTCAGACACTTTCCCGCCTCCCAATTCAGCGTATGGCTCGGCACAAGCACCGTTATCGGACAAGAACATGACAAGCGTGTTATCCAACTTACGATTCTTCTTCAGGTAGTCCAGCAGTTTTCCTACATTATAATCTACACAATGCACCTGCGCTGCATAAACGGCCATCCGGTAGGCTACTTCATCTTTTTCCTTCTCTGTCAGCTCGTCCCATTTCCGATTTTCCCATTCGGCAAACTCTGTATTCGAGTCGATAATTCCCAACTTAGCCATCCGCTTCCGTCTTGCTTCACGAATTTCATCCCATCCTTTCTCACGATAGATCTTCGTGAATTTTTGAATGTCTTCTTCTTTTGCCTGCAACGGCCAGTGAGGAGCGTTAAATGCCAGATATAGGAAGAAAGGTTTATCATCTTTCTGCTCATCAACAAAGCGAATCGCGTAATCGGTAAATGCATCTGTTGTATAATAAGGTGCTTCCGGCTCCGGAAGTTTTGTATTGTCAAGGGTCAAGCCGCGTCCTCCCGATGGACGGAGATAGCTGCAAGCTCCTGCCAAAATTCCGTAGAAGCGTTCAAATCCCCGTTGTAAGGGCCACTTTTCTTCTCCATGCATTCCCAGATGCCATTTACCTGCCATATAGGTATGGTAGCCGCCTTCTTTCAGAACTTCGGCTATTGTGACACAATTGCGGTTGAGGAATCCTTTGTATCCCGGCACTCCCCAATCATTCGGACTCTTCTGGCCGGGATTTTTAAACGGGTCTTCGGACATCTGACCGATACCTGCCTGATGTTGATATAGCCCTGTCATTAAACTGGCCCGGGCAGGGCAAGAACGTGAAGTGTTGTAGAATTGTGTGAAACGTACTCCTTTGGATGCCAACGCATCAATATTAGGGGTCAGTATTTCTCCACCGTAGCAGCCAATATCGGAATAACCCATATCATCTACCATAATCAGTACGACATTCGGCTTCTCTTGTGCCGAACAAAACGATGCCATCAGTAAGGGGGCAGTCATTAAGAAATTCTTCTTTACCATAGTATTATCAATTATCTGGAAAACAAAAATAGAGAAGTTTATGGAAAAGGAAGGAAAAATGCTAATCAATAAAGAACAAAATCAGGTATATATGATACCAAACAGGTATACAACGCTTTTGTGAACTTTTATTTTTACTATGAATAGTTTTTTTCCTTTATTGAACAATAAGTTTTCTATTTTCAGGCCAATATGTTCTAACTTTGTACGCTAGTTAAAAAACCTACTAAGATGAAAAACAAACGAATTACTTTTCTTCTTTCTTTTTGCTTACCATTAGCAATAGCATGGGGAGAAATACCTCCTGCTAAAACTGTATTTACACAATACATGAACCAGGCACAAACATTCGCCAACAACTATCCGCGAGAGAAAGCCTATTTGCATTTCGACAACACGAGTTATTATGTTGGAGATACGATCTGGTTCAAGGCTTATGTCACTCTCGCCGAAAAGCAGACTTTCAGTCCGATCAGCCGCCCCCTGTATGTGGAACTGGTGGATCAGACAGGACATATAGCAGATAAACAAATCATCAAACTGACGCAGGGAGAAGGGAACGGACAATTCATTCTTCCCCGTTCCATGTTATCCGGCTATTATGAGGTACGTGCCTATACCCGCTGGATGCTTGCTTTCAACGAACCGCAGTATTTCTCACGTACTTTCCCGATTTATCAACTTGCGAATAGTGATAAGCTGGAACGTAGTATCACAACTTACGAACTTAGTCCGTCGATGGAGAACCGTCCGTCGGAAACTAAGGAGAAGTTGAGTGTGCGCTTTTTTCCCGAAGGAGGGCAATTAGTGGAAGGAGTGACTTCGCAAGTGGCTTTCAAGGCGGAGAGTAAAAATGAGGGGAATATAGAATTGTCGGGAACGCTCTATACCAAAGAAGGAGCAGAAATCACTTCTTTCGAGACTTTGCACGATGGAATGGGGCATTTTGAATATACACCTTCTGCACAACCGGCTGTTGCCAAAGTCGATTTTCAAGGAAAGAAATATGAATTTACCCTTCCACAGGCGTTGCCTAACGGGTATGTGTTGAGTACTGTCAACAATGCCGGTGCCCTTTTGGTGAAAGTATCCTGCAATACCGCTACTCCTCAAGACACATTGGCTGTATTTATCAGTTATCAGGGGCGGCCGTATGTTCATCAATTGATTAGTTGCCGGGCGGACGCTCCACAAGAGTTCATTCTGCCTACCCGCAAACTACCGGCAGGTGTACTGCAAGTCAGCCTCATCAACCGAGCTGGTAATACGTTATGCGAGCGTTTTGTCTTTTCCAATCCACGTGCTCCTCTACAACTATCCGCAGAGGGACTGAAAGAGGTGTATACTCCCTACGCTCCTATTCGTTGTGAGTTACAGGTAAAGAATGCCAAAGGAGAACCGGTATCGGGAGATGTATCAGTCAGCATCCGGGATGCCGTCCGGTCAGATTATCTGGAGTATGACAATAACATCTTCACTGATTTGCTGTTAACATCTGATTTAAAAGGATATATTGAAACGCCTGGGTATTATTTTAAAAATAATACCCAGCGACTAAAAGCTTGCCTGGATAATTTAATGCTGACACAGGGCTGGAGTCGATTTAATGTGGAAGATCTTTTAAAAGAACAGCAGACGAATCCGCAATATTTTATGGAAATCGGACAATTTGTTTCCGGTAAGGTATTGGATATCCGCAACAAGCCACTTGCAGGAAAACATGTGAATGTGTTTGTCAATAAGCGCCCTTATCCTTCAATATATACAGATAGTAATGGAGTATTTCTTGTTGATAAGTTAAGTTATGCAGACACAGCCAGAGTGGAAGCACAAGTAATAGAGAAAGGAAAAATATTTCGTGCCAATGTTCAAATAGACCGGGATTATTTTCCAGAAGCGACTAATGCCCACCCTTATATAAATACAAAATATCAGCACCAAAATGAATATATCGAGGAGATGCAATCGCCCTTTGTAAAAGAAGATGGTGTTTTAATGTTACGGCTTCCGGAAGTCGTAATCAATGCCAGAACTCTGGTGAAAGATCGTTTTTCTTCTTATAAAATGGACGATGAAGAAATGTTATCTCAACAAGATGCACGCACAGCACTTGATCTGGTAAAGAAAGTTCCAGGATTTCGAATTATCGATAATCGACCCTATATTAATCCTAAATACTCTCAACGTCCAGAGCATTTAATGTCTAATGATGTAAATAACCGAAATGCATTACGTCCGAAAGAAAAAATAGATTACGGCCGTACCGCACGCTTTATGTTAGATAACAGGGCTGTTGGCTTTAATGTGCTTTCTCTTATCGATGCAGCAGATATTATTGGTGTTCATAAAATAGATCCGGAAGTTGATGCAGCTGTCAATATCACTCAAAATCTGAAATATTTGGAGGCAGCATATAATGAGGCATTTGAAAGCGGTGCTACTTTAGAAGAATTGGAAGAACTGGAAGTTGACAAGCAGCTTCAAAAAATGAAAGATGGATCTCAAAATATTTCCGGAGGATGTATTGTATTAACCTCTCGTACCGGTAATTTAGCAATTCCCAGTAATTCTCAGGGAGACACCGCTTTCCTGCTTGGCTTCAATCGGTATAAATCTTTTTATAGTCCTAAATATACAACTGATATTGAACGCCAATCTTCTGTACCAGATAACCGTACTACTATTTATTGGCAACCAAAACTTTTAACTGATGAAAATGGTAATGCCAATGTTCATTTTTATACTGCTGATCGGCCAAGTTATTATACTGTAGTTATTGAAGGGATAACAGATAAGGGGGTTCCTTGTCGGTATGAATATTTATTAAAAAGATAATGTCACATCTTATAAATGATAAAACTATGAAACATATTAATTTATTTCTGATGTTGTGCGTACTTTGTATTGTTGTATACGGAATAAGTGCTTGTTCCAAAGAAGAGAATCATAAGCCAGATACGGATCAGTCTATTCCAACTCCAGAGCCAGACCCTACTCCAGAGCCCGAACCTGACAATTACACATTGCAAGGAACTATGCAGGCTGCAGAACAATTAGTTGGGAAAAATTATTCTGAGATTCATAAGTATATGCGCTCTTACGGCTGGGATTATTCTGAACACCCCAATTCATCTGACAAAGATCACAATGACGGTATACATTGTGAGGTTGTATACGACAAAATCATACAACAATATGTTTTTAAATTTATCATTCATGCCAATGCAGAGATACTTGATGGTGATCGCGGAAAATTGGAAGACCGTCAACGTAATGAAATGAAAACACAAACAACTGCTGCTTGGTATAAATTGAATGGAAACTGGGACGAATGGCAACGCTTGGAATGGAAATTCCGTATTCCGAAAGATTTTAGACCTTCTACGAGTTTCTGTCACATTCACCAACTAAAAGCGCAGGAAGGAAACAATGGTTCTCCACTGATAACGATTACTCCCCGCTGCAATAGCAATGGTAGTAATCGACGAATACAAGTTATTCATACAGGTGATAAAAGTGCCACTAATAAAGGTACAATAATAGACAATTTACCTCTATCAGACTTTGAGGATGAATGGATACAAGTAGAGACAGAAATGCATTATACCCATAATGGTTCATTTAGCATTAAGATGACACGTATCAGTGATGGAAAAATCCTAGTTAATAAATCGTTCTCTGATATAGACATGTGGAGAAAAGGTGCTATTAGTATTCGTAATAAATATGGTATTTATCGGAGCTTTGGCAGAAATATGGATGGTGTGGATGATCGCCCAACAAACGGAATAAAGGATGAAACTCTACAACTGGCTGATTTTAAAGTCTACGAAAAAAATACGAACCCTAATCCGGAGAGTCACGATTAAAATGTAAGAAATAACATAGAGAGTTCTACTCCGACCCTAAATAAGGTAAGATGAAAAAGTTGTTTATTACAATGATCTGTATCTTTATTCTTCCTTCTTTGTTTTTCAAGGATGGAGGCGAAATACTAGCTTTTCCAACTCAGGAGAAAGCCTATCTCCACACCGACAAGTCTTTCTACTTGATTGGCGATACCATTTGGATGAAAGGTTATCTTGTAGATGCACAAACGCATAAAGAAAGTGATGCACAAAGTCGCTTTTTATATATCGAACTCATAAACCGGAAGAATAAGGTAATTCAGCGTAAAAAAATAAAAGAAGAAAACGGGCATTTCTCTAATTTCATTCCTTTAGAGAAAGATATTGAAGAGGCCGATTATCAGATTCGCGCTTACACCAATTTCATGAGAAATCAAGGAGAGGAGTTCTTCTTTACCAAACAGATTCCCGTATATGCCAATACCTCTTCGTTACTTACTGCGAACATCGAATATGATTCGGATGAAACCGATGGGAAATATGCCGTTATCACCCTGTTGCGTAAAGACGGCACTCTCTATGCAGGTTCTCGTGTCGAGTACATGATTCGCACGAAAGAGTATATGAATCGCTTTCGCCGTGTGAGAACAAATGCCGATGGACAAATACGCTTTAAGCTGCCCGACCGGGAGAAAGGCGTGGAACCTTATGTCTACCTTTCTCTATACGAGAAAGAATATGTACACCGCAAGCGCATCTTCCTGCCGCAGGATTATGAATATACAGTTGGCTTCTATCCGGAAGGAGGGCATTTACTGGCAGGAGTACAACAGCAGGTTGCCTTTAAAGCAGAAACTTCGACCGGGGAAATAATAAATGTAGAGGGATATGTATTAAATCAACGAAAAGATACATTGGTCACACTCAATAGCGAGTATGCCGGCATAGGCTCCTTTACGGTTCAAGCCGATGAAGCAGATACACTGTGTGCTTTTGTGAAAGATAATCTTGGGCATGAGCGGAGTTTTACTCTACCTAAAGCTTCCACCACCCATATTTCTCTCGCCATACATCAGGATCCCACTTCTGTACACTACTGTATACTCACTCCTTTGGATAGAGAACTGAATGAGGACTTCGGTTTATTGGTGCATACACGTGGCAAGATCCTCTTGAATCGTGTCGTATCTCGCGAACAATTATCCGACAGTATCCCTCTCGACTCGTTTCCCGAAGGAATTGCCCACTTCACACTATTCAACCGTGATACGACAGTGGTGAGCGAACGTCTTGTCTTTGTCAGGAAGCCTGACGCTGTGTTTCAGTTAGCGGTTTCTGGTACTCCGGCCGACAGTCGCCAACCTGTAAAAATGGGGTTACGCATTTTGGATAATCAACATAGGCCGGTTCAGGGAAATTTCTCTTTGAGTATAACCGACGATTTCG
>OHHP01001154.1_pt1 | contig 11171 bp, 7 predicted proteins | sample 1568121 | NCBI WGS metagenome assembly OHHP01 (sample SAMEA3879500, study PRJEB24766) | human gut metagenome | biome: human-associated habitat; feature: feces | place: USA | collected 1985/1987
CTGCAAGACCTGCTGCTCTTTGTAGTACGAGGAATCGCCGTGTACAACGAACATCTGCGCCGGGAAGGACATCCTTCTGAAGAAGCAGACAAATTTATCTACGATGCCCTGTTCATCACCATCACTAACGCCAATTTTGACAAAGCGGCCATCATCAGAAAAATAAAAGAAGGATTACAACTGAAAAACGAACTCGCCAGCAAAGTAACCATTGCAAATGCTCCCGACGAATGTCTTTGGAATGGAAGCGAAGATGAGTTTGAAGAGAAATCAAAAACTGTCGGTGTGCTTCGCACTTCCAACGAGGATATCCGCTCACTGAAAGAACTTGTACACTATGGCCTGAAAGGAATGGCTGCCTACGTAGAGCATGCGCATAACCTGGGCTACGAGTCACCGGAAATATTTGCTTTCATGCAACATGCCTTGTCTGAACTGACCCGCAATGATATTACAGTGGAAGAACTGGTTCAGCTGACTTTGGAAATAGGAAAGTATGGAGTATCGGCAATGGCACAGCTGGATAAAGCGAATACCAGCAGCTACGGAAATCCGGAAATCTCACAAGTGAGTCTCGGTGTACGCAATAATCCGGGTATATTAATCAGCGGACATGACTTGAAAGACCTGGAAGAGTTATTGGAACAAACAGAGGGTACAGGAGTAGATGTATATACTCACAGCGAAATGTTGCCTGCACATTATTATCCTCAACTAAAGAAGTACAAGCATCTGGCAGGAAACTACGGAAACGCCTGGTGGAAGCAGAAAGAGGAATTTGAAAGTTTCAACGGTCCTATCTTGTTCACAAGTAACTGTATCGTTCCGCCACGTGCAAATGCCAGCTACAAGGATCGTATTTACATCACAGGAGCCTGCGGCTTAGAAGGGGCACATTACATCCCCGAACGTAAAGACGGAAAACCGAAAGATTTTTCTGCACTGATTGCTCATGCTAAACAATGTCAGCCACCGGTAGCCATTGAAAACGGAACGATTATCGGAGGATTCGCTCATGCACAGGTGACAGCCCTGGCAGATAAAGTGGTGGACGCCGTGAAAAGCGGAGCTATCCGTAAATTCTTTGTAATGGCAGGATGCGACGGACGTATGAAGAGCCGTGAATACTATACGGAATTTGCTCAAAAATTACCTGGTGACACCGTGATTCTTACTGCCGGTTGTGCCAAGTACAGATATAATAAACTGGCTTTAGGTGATATCAACGGCATTCCGAGAGTGTTGGATGCAGGACAATGTAACGACAGTTACTCATTGGCCGTCATCGCTTTAAAACTGAAAGAAATCTTCGGATTGGATGATGTGAATCAGTTGCCTATCGTATACAACATCGCTTGGTACGAACAAAAGGCGGTCATTGTTTTATTGGCATTACTGGCTTTGGGAGTGAAACACATTCATTTGGGTCCTACACTTCCCGCTTTCCTTTCACCGAATGTCAGGAACGTATTGATCGAACAATTCGGGATCGGAGGTATCAGTACAGTGGATGAAGATATTGTGAAGTTTCTATCATAAATGATAAGGAAACAGAAGGGTATTTTACAAGCAGATTCTCTTCTACAAAATAGTGACGGTATTTGATAAGGATAGTGACGGTATACAACAACCATACCGTCACTATTTCCATCATATACCGTCACTATCTTTTTTTCTATATTAGGAGGACTCCTGCTTAATCAGGAGTCCTGCATTTACTCCCGCATAGTGGATGTTTTTTTGAATAGAATTTCAATCCTCTCTGGGTAATATTAAATTGAGAACTACTCCCACCAAAGCTGCCAGTCCAATGCCGGACAATGAAAAATCGCCCCAATTAAAAGCAGCGCCACCAATGCCGACAGTCAGTGTCAAAGATACAATGATTATATTTCTGGTACGGCTCAAATCAATGCAATTATTCACAAGATTACCAATACCCGCACAAGCAATCGTTCCGAAAAGCAATAACATGATGCCGCCCAGTACCGCACTTGGAATGGATCTTAATAATGCACTGATTTTACCGATAACGGAGAATAAGATAGCGGAAATGGCAGCTATTCGGATCACTTGCGGATTAGTAATCTTTGTCAGTGACATGGCTCCTGTCACTTCCGAATAGGTAGTCACAGGAGGCCCACCCAGCAATCCGGCACAGAAACAGGCCAGACCATCACCCAATAAGGTGCGGTGCAACCCCGGATCTTTCACGAAATCTTTTCCGGTGACCGTATTAACGACATAAATATCACCAATATGTTCTATCACCGGAGCAATGGCTACCGGAATCATAAACAACACAGGTTCCCATGAGAATTTAGGAAAGACAAACTGCGGCAATCCAATCCAGGCAGCATCCCTGACACCGGACAAATCCAAATCGTAGAAAAGCCATGCAGCCAGATACCCTACTACAATTCCACAGAAGATAGGAATCAGTTTCAAAAGCCCTTTGGCTTTCATTGAAACAACGACTGCGGTAACCAACGAAAGCAGTGCCAGTACCCAGTTCTCTTTTGCCATATTCACTCCTGTTCCCGCCAGTGACAAACCTATCAGAATGATGACAGGTCCTATGACAACAGGAGGAAACAGCCGCTCAATCACCCTCACTCCCTGCCATTTGACAAGCGCACTCATCACAAAGTAAACTAATGCTACTCCAACCATGCCGGATAAGGTGCCGGGCAACCCATAAAGTTCTGTCGCTTTAATGATAGGCGCAATAAATGCGAAACTACTCCCCAGAAAGACAGGAACCTTTCCACGCGTAACCGCATGAAAGATAAGCGTACCAATACCTGCTGTAAACAGAGCTGTAGAAGGGTCAAGCCCTACCAATAACGGTACGAGTACCGTAGCACCGAAAGCTACAAACAAGAATTGTACCCCCACCACCCCTTTCCTCAAAGGTGTAAGATTATTTGAATCCATAAGTATAATGTAGATTATTCTTTGCAAAATTAGTCTTTTTAGACAATTTAACTCCCTTTTTTCACAAAAATACATCCAAAAAGAGTTTTTATTTGTTGTTAATAATGTGTAACTTCGCACGGTGAGAATTAATACGACAATTTTATAACTTTATAATATATTGCCTATGATATTTACAGCAGAAAACACCCTACTTATCGGTTCTATCTTACTTTTCGTCAGCATCGTTGTTGGAAAAACCGGATACCGCTTTGGAGTACCTACCTTATTATTGTTCCTCGTAGTAGGAATGTTGTTTGGAAGTGACGGCCTCGGCCTGCAGTTCCACGACGCGAAAGACGCCCAATTTATCGGTATGGTGGCCCTTAGTATTATCCTTTTCTCGGGAGGTATGGATACGAAATTCAGAGAAATCAAACCTATTCTAGGTCCCGGTATCGTGCTTTCCACTGTCGGAGTACTACTTACAGCTCTTTTCACCGGACTCTTTATCTGGTGGATATCAGGTATGAGCTGGTCAAATATTTATTTACCTATCACTACTTCCCTGCTTTTGGCCTCCACCATGTCGTCTACGGATTCGGCTTCGGTGTTCGCCATTCTCCGTTCACAGAAGATGAACTTGAAACACAACCTTCGTCCCATGCTGGAACTGGAGAGCGGAAGTAATGACCCGATGGCCTATATGCTTACCATTGTCCTGATACAGTTTATTCAATCGTCAGGTATGGGAGTCGGAGCTATCGTAGGCTCTTTCGTCATCCAGTTTATCGTCGGCGCGGCTGCCGGATATGTACTTGGAAAGCTAGCTATCCGGATGTTGAATAAGCTCAATATTGATAATCAAGCCTTGTATCCCATCTTATTACTGGCATTTGTGTTTTTCACTTTCTCCATCACCGACTTACTGAAAGGTAACGGATACCTTGCCGTATATATCGCCGGTATCATGGTGGGAAACAATAAAATCATGCACCGTAAGGATATCTACACCTTTATGGACGGACTGACCTGGTTGTCGCAAATCATCATGTTCCTTTGCCTGGGATTGCTTGTCAACCCGCACGAAATGCTCGAAGTAGCTGCCGTGGCATTGTTGATTGGTGTTTTCATGATTATTATCGGGCGCCCGTTAAGCGTGTTCCTTTGTCTGCTTCCATTCCGGAAAATCACAATGAAATCGCGGCTGTTCGTCTCCTGGGTAGGATTGCGTGGAGCAGTTCCCATTATCTTCGCCACTTATCCGGTGGTTGCAGGAGTCGAAGGATCGAATATTATCTTTAATGTCGTATTCTTCATCACAATCGTTTCACTGGTAGTGCAGGGAACAACGGTTTCTTTCGTTGCCCGCCTGTTACATCTGTCCAAACCGCTGGAAAAGACGGGGAATGATTTCGGAGTGGAACTTCCGGAAGAAATAGACTCTGACCTTAGTGACATGACTATCACTAAAAGTATGCTGGAAGAAGCAGACACATTGAAAGATATGAATCTTCCGAAAGGCACACTGGTAATGATTGTGAAGCGTGGAGATGAGTTCCTGATTCCCAACGGAACGCTGAAACTGCATGAAGGAGATAAACTGTTACTTATTTCCGAAAAATCCAAAGAAGAAGATACTGATTCAGAATAACATCAGAAAAGAGTTATTCAGTACACTATAACTGATTCGTCTCCACGCATGGAACCTCTTGCCTTGGCAAGACATTCGTTTCATCTTCATGCGTGGAGACGAAATGTTTTATATAGGCCAATGAACTAGTTCTAAGGAAGAAACACGAATGACCTTTATCCGGCTGGTAAAATTGTTCGTTCCCCCTCCGTTAATTAACCGTAAAACTTGAATTTAAAATTCGGTTTACATCTACGAAGTATTAATTTTGCGCAGTTTTAAACTAAATGTGCAAAAATCGAATGGAACAAGAACATCAGTTCATTGATTATATTGAGCAAAGCATCATCAAAAACTGGGACAAAGATGCCTTAACTGACTATAAAGGAATTACCCTCCAATATAAGGATGTAGCGCGTAAAATCGCTAAATTTCACATCGTCTTGGAAAGTGCCGGCATCCAGCCGGGAGATAAAATAGCCGTTTGCGGACGTAACAGTGCTCACTGGGCAGTTACTTTCCTGGCGACTATCACTTACGGAGCTGTTATTGTTCCCATTTTGCATGAATTCAAGGCAGATAATATTCATAATATCGTCAACCATTCCGAAGCCAAATTACTTTTCGTCGGCGACCAGGCATGGGAGAACCTGAATGAAGATGCCATGCCTTTGTTAGAGGGCATCGCTTCGCTGGCTGATTTCTCGGCATTAGTGTCCCGAAACGAAAAACTCACTTACGCTTTTGAACACCGGAACGCTATTTACGGTCAACAGTATCCCAAGAACTTTCGACCGGAACATATTTGTTACCGGAAAGATCGTCCGGAAGAACTGGCTATCATCAACTATACTTCCGGTACCACGGGTTACTCTAAAGGAGTGATGCTCCCCTATCGCAGTCTTTGGTCAAACGTGGCTTATTGCTTCGAAATGCTTCCCGTTAAACCGGGAGACCATATCGTTTCCATGTTGCCTATGGGACACGTGTTCGGTATGGTATATGATTTCCTTTACGGATTCTCTGCAGGTGCACACATCTATTTCCTGACGCGTATGCCGTCTCCGAAAATCATTTCCCAATCTTTCTCCGAAATTAAACCCAAAGTGATTTCTTGTGTACCGTTGATTGTGGAAAAGATTATCAAGAAAGATATTCTTCCTAAAGTAGACAGCAAAATCGGCAAGTTATTGCTGAAAGTGCCTATTGTGAACGATAAAATCAAATCGCTGGCACGACAGGCTGCCATGGAAATCTTCGGTGGAAACTTTGACGAGATTATTATCGGAGGCGCTCCTTTCAATGCGGAAGTAGAGGCTTTCCTTAAAAAGATAGGGTTCCCCTACACCATCGCTTACGGTATGACGGAATGTGGTCCGATTATTTGTTCCAGCCGTTGGGAAACACTGAAACTTGCTTCCTGCGGAAAGGCAACCAGCCGAATGGAAGTCCGTATTGACTCACCGGACCCGAAAACACATGCTGGAGAAATCGTATGCAGAGGAATGAATATGATGCTGGGATATTATAAAAATCCGGAAGCTACGGCGCAAATTATTGATGCTAACGGTTGGCTGCATACCGGTGACCTCGGTACGTTGGATGAAGAGGGTTATGTGACAGTCCGCGGACGTAGTAAGAACCTGCTTCTCACCTCTAGCGGACAGAATATCTATCCCGAAGAAATTGAAAGCAAGCTGAACAACATGCCGTATGTTTCGGAGTCACTGATCGTCTTACAGCACGAAAAGCTGGTAGCACTGATCTACCCGGATTTCGACGATGCTTTCGCTCATGGATTGCAGCAGACGGATATTCAGAAAGTAATGGAACAAAACCGTATCGAATTGAATCAACAGCTTCCTAACTATTCTCAAATAAGCAAAATAAAGATCCATTTCGAGGAATTTGAAAAGACTGCGAAAAAGTCAATCAAACGCTTTATGTATCAGGAAGCAAAGGGATAATTATCCCGGATAAGCACGATAAGTATCCATGCAATAATTCTCATAGTATTAGCACGGATTATATAAACTGATAATGAGAACATGCTTAATAATAAAAACGGTGGACAGTGTTGAGGCTGTTCACCGTTTTTCCTAACCTCTAACTAACTTTATTTATACTACCTGTTTTTCTATCTTCCTACCTAAAAACGAATCCTATTTCCATTATTAACAGTCTAACTTTATAATCAATCGATCTTTTTAAAGTGCCATAAATGAAATAGCCTGTCCGCCTCCGGCAGCCATTCGTATGTTCAACGTATTTTCAGAAGTAACCGTTTGTTCCGTTATCTGGTAATCCGTAGGATTTGATTTCCAATCCGCATTCTCTCCATCCGCATAGATGACAGTTTTATACTGTTTGCCCGGTTCCAGGAAATCCAGTTTTATTTCCAGTGTACGGGGGTTCTCGTTCGTTGCCGCTCCCAAGAAATAGTTGCCTTTTGCTTTACGCACGATGGCTACAAATTCCCCCGGTTCTCCTGCCAATGCTTTCGATTCGTCACAATCCGGATCGAAATCGCGGAAGAACTGGAAAGCCGGATGGCCTTCATAATTTTCAATCATATCAGATGCCATCTGCAAGGGAGAATACAAAATCACCCAGTTAGCAAGCTGTTTCGCCAATGTTGTATTCACACGGCTGTTTCCTTTATCCTGATCGTTCCATTTCTGGCGACGGGGAGAATCTTTGGTGTTCAGAAACAAAATATCAAACGTACCCGGTGTATAATCCAGCGGACCGGACAGCATACGGGTGAACGGCAACATGACATGATGAGACGGAGGATTTCCTTCGCTCCATGCATTCCATTCCATCCCTCTCACTCCTTCACGTGTCATCATATTAGGCCATGTACGACGGATACCGGTATCTTTAATAGGTTCGTGCGCATCCAGCGTCATTTTATGACGGGCAGCTGTTTCCACCACTTTCTGATAGTGGTTGACTCCATATTGGCTGTGATGAAGATAACCATTCGGGAAAGCTCCCGCATATCCTGTCTTCAGGACATGGATACCGTGGTCTGTGTACCATTGCATAGCATGATCCATCTGGCGCTCATAGTTGGGAATATTCCCTCCGGTCTCGTGATGGCCGATAACTTCAACTCCTTTTTCCTTTGCATAACGAACCACTTCATCAATGTCAAAGTCAGCATACGGTTTCGTAAAGTCAAAGTTTTGCATACCACCCCAGCTTTCCCAGCCTTCATTCCAACCTTCAAACAAAACGCCTTCAATCTGATTGGCAGCGGCAAAATCAATGTATTTCTTGGCATTGACAGTAGTGGCTCCATGACGTTCATCCATCTTCCAGGTTTCTACGCCGAGATGCATCCCCCACCATACACCTACATATTTCATCGGACGAATCCAATCGGTCGTTTCTATTTTACTTGGTTCATTCAGATTTAAAATCATAGCCGAATTAATCAGACTAACGGCATCCGGAACAATCTGAATAGTACGCCAGGAAGTAGTGAAATGATTACCTTTACGCACTTTCACACCATCAGGCCATGGAGCAAGTTCAGCTTTCAACGTATAGTTTCCTGCCTGCTTCAAAGTCATTTCCGAGAAATCGTACAATGCCGCTTCATGAATACTTCCGTAGACGCCATCGGCAGTTTTAAAGGTGAAAGGAGTATTGGCTATCTCCACCTCGGAAATGGGACGTTGCGCATAAAGCAATTCATAAGTTTCGGCACTGGCAGGAATAGACCATGATGTACCGTCCTGACGAAAACGGAAAGTTGTCAGTTCATCCGTAATCAATAGGGAATCCGCTGCGGGCACATTATATTCATAACGGAACCCTACCCCATCATCAAACACACGGAAACGGAGAGTTAACTCCACCTGATCTTTATTGACCAGATTTACCGCCATCTCATTATAATGATTCCTGTTGGTTTTATTTTCACCCCATGGTTGCGTCCATGTTTCATCTTTACTGTCGAAAGTCGTGTTTTTTATCTGAAATCCTCCGCCCAGGTCGATACCGTTTTTCTCTGTAAATCCCAATGTCGAATTTTCAATCAACAATGAGTCACCTACTAAAATGTTATACAACGGTTTACCGTTGTCATCTACTGTTAAAGCCATTTTGATATGACCGTCCGGCGATTTCACTTCCGTTTTCGGACTGCTACACCCGTAACATCCCAGCACACACAGAAAAGCTCCAATGACATAATTTATTTTCATAGCATATCTATTGTTTGTATATAGTACAACTCAAAAAGAAGAAACACTTAAATGTAGGGCGGATTTCTTTCTCCGGATGCCAGGAAAAAAGTATCTTTGCACATAAACAATCTGAATTATGGCAAAGATACTATTGGTTGAAGATGAAATTAACATCGCCTCTTTCATCGAACGGGGACTCAAAGAATTCGGGCATTCGGTAACCGTCTGCCATGACGGGGATACGGGTTGGAAAATCCTTCAGGACAAACCTTTCGACCTTTTAATACTGGACATTATCATGCCTAAAATAAATGGTTTGGAGCTTTGCCGACTTTATCGCCAAATGTTCGGGTATCAAATCCCGGTAATCATGCTGACAGCTTTAGGAACAACCGAAGACATCGTCAAAGGACTGGATGCGGGAGCAGATGATTATCTCGTCAAACCTTTTAGTTTCCAAGAACTGGAAGCACGCATCAAAGCCCTGTTGAGACGCAACAAAGAGGTCCCTTCCAATCTATTGACATGCGATAACCTGGTATTGGACTACAATACTCGAAAAGCCAAAAGGGGGGACATAGACATCGACCTTACCGTTAAAGAATACCGCCTGCTCGAATATTTCATGACTCATCAAGGGGTTGCCCTCTCACGTATTACCCTGCTCAAAGATGTATGGGACAAGAATTTTGATACCAATACCAATATCGTAGATGTTTACGTAAACTATCTCCGGGTAAAGATTGACCGTGACTTTGATAAAAAGCTGATTCATACAGTCGTAGGACTAGGATATATCATGAATACTTAAACTCCCAAGCACACCGGCTATGAAAATAGGTTCTAAAATAGCTCTCTTCTATACATTAATCAGTGTACTGACCACTGTCATCATCATTGCTGTATTCTATATTTTCAGTACGCAGTACATCAATAAACTTTATGCTTCTTACCTGCGTGAAAAAGCCTACCTGACCGCACAGAAGCATTGGGAAAAAGATGAAGTAGACGAACAGAGCTACCAGATTATCCAACGCAAATATGACGAACTCCTGCCCGAAGCCCATGAGATTCTTTTAAATATGGACAGTCTCTCCGAAGTGCGTGATACGCTGAATAAATACCTCACGCAACACCAGCAGGCTCTTCTGCTGGCAGGACAGGACAGCATCCCTTTCTCCTTCAAATATAAGGATCAACTGGGAGCCGCCCTTTATTATCCGGATAATGAAGGCAACTTTATCGTACTCGTCATGTCCCGGAATGCCTACGGAACAGAAATCAAGGAACACTTATTGTTGCTTTCCATATTTCTCATCTTAGCCAGTTCCGTCCTGATCTTTTTTATCGGAAAAATATATTCCGGCCGTATTCTGGTTCCCCTGCAACACATACTAAAGGAATTGAAAAGAATACGCGCCAACAGTCTGAACCGCCGATTAAAGACTACTGGCAATAATGACGAACTGGAGGACATGATAAAGACATTAAATAGTATGCTCGACCGTTTGGACAGTGCATTCAAGGCAGAAAAATCCTTTGTCAGTCACGCTTCACATGAGTTGAACAATCCGATTACTGCCATTCAGGGAGAATGTGAAATCAGTCTGCTGAAAGAAAGAAGCACGGGAGAATACATTGAATCCCTCCAACGAATTTCTTCGGAAAGCAAACGGTTATCCAGCCTGATCCGGCATCTTCTTTTTCTTTCACGACAAGAAGAAGAACTCCTGAAAAACAATATTGAAGAGATTATTCTGGCTGATATATTAAAAGAGTTGACAGCTTCCGATGAAAGAATCCATCTTCATTTGGAAGAGACAGACCGGCAGATGACTGTAAAAGCCAATCCGTATCTGTTGAAGATAGCATTAAAAAATATAATAGATAACGCCTGCAAATACTCTGATAAAGAAGTAAATGTGACTCTCTACCGGGAGCAACAACAAGTCATTCTTGATATAGAAGACCGGGGAATCGGTATTCCACAAGAAGAAATAGAACACATATTCCAGTCTTTCTATCGGGGCAGTAATACCCGGGACTATGCCGGACAAGGCATCGGACTTAGCCTGACCCTGAAAATCATTTCTGCTTATCATGCAAAGCTGGATATATCTTCAGAAATAGAAAAAGGAACAAAAGTACGGGTGATTTTTTAATCACCCTTCTTTTATCCCTTTCTCTCTCTACCTACTGAAAACTACAAATTTAATCTATGAACGTTTTTTCCACAGAATAGAAATGAACTAAATACGTCTTTGCAATAACTTTCCGTTTTTATCATATAACATTCGTTCATATACCATTTCTACGATAAGAGGAAAGACAAACAAGGCAAAGAAAGTCGCTCCTATCAATCCGCCGATAATGACAATCGCCAACGGACGTTGTGATTCCGAACCAATTCCATGACTCATGGC